>OOCS01000906.1_pt1 | contig 15399 bp, 13 predicted proteins | sample 1671411 | NCBI WGS metagenome assembly OOCS01 (sample SAMN06348154, study PRJEB24527) | human gut metagenome | biome: human gut; feature: ankylosing spondylitis patient; material: feces | host: Homo sapiens | place: China | collected 2015-10 | reverse complement strand
CAACAAGTGAAAACACGCTTCGCGAGTTTCCCCTTGTTATCGCGACAGTCGCCAAGGTCTCGCGCAAGCGCGGACTTTGGCTCGTTGTTCGCGTAAAAAATACCCGCAGCCGGATGTTTCCGGCCGCGGGCAGATCGGTCATTCTTATAGTTTAATGTTTTTTCTCCTCATCCTTCAGGAGATTCGTCATGCTGTGCATGCTGATGCACAGAGTCGACGTATTGTGGAGCAGGGCGGATGTCGCCGGAGCGAGTACCCCCATCACTCCCAGGATGATGAGACCGAAGTTAAAGCTGATGACAAAGCGGTAATTTCTGTGGACACGCTGCATCAGCGCATTGCTGATCGCTTTTAAGGTCACAAGCTGGAACATCGCATCCTCAGAGATCGTGATATCCGCGATCTCTCGCGCGATCTCAGCGCCCTCGCTGATCGCGATGCCGACGCTGGCTGCGGAAAGAGCCGGGGAATCGTTGATGCCGTCGCCGACCATGATGACCTTGTGACCTGCGTTCTTCTCCGCCTCCACAAAGTTTGCCTTATCTTCCGGGAGAACCTCTGAGTGGTATTCATCCACACCGACTCTCGCAGCGATCGCACGCGCTGTTCTCTCGCTGTCGCCTGTCATCATGACGATCTTTTTGATCCCGAGTTTCCGGAGTTCTTTCATGACCTCCGGAGCTTCCGGACGGAGCGGATCCTCGATGCAGATCACAGCCGCCAGTCTTCCCGCGATCGCGAGATACAGGTGGGAGTACTCTGCCGGGAGTGCCTCAAACTTCTCTTCCTCGCCCTCCGGGATCACGCACTTCTCATCCTCAAATACGAAGTGGTAGCTTCCGATCAGGACCTTATCCTCTCCGATATGGGAGGCAATTCCGTGGGCCACGATATAGTCGACTTTGGAATGCATCTCCTCATGGATGAGTCCTTTTTCTTTGGATGCCGCAACAACCGCGTTCGCCATGGAGTGTGGGAAATGCTCTTCCAGGCAGGCAGCGATCCGGAGCATCTCATCCTGATCGCGTCCCTCAAAGGTGACAACATCGGCAACGACCGGCTGTGCCTTTGTGAGTGTGCCGGTCTTATCAAAGACGATCGTGTCCGCCTCTGCAACGGCTTCCATGAAGGAACCGCCTTTGACGGTCATCTTGTAGCTGCTCGCCTCTCTCATCGCGGAGAGAACGGAAAGCGGCATCGCAAGCTTTAACGCGCAGGAGAAATCGACCATAAGGATCGAAATCGCCTTCGTCACGTTTCTCGTGAGAAGGTAGGTCACGATCGTGCCGCCGAGACTCCACGGAACGAGAGCGTCCGCAAGACCGGATGCCTTCGTCTCAAGGGAAGATTTCAGTTTTTCTGAATCCTCGATCATCTTGACGATGCGCTCAAATCTTGTAGATCCGGCTGCCTTCTTGACACGGACAACGATATTTCCTTCCTCGACCGCAGTTCCTGCATAGACGTACATGCCGTTCTCTTTGCGAACCGGTTCGGACTCGCCGGTCATGGACGCCTGGTTTACCATCGCCTCGCCGGACTCAACGACGCCGTCAAGCGGGATCACGCTGCCGACATGGATGGAAACGAGGTCTCCTTCCCTGATATCGGAGATCGGGACAAGGACTTCCGCATCTCCTGTCTTCTGCCATACCTTCTCGATATTTAAGGACATGCTGCCAGCAAGATCGCTGACGGATTTCTTGTGGGTCCAGTCTTCAAGAAGCTCACCGATCCCGAGAAGGAACATGACGGATCCTGCCGTGTTGAAATCGCTTCTCAACATGGAAACCGTGATCGCGGTCGCATCGAGGACCTCGACTTCCAGTTTTCTTCCTGCAAGCTTTCTGACTCCTTTGATGATATACGGAACAGACTGAATCGCAGTCCATACCGCGCGGACCGGAGCCGGAAGGAAGATCTTTGTGAAGCATCTTGTGAGACACTTAGTCACAAGCTTTTCCTGGAATTCCTGATTTAACGCTCTGGTTCCGGTTGTCGGCACGAGTTCATTTAATTTCTCATCGTCAAACGAGAATTTTAAGATCTCTGCAATGAGGTCTTCCTTCGTGCCAGTATAACTGATCGCCGCATCTCCGATTCTCTCATATACCTTTGCTGCCGTTACCTGTGGAAGGGATGCGAGATAAAAGGAAAAGAGGTCCGCCTGTCTGATCGACAGGCGTCCTCTGGTGAGATGGATTCGGATACGGCCTCTGATTTCATGTTTTACCGTAAATCTGATTCCTGTTTTCATGATGATTATTCAGCGTCCTCTGTATTTTCTGCAGTCTCTGTGAGATCCTCTGCTGTCTCTTCTTCCTCACCGAACTCTTCTTCCGCACGGGCACGGTTGATCTCCTTTGCCTCTGCAAGAACATCCTCAGCGTTTGCCTGGATGTTGGAAGCAGTTGTCATCACGCACTCTTTTGCGCGGAGACCTGCTGCGAGACAGTTAATATATAATTTCTTTGCATCCTGGCTTCCAAGGACCTTGATACCTGCTGTTCCAAAGAGAACACCACTTGCGAATACAGCGACATTTTTTAATTTTAAGCATTTCTTTACATCTAACATTTTTAAATCCTCCTGTAAATAAAAAATAGAATCACTAGTTTATCTGTAACTGTAAAGATACGAAACAGTTACGGTCATCCCGGTCACTTATGTTTATAACCGGTATACATGACCATAGCAAAGCAGAAAACGGTTGCCCACGCCCAGAATTTATGGTATTTCATCGGTCCTCACTTCCTTGCTTTCTTTTTTATACACAACGGGAAAAACCGGAAGGTCTTTCTGCGTTTCCAACATGGTAACACCACACCTCCCGGTTAGTCAAATATAATGTCTTTAATTGAGAAACTTTGTCAATTTTTGACAATTATCTCTTTTATGACGCGCTGACGGAACAGCATTTTTCGTCATCTTTTTCAGTCTTTCTGAGCCCGCTTTTTCCGTGAAATTCCGGTGCGATGATCTCGCTCTCCCCATCGTCCTGTTCTCCCGATTCATCGGTAAAAACATACTGGTAAACACGCTTTAAAACGCCCATCTCCTCCAGCATCCGGATCGTCCGGTAGACAGTGGAAAGTCCCACAGTCGAATCCCTCTGCACAGCCTCATAGTAAACTTCCTTGCAGTCTGTCCAGTTCTGTTCAAGGATCACATCGAGGATCACCATTCTCTGTTTTGTAATGCGTTTTCCAAGCCTCTGGAATTCATTTACGATGTCTTTTTTCTGCCACATCCGGCATCCCTCTCATTCCTGTAAAATCGTTGCTGCCTGTACACAACATATCCGGCAATCTGATCTTGCCGATACTTCGCATTCCGAATTAAAAAATTTCCTACGCCTGCTTCCATTCAATATCGCGGAGCACATATCCGGCTTTGCTCACGGTGTCGCGGATCTCACGGTCCGTCATTTTTGTCTTCATCCGGACATCGGCTTCCTTCTTCTCGAGGTTTACCTCCGCCCAGTTGCCGTCCTTCTCGTTGAACGCATTCTCCACATGGAGCTTGCAGTGTTTGCATTTCATTCCATCGACGCCGACAACTGCATAGTACGGATAATCCGACGTATTTTTATCCTGCACCTTGATCTTTTTCTCCACGTCCTTCGATCCGCAGCAGCCGTAGACGAACTGGTGCATCGTCCCTTTCACTGCAAAGATCGCGACCACGATCAGTACAACGATAATAATTCCGTTTATCATTGATCACGCCTCCTTTTTATCGCAGCCATGCCATGACTTCACAGCCGCAAAAGCAGCACATTTCGGATTCCCTGTGGGGGTATCTTTATTGACTGTTAGTTCTCACTAACAAAGATTAGCACTAACTAACCAGGTTGTCAATCCTATTTGAGAAATTTTTTGAACAAGTGAAAACACGCTTCGCGAGTTTCCCCTTGTTATCACGACAGTCGCCAAGGTCTCGCGCAAGCGCAGACTTTGGCTCGTTGTTCGCGTAAATCAAACAGGTCCGCACCGGTGATCTTCACCTGCGGACCTGTTTTTTATCAATCTGGATTTGTACGAAATTTTTCTATATAAAATTCCCGTCTTCAGCTTTCCGTTTAATTCAGGAAATTCTCGATGATCACGTTCTCCGCTTCTTCCTCGGTAAGTCCCAGAGTCCGGAGCTTTAATAACTGCTCATCGTTGATCCTTCCGATCGCCGCCTCATGGATGATTGCTGCGTTGAGATCACGCGCGCGGATCTCCGGGATCGAGCCGATTTCCGCATGGTCCATGATGATCGAGTCACACTGGATATGCGCCTGGCACTTGTTGTTGCCGACCGCCTTCGGGTGGAACGTCTGGACGGAATTTCCCTTTCCGACGGATCTGGAGATGATCTGTGCGGAGCTCTCCTCCCCGTTTAAGCGGACCTCGATGTTGGACTCCGCCGTCTGCTCTCCCTCGGTCATCAGGCGTTCAGTCACATACAGTCTGGAGTTTTTCTCCATCTCGACAAGCGTCTCACGGACCGTAGAGTCAACGCCCTTGATCTGTGCCGTATCCAGCGTAAATACGGAGTTTTCTCCCACATAGATATTCGTCACCGGATTCAGCACACGACCGCCGGTCCCGTTTCCCTCTCCGTAATGCTTTTCCTGATAACAGACATTCGCGTTCTTTCCGACATGGAAGGTGTGGATCCCGTCATGACGGCTCTCATTGCAGCCGCTGTTGTGGATCCCACATCCCGCAACGATCGTCACGTCCGCGCCATCTGCGATGTAAAAATCATTGTATACAAGATCCGTCATACCGGAAACGCTGACAACGACCGGAATATAGACCTTCTCACCCTTTGTCTCGCCGTCGATATAGATGTCGATCCCCGGCTTGTCCGTCTTCTTTTTGATCTTGATGTGCTCACTGTCCCCGTGGCAGATGGAAGTTCCGTTCTGACGCAGGTTGAAAGCGCCTTTCTGGGAAAATCCATTGTCATTGATGACTTTCAATACTTCTTCTACTACATGATCCAGCTCTACCATTACGCTCTCACCCCCGCTTTTCCTGCACATGTATGACATTTATCGAGACCGTTCAGGCACGGAAGGACATCTTCTCTGAGACCTTCCGCCTTGATCTTTCCATCATCGATCACCATGATCCGGTCCGCCATGCTGATGATCTTCTCCTGGTGGGAGATCACGATCAGACTCTGTTTTTTCTCTTTGTGGATCTCCTCGAATTTATGGATCAGCATGGAAAAGCTCCAGAGGTCGATCCCGGCTTCCGGCTCATCGAAAATACATAAGGTATGTTCCTTCGCAAGAACTGTCGCGATCTCGATCCGTTTCATCTCGCCGCCGGAGAGCGTTCCATCGATCTGGCGGTTTAAATATTCCTCCGCGCAGAGTCCGACATCCGATAATAACTTGCAGCACTCGACGTCTGACATTTCTCTTCCTGCTGCCAGTGCGAGAAGTCTCTGCACCGTCATCCCTTTAAATCTCGGCGGCTGCTGGAACGCGTAGCCGATCCCGGCATTCGCACGGTGGTTGATATCGTAATCCGTGATATCCTCCCCGTTTAAAAAGATCTTTCCGCTCTCCGCCTTCTCGATCCCGATCAGGACTTTCGCCAGCGTAGACTTACCGCCGCCGTTCGGTCCCGTGATCACCAACATTTCTCCATCGTCCACCTGGAAAGAAATATGATCCAGAAGACATTTTCTCGTCCCGTTATCCTCCACATGGAGGACTAAATTTTCTGCTTTTAACACAATTTCACCTCTCTGTATCTATGCCCCCGTACTCTGACAATCTCTCATTTTTTTCTCCAGTCACGAATACCGCTGAGTTTTGTTAAATCCTATTTTCCGGTAGGTATGAGTGTATTATAGCGCAAAATCATCAATTTCGCCATCAAATTATAGGATTCTCCGGATGTTCCTCTTTTTATACATGTTCTGTTTCACGGATTTTTTTCATTCTGGATTCCAAAAAACGAAAAAAGCAGCTAAAAAACTCCCTTTTCATATATCCACCGTATCTCATTTGTTATCCCAACCTTCCTCTGATATTTGCCGCATCCGCTGTCATTCCATGTTCTGAAACTATGACAGGCGGCCTCTCTATTCCATTTTCACCGTCTCCCGCAGATCAAATTGCTTTTTCGCATGTTCTATGATAGACTGTCTCTTACACGCACAAATGTATTTGTGAAAAAACACGAGGAGACTATATTATGAATCATAAACGCAGTTCGTTCTCCGGAAAACTCGGTTTCGTCTTATCGGCGGCGGGTGCATCCGTGGGACTGGGAAACATCTGGCGTTTCCCGTATCTCGCCGCGAAATACGGAGGCGGGATCTTCTTACTGATCTATATCATCCTGGCACTGACCTTCGGCTACACGATGATCATCGCGGAGACTTCCTTAGGGCGCATGACGAAAAAAAGCCCGGTCGGAGCCTACGAATCCTTTGGGAAGTCAAAACTCCTGTCCGCCGGCGGCTGGATCAACGCCGTGATCCCGATCCTGATCGTGCCGTACTATTCCGTGATCGGCGGCTGGGTCATCAAATATCTGTTTGAGTATCTTCTGGGACACGGACAGGCACTCGCAGCTGACGACTATTTCTCCGGCTTTATCTCCAACGGGTTTTCCGCGGAGATCTGCTTCCTGATCTTCACCATGTTCACAGTTGTGATCATCTACATGGGTGTCCGGAACGGGATCGAGCGCGTCTCAAAATTTATGATGCCGATCCTCGTGATCCTCTCCGTGATCATCGCGGTCTACTCCGTGACAAGACCGGGCGCGATGGCAGGCGTGAAATATTTCCTGGTTCCAAACCTCGAAAACTTCTCCTGGATGACCGTCGTCTCCGCGATGGGGCAGATGTTCTACTCCCTGTCGATCGCGATGGGAATCCTCGTCACGTTCGGCTCCTATATGAAAAAGGACACCTCAATCGAGGATTCGACGAAAAATGTTGAGATCTTTGACACTGCGATCGCGATCATGGCCGGACTCATGATCATCCCGGCCGTCTTTGCCTTCTCCGGCGGCGACCCGGATACTCTCCAGGCTGGACCTTCCCTCATGTTCATCACACTTCCGAAGGTATTTGCGGGCATGGGATTCGGAACAGGCACAGGGATCCTGTTCTTTCTCCTCGTCCTGTTTGCGGCGATCACAAGCTCCATCGCCCTGACCGAGAGCGCCGTATCCACCTTCGAGGATGAGCTGCACTGGAGCCGGAAAAAAGCGACCGTCTTTATGACCGTTATCATGATCTTTCTCGGAACACTCTCCTGCCTCGGATATGGTCCGCTGGCGGACATTACCGTTATCGGAATGCAGTTCCTTGATTTCTTCGATTTTCTGACCAACTCCGTCATGATGCCGATCGCGGCGATCGCGACCTGCCTGCTCGTATCGAGAGTCATCGGTGTGGAAAAGATCGAGAACGAAGTTACCGAGGGCGGCCACCTGTTCAAGCGGAAAGCCATCTTCCAGTTCATGATCAAATATCTCTGCCCGATCTTTGCCGCGATCATTCTTGTGAGCTCCGTGGCGAATGCGTTTGGGTGGATCTCGATGTAACCGTAAAAAGAAAGAGCCGTGCCATTCTCGTCGGATGACATGACTCTTTCTTTTTCTATATTTTTCTGACATTCCGCGAAATTCTTTTTCCGTGATTTTTTTACGAAACTGCATTTCATCGCCTTCCAATGAATTTCCTGAACATGATGTACAGGCAAGAAGTGCCCGTGTACTGTAACATTCTAGCATCCAAATAACTTCGCAGTCTTCTCCATCCGCTCCGCGATCGGAACTCCGAACGGACAGCGGGATTCGCAGGCATGACAGCCGATGCACTCAGATGCCTTATGGTCCAGGAGTTCATAGTGGGACTGGATCGTCGCCGGGACCTCCGGCTGCATGGTCGCCAGATCATAAAATTTGTTGATCATGGCAATGTCCAGATTTGCGACACACGGCTTGCAGTGTCCGCAGTAGGTGCACTCCCCGCGGTAGGAGTGAAACGGCGCGTTCGCAAGCACGGACGCATAGTCTTTCTCTTCCTCAGAAGCCGTCTCGTATCCTGCTGCCGCATCCACCTGTTCCTTCGTGTCATACCCGCACATGATTGAACAGACACCCGGTCTTGTGAGCGCATAGTGAATACACTGCACCGGAGTCAGACAGACGCCGAACGGGGAACGTTTCGCATCGAAGAGTCTTCCGCCCGCAAATCCTTTCATGACCGTGATCCCTACATCGTGCTCCTCACATGTCTTGTAGAGTTTTGCACGGTCCGGATCTGTCCCTTTCAGCCCTGCATCAAACTCATCCGCGAACATTGTGTCGATATTTTCACTCGCCGGCAGCATGTCAAACGCCGGATTGATGCTGAAGAGGATCATCTCCACATAGCCGGATTCCGCCGCTTTCATCGCAACCTTCGGGTTGTGGGAGCTCATTCCGATATGACGGATGATGCCTTTTTCCTTTAATTCCATCACATAGTCCAGGTAGTCAGAATGCTGGATCTTCTCCCATTCTTCCTCAGAGTCCACGTAATGGATCATGCCGAGATCGATGTAATCGGTCTGCAGTCTCTTTAAAAGGTCCTCAAAAGCCGGGCGAACGTATTTCATGTCTCTCGTGCGGAAATACTGGTTGTCCTTCCAGGTTGATCCGATATGTCCCTGAATGAACCACTGGCTGCGGTTCTCTTTAATCCCCTCACCGATGATATTTCTTGATTTCGGGTCCGCCATCCAGCAGTCCAGGATGTTGATCCCCTTTTTCGATGCATATTTGATCAGCTCGATGCTCTCTTCCTCCGGATGGCGCTCAAGCCACTCGCCGCCAAAGCCGATCTCGCTCACCATCAGACCTGTTTTCCCCAATCTCCTTGTTCTCATCTGTCTCTCTCCTTTTTCATATCCCATAATTTTTTTCTGACTCATTTCCTTCGTTTTCACATTCCTGTCCGGCAAAATTTCCTGCAATAACGCAGTGGGATTTGCAGATATTCCCTCACAGGATCTTACCTACATCCTTGTATGGCGAGTTTTATTGAAACGCCCCTGGCCCATCGCTCTCAGACACGAATCTGGCGAGTTTTACGGCTCCGTTTCCTTTTTTGTCGACCGCATAAAAGGTATAGGTTCCTTTTTCCGTGATCTGAAATGCCGCGGTATCTTTGTCATTCACCGTAAACGGCGTTCCTTCCACCGTCCCGTTCGCAAATTCCTCCGCCGTGTGCTCTCCCTTTGCATAGAGAAGTTTGTCGAGATCCCCGTCGATGTCGATAACGCGCACAGTCAGATAATTTCCTCCATTCCTGCTCGAGGTCTGCATCTCGATATGAGGTGCCGTCCCATTTTCCGGTCTCGTTCCGCCGTTCTGGAATCCCTTTCTTGAGAGTGTGCTGATATCGTAGAATAATGCCGCTCCGACATTCAGCATTCCTCCGGAAACCGTCACATCTTTCAGACTCTCCATCGGCGTCACCGTGGACATCAGGATCTCCTTCACATCTGCGACCCCGATCCCGTCAAAATAGGAATAGACCATCGCCACTGCACCGGATACCATCGGCGCCGCCATGGAAGTACCGCTCATGTAACCATATGTATTTCCCGGCGTTGTGCTCAGGATATAGCTTCCCGGAGCCGCGAGATCCACCGTTTTCTTTCCATAGTTCGAACTTGCTGAGAGCGTTCCGTCGATACTTAGATTCGCGACAGAAATGATATTGTCGAGATCATAAGCCGCCGGATAAAACGGGATCGCATCCGTGTCAACTCCCTTTCCGGTCTTCGGATTTCCGTTTCCTGCCGCCACAACAAAGAGCATACTGGAATTCTTCATCGCCTCATACAGCGCCTTGTCATCCACCGTCGATGTCAGGCTCAGATTGCAGATCACGGCTCCATTGTCCTCCGCATACCTGACCGCCTTGATGACTGCTGCCGTGCTCCCTCCGCCGTCCGTGCCTCCTAGTGCCTTCAGCGCCATCACGCGCACCCGGTTTCCGGGAACGATCCCGGCAATTCCGATCCCGTTTCCCGTCCCGGCACTGATCGTCCCGGCTCCGTGGGTCCCGTGGCTGTCCTCTTTCCCGGTGAAGATCTGGTTGTTGTTATTATAAAAATTCCATCCGTAGACATCGTCCACATATCCGTTCCCATCGTCATCGATCCCATTTCCCGGGATCTCATCCGTGTTCACCCACAGGGTATCCTTCAGATCTTCATGCGTGTAGTCGATGCCCGTATCGATCATCGCGACGATCGTATCATGATTTCCGTTTCCGTACGTCTTCCATGCCTGCTCCAGGTTGATATCCACGCCGGATACCGCCTGGCGCTTTTTCACCTCCACAAGAGTTCCCAGAAGCTCCGCATTCTCCGTCGGCTGTCCGAACGGATCCGAATACACCGGATACTTCCTCATCTCCTCCGCTGCAAAGGAACCGTCATTGAAAAAAGCCCACTGTTCCAAGGCGGACGGGTCATTCGTCTGAATCTTTTCCGAGGCGAAAGCCATAAGCGGCTGCCCCGATGAGGCGAGCAGGGCTGTCGCCAGGATTCCCGCCGCGATTTTAGAAATTTCTCTTTTCTTTTTCAAATATTTCTGCTGCATATCCACTCTCTTTTCTGGTCACAGTACACAGACACTCCATACCCGCACACTGTAACAGGATCTTGCCGTTGCTTCGCTTCCCATTCCGGCTCGGCAACATCCGCGGCCACAACGTTATCATACTCAAACCCATGTTTATTCTACCAGATATTCTTGTATTTTCTATGAACTTTTTTGTTTTTAGGTAAATGCAACGCCAAATACGGTCTAAAAAGAAAAGGCAGAATAACATCTTCCGATATCATTCTGCCTCTGTATTTCATTTTCCGGTTGTCTCGATCCACCGACTGCAATTTCGCGGAATCCTGTCGATCCGGATCAGGCTGTTACAGCTCCGCCGGTCCCTGACCATTGTCCGCTCCCTGCTGACCGTTCTGAGTTTCTGCTGTCTTCTGCTCCGGATCCTGCGGCATCACACCGTTTCCATCCTGCACCGGATTCTGAACCTGCTCAGCTGCCGGCTGTTCAGATCCCGCTGCCATCTCCGGCTGCCTGTTCCCGTTCTCAGCGGGCTCAACAGTCTCAGCGCTCTCGCCGCCCATCCGGCTGTGATCGTCCTTCTGGCCTTCCTCCGGCTCCGGGATTCCCTTGACCTCACGGAAGATCTTCATGAATTCCTTGCCGGTGATCGTCTCTTTCTCGATCAGGAACGCTGCGATCTTATCCATCACATCCCTGTTTTCAGAGAGAAGACGTTTCGCCTCCGCATAGGCCTCTTTTAACATCTTCATGACTTCCGTATCGATCTCGGCAGCTGTCGCATCACCGCAGTTCATCACGGTGCGTCCGGTCAGATACTGGTTTTCCTGCGTTTCCAGACCCATCAGACCGAATTTATCCGACATTCCGTACTGGGTAACCATCGCTCTTGCGACTCTTGTCGCCTGTTCGATATCATTTGCCGCTCCGGTCGTCACGGTATCAAAAACGATCTCCTCCGCCGCACGTCCGGCAAGAGAGACAACGAGCATTGCCTTGAGCTCTTTCTTCGTATTTAAGAATTTCTCTTCTTCCGGAACCTGCATCACATATCCCAGCGCACCCATTGTTCGCGGAACGATCGTGATCTTCTGGACCGGCTCTGCATCCTTCTGGAGAGCGGTGACAAGCGCGTGTCCGACCTCATGATAGGAGATGATCCGGCGCTCCTCTTTGCTCAGGATCCGGTCTTTCTTCTCTTTACCGACAAGGACAAGTTCCACTGCCTCGAAGAGATCTTTCTGGGAGACAGCCTGACGACCGTTCTTGACCGCATTGATCGCTGCCTCGTTCATCATATTCGCAAGGTCCGCACCGACGGCGCCGGAAGTCGCAAGGGCGATCTCCTCGAAGTCTACCGTCTCATCCAGACGCACATCCTTCGAATGTACTTTCAGGATGCTCACACGGCCTTTCAGGTCCGGCTTATCGACGATGACACGCCGATCAAAACGACCCGGTCTTAAAAGCGCCGGATCCAGGATCTCCGGACGGTTTGTCGCTCCGAGGACGAGAAGTCCCTTGGAGGAATCAAATCCATCCATCTCGGAGAGGAGCTGGTTTAAGGTCTGTTCTCTCTCATCATTTCCGCCGAAACGGCTGTCACGGCTGCGTCCGATCGCATCGATCTCATCGATAAAGATGATACACGGAGCGGACTGCTGTGCCTGCTTGAAGAGGTCGCGGACACGGGACGCACCCACGCCGACGAACATCTCAACGAAATCGGAACCGGAGAGGGAGTAAAACGGAACGTGCGCCTCACCGGCTACCGCCTTTGCGAGCAGTGTTTTACCGGTTCCTGGAGGTCCCACAAGGAGCGCTCCCTTCGGCAGTTTTGCACCGATCTTTGTATATTTCTGCGGGTTGTGCAGGAAATCGACGATCTCCACAAGGGATTCCTTCGCCTCATCCTCACCCGCGACATCCGCGAACGTGACTCCGGTCTCCTTCTGGACATAGACCTTGGCGTTGCTCTTTCCGACGCCCATCATTCCTCCGCCGCCCATCCGGCTGTACATCATATAGAGAAGTCCGATCATCAGTGCCGACGGAAGTACCCATCCCATCAGGAAATTCAGGATGCTGGCACTCGTACTCGTATCTTCTGCCACCACATGGACTCCGTTGGAGTCTAAAAGACGCTCCGCAAGTTCAGAGTCCGGAATTCTCACTGTATAATACTGGATAAAACGTGAAAGCTTTGTGGAAGAAGTCTTTGGCGTTAAATAGATCCTGTTGCCGGAGATCTTCGCCGTATCGATCTCTCCCTCTTTCAAGTATTCCACAAACTCCTCATACCCGAGTTCCTGGGTCTGGTTTTTGCGGACCATGTTGTTCATGACGGTCACAGCGATCAGCGTGATCACGAGGATCAGGGCGAGAACCCCGATATTCTGTCCGCTGGGCCGCTTTCTGTTCTGATTGTTGTTGTCCATTTATCTTCTCCACTTCTTTAGCGCATATATCACCTTTTGGGGACACTGCCCGCATTCTGTGATATAAAATTATAACTATTGTAACTGTTCAAATAGTTATACCTAATCATTATAATTTGAGTTTCCCCATAAGGCAATAAAAAAAGTATGAAATTTACGTGTTTACAAGAATTTTCAGAAAGGCTACAATACAATATGTACGTTCCGTCCGAAAGTTTTATCATATCTGAAAGGCAAATGATCATGAACACTGTTATTCATCCGATCCCGCCCGTATTTGACCGGAATTCAAAGATCCTGATCCTCGGATCTTTCCCGTCCGTCAAATCCAGGGAAGGACATTTTTTCTACCATCATCCGCAGAACCGCTTCTGGAAAACCCTGGCCGGAGTCCTGGACGTTCCGGTTCCGGACACGATCGATGAGAAAAAGGCTTTTCTCCTCTCCCACCGCATCGCGCTCTGGGATGTGATCGCCTCCTGCTCGATCGAAGGTTCCAGCGACAGTTCGATCCGCGATGTCGTGCCGAACGACCTCTCCGTGATCCTGTCCACCGCCGATATCCGAGCGATCTTCTGCAACGGAAAGACTTCCTGGAATTATTACAGGAAATATCAGGAAGCCGTGACCGGGATCCCCGCCGTCTCCCTGCCGTCCACGAGTCCGGCGAATGCGGCGTGGTCGCTCGAAAAATTAAAGGGTGCATGGAATGTGATCCTTCCGTATATCCGATAATGCACGCTGCCCCGGTATAAATGGTTACAGGACACGCGCCCTCCATGCCATGCACTGTAACAGAAGGTTCCTGCGCTCATTTGCTCCATCATCGTCTGTTCTGCCGGCATTTTTCATGATAAAATTTTTTATGAATTACTTTCCTGCATGTTTTCCCTCTTACCATCGAAAACTATCAGCCAGGAGGTGATCGTATGAAAGAACCATCAAAAAATAAGTCAGCTGATACCGACTGGGAGATCGACATCCAGTCCTGCTCCGCCACCGACTGTACCGGTCTGATCCCGGCGCTCCCGGAAAGTGACGCAGAGCTTGAGCATTATCAGGATCTCTACCATTATCTGCCTGACGAAAAAAAATGAGTCCGACTTTCACGGACCATATCTGCAAAATGTGCATTCACAACTGCATCATACGGGATTTTTCGTTTAGAAATTTTCGCTCTGTGGTGCAGGAACCATTTTTTCTACTCATCCGTGCATCCGGAAACTTCTCTCGATGCACCGGAAACTTGCAAGCCAAATATGATCAAATAAAGAAAGAAGTACAACAATTATGTTAAATGAATCCATCTACCGGTCATGCTCCCTCTGTCCGAGGGAATGTCATGTTGACCGGACAGTATCCACAGGCTTCTGCGGCGCCGGACATGAACTGCGCGCCGCCAGAGCCGCCTTACATATGTGGGAAGAACCATGCATCAGCGGCACGACCGGAAGCGGGACCGTCTTTTTCTCCGGCTGTACACTGCGCTGTGTGTTCTGCCAGAATTTCCAGTTAAGCCATGAAAACTACGGAAAGACGATCTCCGCTTCCAGGCTCTCTGATATCTTCCTGGAGCTTCAGGAAAAAGGCGCCGCAAACATCAATCTCGTGACCGGGACGCAGTTCGCTCCGTCGATCATCCGTGCCCTGGATCTCGCAAAGCCGAAGCTTCAGATTCCGGTTGTTTTCAACTGCGGGGGATATGAAAAGATTGAGACGATCCAGGATCTCGCCGACTACGTCGATATCTGGCTCCCGGATCTCAAATACATGGACAGCGGTCTCTCAAAAAAATACTCTGCCGCTCCGGACTATTTTGAGAAAGCTTCCGCCGCGATAAAAGAAATGATCCGCCTCACCGGCGGACTTATCTGGAATCAAAAGAACCCGTCTATGCTGGACCGCGGCGTCGTCATCCGCCATATGGTCCTTCCGGGAGCAAAGGACGATTCGATCCGGCTCCTGCACTGGATCAAAGAGAACCTCCCGAAGCACCAGTATCTCATCAGTATCATGAGCCAGTACACGCCGTTTTACAGGAGCGCGGACTACCCGGAGATCAACCGCCGGATCACCTCATACGAGTATAACAAGGTCGTTGATACCGCCATCGATCTCGGTCTCACCGAGGGCTTCATGCAGGAAAGAAGCAGCGCCAAAGAAGAATATACGCCGCCGTTTGACTGTGAGGGGATCTGAGAGCCGGTAGAAGTTCAGACCGACAGGATTGATGATGGCAGCGTCAGCACCGGCAGCTTCCTGGATACAAACATCATAAAAGGTGGGTACCGAATCAATTTTCTGTTTCGATACCCACCTTAATGTTCTGCGTTATCCAATGGATCTTACCTCGTTTT
>OOCS01000894.1_pt1 | contig 15571 bp, 21 predicted proteins | sample 1671411 | NCBI WGS metagenome assembly OOCS01 (sample SAMN06348154, study PRJEB24527) | human gut metagenome | biome: human gut; feature: ankylosing spondylitis patient; material: feces | host: Homo sapiens | place: China | collected 2015-10 | reverse complement strand
TTTTTCTTCTTGTCCAGAGCATCCAGCAAGCTAAGAATCTTCTGGCAGTCAGACTTTGCCTGTTCTTTCTTCATATGCTCTTCGCGAAGAAACTCAATGCGCTGTTCCAGTTCTGTGTTCTTTGATGCTTTGAAAAACTCTGCATTTACAGAATCCAGTTCACTCTGAATGAATCTTCTCTTCTGCTGAATCTCTTTTCTGAACTCTGTTCCATCATCGATCTGCATCAGCGCTTCCTCTTTCTTCCGAATCTCATCAACAAGTGCGATGTACTCCTGGTTCTCCGAGAGGTCCGGAGCTGACGGGAGCTGATTTAAAAGTGCGTCCAGACGCTCGCATTCCTTCTTGGCAAGCTGTCGCTTCTCTTCGATTTCTTTCATCTGAGATATTGCCGTTTTTCTCGCTGTCTTAAACGCATTGATTTTGTTAACCTCATCCTTGCCGTGATCAGCGATGTCCATGAGGCGGCGATCCTTTGCTCCATGCCATACGACGCGACGCTTATCATATTCGACCCGATGTTCATGCTCTGCCACGGCTCTCTCCTTTACTCTTTCATCGAGCGGACGTTTGCAAAGCGGGCAAATCTTATCTGCTTCCGAAATCTCCGGAAGCGGAACATATGCTTCAAACTCCTCTGCTTGGACGCGGTTATATTCATCGATAAGGCGGCTCTTTTCTGCCTGTGCGCGGGAAATATTCCCTTCCAGACGTTTCACATCCATAGATGCCATCGCATACTCATTCTCGTGCTGAGAATATTTCTGGCGAGCTTCATTTAACTGCTTTTCAGCCGCCGAACGATCCTCGATAATTTTCTTGCTGGCATTGCGTTCGATGTCGGATTTCTTGAACTGCAGTTCCAGCATGTCATTGCTCTTCGCTTCCAGTTCCTTCTTCCGAGAGAGAGAATCCTCTTCCTGCGCGGACAGTTCCTCTAACTGATGGTTCAACTCGCTTTTTCTCTGCTCCAGTGCATCCGTGTCTACTTCGACGATCTGCCGATGAACCTCATCGATTCTGCCCGGATACTCTCCGATCTCTTTATTCAGCTTCGCAATACTTGCCTTATTCATTGCCGAAATCTCTTCGACTGAATAGTTTTCAACCAGAGAACGGAGATCCGCGAATTCATCGAACCTCTGAATAATATCAGCCTCCGTGATATCCTCCGGGAGCTTAAACAGGAACTCCCGCATCTCTTTCGGATTCTGGCTCATGAAACCTTCAATATTCATACACATCTTCAGATCATCCATCGAGATGTCGAAATATGCATTGAAGTCTCTCATGGTCTTCTCCACGCCGTTGATGGAATATGTATTGCTGTCCGCATAGCTGCTTTCCTTAACGCTGCGCTTCTGTACCTTTCTGGCCACAATCTCTTTTCCATTCAGCTCAAGAACCAGTTCTCCAACAACCGGTACATCGTTGATTGGCTGCCTGTCCACCTCACGGCGAACTTTCGGATTATTCACCAGATCATAATCGACACCGAAGAGAATCCACATGATTCCGGTAGCGATTGTTGTCTTCCCGATTCCGTTTGAACCGATAATTGTGGTCGTTTTGTCACCGAAGTTTACATCGGCCATCTTAAATCCCTTGAAATTTTCAAGGTGCAATGACTTGAATTTCACAATGTTCATTGACTTTCCTCCCATTCCGCTTTACAATAAAGCTGTCTTTTTTAGTTTTGTCCCCTGTGAGTTGCCGCTCACTTATGGGGACATTTTTTATACAAGCCCAGCAACTTTCGCTACCAGAAATACCATGCCAAGGCAGGCACAGCCGGAAATCAAAGTTCCTAAAGCATTCACAGCTTTATAGATCGGACCTTCTTTTTCCTCCACGATAGGCATGCATGTGATCAAGATCCGGCCGCCTGGATTTGTATAAACTTCGATTTGACCTGCCGTTTCATGATACGCTCTCATTTCATTCATCCTCATTGCTTCCTTTCCAGACATATCCCGTAAATTCCCAAAATAATTTAGGGCTTATGTAGTAATTCATGCGCTTGCGGCGATTCACCTGTTCCAAACTGGTGATTTTCTTCTTATCCTGCGTCGCAATGCCAAACGGCAGCCATCCACTTATCAATCCAGCCTGGATCCATGTTGCCTCACGTCCCATGACTTTCGCCGCTACAGCAACCGGAATACTTTTTTCCCCGAACTCCGGAACTCTTGATGCACTGGAAAGCATTCTGAAGATACGTTCAGTCTGCATGTTTCCAGATTTCATCTCGTCAACTTCCGTCATTGTTCATCACACTCCCTAATGTTTCTGTTACCCATTCGGGCAACTTAAAGCAGTCAATCATCTCATGAACATCAGCAATCTGTTCTTTCGAAATTGTCTCGCCAAACTCCCGGATCATCTGAAATTCAAACATCGAATATGCCGCACGTTCCGCAAACGCATTCAGATTCATACTGTCGATTTTTCTCTTGATGTGATCCGCCAGCTCAACCTTTTCGTACAAGGTCAGTTTGGTCATCGTTATCACCTCTTTCCATTTCATGGACTTCATGATACAATTCACTTATCTAATTCATAATGTGGAGGTAATCATGTTGCTCACTGAACTATCTTCTAATTCCAACGCTTTATCTTCTGCGGTTTCTGGGGCTCTTTCTCCTTCCGACCAGATTCAGCTATTCGGAATCATTCTGTCAACCATCATTAGTTTGATTGCAGTCATAATATCTGTTGTCACGCTGCGTCAGAACAACAAAATGGTTGAAGAATCAACTCGCCCATATGTAATCGTTTATATGGGAATAGCCAACTTTCAGTCTCCGTCTTACTACATGGTCTTGAAAAATTTTGGTCAAACAGGCGCACACATTACAAAATTCTCTTGTGATTATGACTTATCAAAATGTTCATTCAGCCCCAACATCATCCCGTTTAAACATATTGAAAACACTTTCATTGCTCCGGGACAGTCATTTTGTTGCAGCGTAGATCCCATCAAGTTATTTAAAGATCCAAAGCCCATCACAATAAATATTTCTTATAAGTCTGGTAAACAGACGTATAATGATTGTTTTGTGCTTAATATTGAAGCAGATTCAGATCTACTGCATAACAGAGCCAGTACTCAGGGAAAGGAACTTAAAATCATTTCCTATACGCTTCAGGATATTGCTGAAAAAATGTTATAGTATAATGTGGCTGCCGCGGATCATACCTTTGCAATTTTCTAAGACGGCCTCATATGCCTCATAGGTCTGGACTTCATCTGGAAGTTCGGACCTTATTACTTCCAGCGCTTTTCGAGCCGCCGCCTTCAACTTCTCTTCGGATAAAGAATCTCCGCTTTCAAATGTAATGATGGTGTCAAACATCTTCTACCTCACTTTCCTCATTCCCGTGATAGTCGCTTTAGTTACATCCATTATTTCGACCCGTAATCCTCAAAATTTGAATATCACTATCAGCAACACGATAACACCAAGTAACGCCATCGAGATTAGATCATTCAATAACTGATCATCCGCGCAACTCTCTGGATAAATCACTGACTGCGGAATATGATGACCGATATACCTCAGATACGGTGTCAGTATATCTTCCCTCGTGACTACATCTGTCGGTGTATCCTTTAAACGCACCGTTTGCATCTGCTCCCAGCCCTCTGGCATTTCTCCCAGCTCCGGCGGCCATTCCCAGTTGTTTCCTGTGCGGAAGATACTGATTAGCGTCCCTGTGCTCATGTGCTTCAGTTCAGATACTGGAATCATCGTTACCTCCTACTCCACTCATACAAGCTACCGTATATTTCATCGCAATGGTTCTGATTACCGAGGACGCTTCTTCTATGACTCCGAAGTAGAATCAACCACGCTAAAATCAATGGTAAATTCAAAATTGTGAAGCTTGTTCAGTGTTGCTCCTAACTGGCAGGCTTCTTTTTCTGCCTTATCCAATAATTCTTTAAATTCACTAAGATTTACTGCCTCGATTTTTAAACGACCCTTTGCATTTTTTTCTGCTACACCATAAGGATTTTTTGAAAAATACCCTTCCATCGTTCTCACCCCCTTCCTACTCCACTCCCTCGTTCAGGAACTTATTCACGAAGTACACCTGCCCCTTGCCGGTAACCTTGGTCGTACTCGTTGTCCGAATAGATCCGTTCGGGTTCGTAATAATTTTTTACTCATTTGTTGATGTATCTCATATTGATTTATTGCCGGATCCGCCATATAATTTGCACACAGGCTCCACAAAGCCTATTAACAAGAAAGGAGAATTTGCTATATATGGTAGAAGAAATCACTTCTTCCGGTTATTGCCCTGAATTGCAAAGGCAATATAGTATCACTGTCAGATATGATGGAAATGTTCGGTTATTATGCGATTGCGAACATGCAGGTTACCATGGCTGTTCTCAGCAACCATGTCCACTGCTTTCCAAATATCCGGCAAACAGATAACCTCGTTAGGGTGCTGATTCGTCAGCGCCCTTTCTGTTTTTGTAGCGGATATCAAGTTCCTGTCCGTTGATGCTCTGGTACTTCACATACGGAGTATCAAAGGTAACATCCAGCGCCGAAATATCCAGCGTCAATACCGGTGCGCCATCAGCGATATGTTTCAGATTGAATGCCCTCACACCTTTCAGCTCATGACCATCAACAAAAACAGATGCCTGACTGCCATTCACCTTTATTTCAAGATGCGATGCATGGTTTGAAAAATCTGCATTTTCAAAAATCATTGCTACCTCCTGTCCGAGCCTACCAGAAACATCCCTGTGCATTCTCAGCATCAATCTCGTTCTTAAGAACCATTGGCAGGTCATATTCTTTGATGATGCTGATTGCTAAGTCTGTCTGACTACGCTTGATCGCCTTATACGTGTTCACACCGAACTCACGCCGTAGCTGATTGTCAATGTCCGTGTAGACCTTCTGGCGAATGGATCTGTTCTTGTATGCCGGAGCATCTTTGCCGCCCAACAGCGGAACCACCTTCTGGTTCTTGGCATATGTGATTTTCTGACATTCAACACCTAACAGAGGCAAGTCTCTCTTGAACTCCTGCAAGTCTTTGTCGATGGCTTCAACCTTCTCCTGTAACTCCACATTTCCCTGTGCCAGAATCTGAATCTTTTCCTCGGTACTCAGCTTAAGTGGCTGCTTCTTCTCGAAGTAGGAATCCACCAGATGGTCATATACTTCCCATGCCTTATCCGTGTTTAAAGACTTGGCGTGAAGGAATGCCCCTTTCTGAGTCCAGAGATATACTTTATTTAAGTTTGTTGGCAAATCGTGAATTTCACGAAACGCCCTCAGCTCATCTCCAGTTAAGCAAATATAATGCTTGCCTTCGTTATACCGTTCTTTGTTATGATTGAAGTTATACGAGATCGTTTTTGGATCGGTCTCATACGCTTCTGCGATCTGCTGCGTTGTCAACACGCGGATGTTTTTATACTCTGTGATTTTTAAATCATTCATTATTTCACCTTCTTTTATGTTCCATATTGCTTGCCCTCATGATATAATGCACCTATCAAATAAATGGAGGTGTTTTTATGAGTTACTATGATGCTGAACAACGTGGAAACAATATTACTTTGCTTTACTTGCTTTTGAACAATCTTCAACCCGAACGCAATATTTCTTTGGATGAAATCGCGACAGATTATGACAAGATTCTCGACGAAATAATGAGTATGATTAACTAACATTTAACCCTAACAACGAACATCCGGTTTGCGGCCTCTTGTTCGTTGTTTTTCTTTAACCAGTATTCCAACAAAGTTGGAATCGCATTGGCTTCTAATGCCGTTAAACCTTCAGACTCCATAAGATTCAAAACCTTATTCACAAATGCCTTTTTCTTTTCAGAACTCTGCGCTGTATTTTGAATTTCCAACTTAGTTTCACTCTCCTTTGTCAACATCTTCCGCGAAACACTCCACGTTTCCTCCTGCTTTAATCGCACAACTCAATAAGTGGAAGAATTTTTTCTTTTTTCAGATGCTCATAGAGGAACAATCTTCCCTTCTGAGTCCACTGTGTCTGCATCACCACGTCTGCCCGACCATCTCTGCGCTCAATCTTAATCGTCTTGCTGGAGACATAACCTTTACCCTGGTATGGATGATAGAGCACCCACTGACCGTTGGTTTTGTACTGGATTCCCATATTATGCAGAATTTTGTTAAGTGTCGTTGCAGTCATGCCATAGTCTTTCGCAATCTGCGTTGTAACCACCAGAGACCGGGACGAAAGAATGGTGTCCACATAATTGGCTTTTGGCTGAAGCTCTGCAATCAGCTTCTGCTGCTCCACCAACTGCCCGCCAAGGAATTTGCACTGTTCCTTCAGACTATCAATGGACTTGTTCGCCATCTGCAAGGCTCTCGCCATAATTGCTTCCGGAGAGTTCCATGCTTTTTCCAGATCCAGAAAATATTCCCTATACTGTTTGCCTTTGTCGGTTCTCTGAATCATGCAGATCTGCTTTGCCATGTCTACGGAAATCTGATAGTCAACCATGTTCTGACCACCGTGCTTCTCGCTTTCCAAATTTGGAAAGCAAGTTTTATAATCCGATTCAGTAAAACCGTATTCGCACATGCGATTAAACCATGTCGTAAAATTACTTTTGATTTCCAGACCTTCATGTAGATCCCTTGCAGATACAGTTGGCTTGTCTGTGTCATAATTGATTTTAATTAGCTCATTCACAATGCCATCTCCCTGCTGTAATTATTCCAACAACTTTTCAATCGGAACACCTAAGATATCGGCGACTTTTTTGACCTTATGGATTCCAGGCTCATTGTCATTCCATTTGCTGATGCTTCCATTTGAAAATTCCAATTTCTTTTCTAATGCAGAAATCGAAATTCCCTTTTTTTCACATATCCGTTTTACATTATCGTAAATCAATCTGTTCACCTCCTCATTTCGTTATTATGATTCAGAAAACTTTCTATTTACATATTGACTTTTTACTGAAAATATTCTAATATGAAGTTGTCAGCTTAATAGAATTTTTTCAGTGCATCATCTTGAATCTTTATAGAAAACTTTCTGTAAGACACTTCTAATTATACCGAAAGTTTTCTATTTGTCAAGTGTTTTTCACAGAATATTTTCTGTAAATATGGAGGTTTACATTGACTACATTTGAACGAATAGAAAAGTTAAGAAACGAAGCCGGATTATCACAAGGGAAATTAGAAAAAGAATTAGGCTTCTCCAATGGAAGCATTTCAAAATGGAAAAATAGTAATCCAACTTATAAACGATTACAAAAGGTTGCAGATTATTTCCATGTCTCTATTGAATACCTTGTGTCCGGAGAAGAAAAACCGAAAGAAAAGTCCCCAGAACTGACCGCCAGAGACGAGAAGGACATCACCAAGACCCTCAATAAAGTCATGGAACAGTTCGAGAACAACGAGAATGGACCATTATATTATGATGGGGAAGAAATCGACGAGACATCACGAATCTTGATCCGGAATGCATTCGAGTATATTATCAGAGAAACTAAGAAAGAAAATAAGGTTAAGTATAACCCGAACAAGAACAAAACTGAAAAGTAGGTGGACGATTTGGAAACAATCGATCATAAGATTTGCCGCTTAGTTCGGTACTATGTACGCATGGTCGGCAGCCGGGATCCCGTCGCAATCGCAAAATTCGCCGGGATAGGAATTGCAACTATGCCGCTCAGCAATGTTGCAGGATATTATACACTGGTACAGCGAAAACGATGGATCTGCATCAACGAGGATATACCATCTGACAGCCCTCTGTTTAAAGTTGTCGTTGCCCATGAACTTGGTCATGCGCTCTTGCATCGAAAAGAGAACTGTGCATTCATCAAGAAACATACTCTCCTGCTTACGTCCGGTATCGAACGGGAGGCGAACCAGTTTGCTGCTGAGCTTTTGATTCCAGATGACATGCTTCAAGAGTATTCCGGATGCACAAGCGATCAGTTCTGCACCTGTACCGGATATCCGAAGGAACTTATAGATATAAGAACAAAATATATGTAGGGGGATAATTTATGAATAGTAACTGCACTCTATATATTGATGAAGCCGGAGATTTAGGCATTGGAAAGGGATCTGATTGGTTTATTTTGGCTGGAGTCTTAATTAATAAGCAGGATGAACCTCAAATCAGAGATACCATTAAAAATATACGTTCGAAACTCAACATAAATGAGATTCATTTCAGAAAAATGGTTAGCTTCGATAAAAAATCATATGCTGTATCAGAACTTACTCGTTGCAAATTTGAATATATTGTCATTATTGTCGATACTAATAAAATTACTTTACCAAAGCTGTATTCCGAATATACAGAACGTCCTAGCATATTGTCATACAACCATATTTGCAGATATTTAATTGAGCGAGTCTCATGGCTTTTAAGAGATACTGGGCGTGTTGCCGATATTGTATTATCTAGTCGAGGCACATCCCGTGATAATGATCTTATCGCATATATCAAAGACAAGCTAATTCCTTTTCATGGAAACCAAGTTGAAAATTATTTCGGTAATATCTCAGCAAAATCTGCTGCGTCTTGGGATATGTTACAATTAGCCGATGTCTGTGCTACTTCTATGTATAACATGCACCAGTTAAACGGTTTAAATTTCATAACTCCATGTTATACATATAAACTTCAGTCTCATTTATATCGGCATAATGGTAAGGTTTTAAAATATGGTATCAAGTACTACGATGATAATATGAAGCCAGATCGAACATATTTTTCTGAAAATACTATTTGTAGCAAATAAAAAAGAAAAACCCCCAGTGCGACTACCACAGGTCAAGCCTGCTGGTGATAACACCCTCGCATTCTCTGGCGGCGTTTTTCTCTAACATTATAATACACTATTTAGCTTAAAAAGTCAAACGAAAAACCGCCCGGCGCTACCAACACCGGACGGCAATCATAAATGTCTCTTACCAGATAAAAATCCAGAAAGATTTTTCACTTAACCAACTTCAGTATATCATTTCTGGAGCATTCTGGCAAGAGGTGTATTTCGTATACCCTTTAGGAGGAATGTATCTATGGCACTTATGAAATGCCCTGAATGTGGGCTACAAGTCAGCGACAAGGCACTCTCGTGTCCCCATTGCGGATATCCACTCGACAATGCTGTAAAAAAGAAAAAAGGACGAGGACCTGCGACAAAGCGGAAACGGCTTCCAAACGGATTCGGTAGTATCACGGAAATAAAAGGGAAGAATTTGCGAAACCCCTTCTTTGCCCGGGTATGTGTCGGTAAAACGGAGCTGAACAAGCCCATAGTCAAATCATTAAAGCCCCAGGCATATTTCAAAACATATAATGAAGCGTACGAAGCTCTCATGGAATACAACAAAAATCCTTACGACCTAGATAAGGACATCACCGCGGAGCAGTTATATGAATTATGGACAACTGAATACTTCGCCCAAATTGCGGATAACTCTGCGCGCAATATCACTTCCGCATGGGCTTACTGTTCATCTGTTTATAAGATGCGAGTAAAGGACATTCGTATAAGACACATAAAGGGATGCATAGACGATGGATTTCGTATCGAAGAGCGTGGAAAAAATAAAGGCAAAAAGAAATATACTTCTCCTGTAATAAAGGGAAAAATAAAATCAACGTTTAATCTTATGCTAGACTATGCAATGGAGCATGATATCGTCACTACAAACTACGCCCGATCATTCGATCTTACCGCCGCTGTTACCGCAGAACAAGCCGCAGCACAAACCCCTCATATTCCTTTTACCGCCGAGGAATCACAAATTCTTTGGAACAATGTCGGCAAAGTTCCATATGTGGATTGGATCCTCATACAGTGTTATATGGGATGGCGCCCACAAGAACTCGCCACGCTTCGTTTAGACGAGGTCCATCTTGATCAATGGTATATGCAGGCCGGAATGAAAACTGATGCCGGCAAACAACGTATTGTTCCAATACATACCAGGATTCGCGATTTTGTCAAAAAAAATTATGATTATGCTCTGTCTATAGGAAGTGTATATCTATTAAATGATAAATCGCAAACATCCGGCTCCTGGAAATTATCATACGATAAGTATGCCAGCAGATTTAAAAAGGTTGTCAAACAGTTAAATCTTAATCCAGACCACAGAGCACACGACCCACGAAAAACCTTTGTTACCAATTGCAAAAAGGCTGGTGTTGACGAATACGCCATAAAGGCAATGGTCGGGCACAATATTAAAGATATTACTGAAGCCACTTATACGGTCCGTGATTTGGAATGGCTTAGAAGCGACCTTGAAAAGCTACCATAAAGTTTTTGATTGCATAAAATAAGACCGCTGAGCTTTGTACTCTCGCGGTCTTATTCTTTGGTATACAAATACGGTATACAAATAATCGACAAATAATCGACAAACGCACTACTTTTTATGGCTATCTCTCACTATGAACCACACTAAAAAGTCCTTATTTTATGGGATTTCTTTAAAATTTGCTTAACTTTCAGTTTCTCCCACAAACACCGTCACAAACGCACCCGCGCCCATGAGAACGATCCCGAATAAGATCTCCCAGATGGACAGGGAACCAAGCTTCGATACGAGACCCGTGTTGATAAAAATCGCGATCGGGGATGAGATCACAAGTCCCAGGATTGCACAGAATGTCTGAACCCCGTATTTTTCAAAGAGGAACGTGATCAGCTTTGCGATCAGGAAAATCCCGAGGATCACGCCGATCCCGAACGGAGCCAGAAGCAGGATCCCGTCCTTCATTCCCATGAGATCAAACGCACGGAGATTGTCGAGGAATGTCTTGATCGTATTGATGATCGCGTAATAATATCCGAAGATCATGAGCATCATGGATCCGGATACGCCCGGGATCACCATTGTCGCGGAAGCCACAACTCCGAGAATAAATAAGATCACCATATTCACCGGAGTCACTGCGATCACGGTCAGAGCGTCCTTGCTCTCCTTTAAGAGCGGCATTCCACCGGAGATCACGAAGGCGATCACAAACGCCAGGATCCCGAACACGCCGATCCCGCCGGAAGTCATCTTTGACTTCATGGAGGAAATGATCGCAGGAAGTCCGCCGAGGATCAGACCCGCAAACGCCATACATGTCACAAATGTGTGCTTGTCGAGCAGATATTCGATCGCATAGGTAAATCCCACGATCCCGATCCCGCAGCCGATGATGATCGGGATCAGGAATGCGATGCTCTTCTTAAACTCCTTAAACAGACCGGAAACCGCACCGATCAGCCGATCGTAGATGCCAAGGGAAACCGCCATCGTTCCTCCGGAAACGCCGGGAATGATGTTTGCGATCCCGATCATGACTCCCTTTATGATATTGCCAAAAAATTCCATGATAAACCTCCATAAATCTTTTGTCCGGATGATCCCATTCTCCATTTCCACACAGCGCAGCGATCTGCCGGGAACGTCCGGGTGTCTCATGCGCCCGACAGACCAGGCAGCTGCCGGTGTATCCGGCGCCTCTGCCTGGTCTGTGGTAAATCCTGTTTCATTCAGACGATCTGATTATACACGATACGTTCCATTCCATCAATCACTTTCGTTGACTCCGATCCCCTGGTTTACAGATTTATTCACGATCTGATCGTAATTTAACGTCTGATCCAGGAATTCCGGGATTGTCGTTCCAACGAACCGGTACAGGCGTTCTTCCGGAGTTCCGGTCAGAACCTCATTTCCCGACGGTTTCAGTTCCACATAGATCTCGATCCCGATCTCATATGTGCAGAGGCGGTTTCTCTGGAGAAGGTTATCCGAGGCACTCGCCGAAAGGACCTCTCCGATCTTCTTTCTGTTTTCCTCCGATCCATCGTTTACGATCGTGATCGCCCGGTAATTGTCATCGTACGTTCTCGTCGCGATCGCCATTCCTTCGTCCGAAGAAACTTCCGCCTGCACCGCGCTCTCGTCAGCCACCATATCTGCCGCTAAGACAGACTCTCCTGTCTGAGGATCTGTCCCGGTCTGCTCCGTCTCATAGTCCACCGGATACAGGATCTTTACAGCAACCACTTCATCCACGGAGATTCTCTGCTCCACATCGAGACCCGCCTGTTTTAAAAGGGCAATCGTCTTTGTAAAGGACGGATAGACTGGGAAGAAGTTTACATTATTCATATCATCAAGGCGGAATCCAGAGGAAGTATTTCCGCGCTGTTTGCTGATCACGGTGAGGTATTCCTGCTCAGCCGTGGTGAGGAAGCGCAGCGCAGCCACCGGTGCATTTACCGCTCTCTCATTTAACGTCAGACCTGCAAGCTCATCCTGGTAGGCGGATAAGATCTCCGCCTTCATGGAATCGTCCGTCCTGAGCTCCGAGATGTCTCCATCCGTCATCCAGTAGATCCCCGTGATATTCTCCGGTGTGTAGGACATGACCGGATAAGCGCCCTCTTTGTACTCTCTCGATGCGTAGAGTTCATCGAGACTGCTTCCGAGTACCGAGCGCGGGATCGTGTAGGAGCGGTAAACGGTTTTGCCGTTTTTCATATGGAAGCCGACCTGTGCATAGATCATTCTCTCGCTGTCATCATAGATGGAAGTCGAATTTCCTTTGATCTTTGCCTCCCTCTGCAGCTTCGCCTCTTCCACGCCGTGCTCCGCGAAGGTGAGGACTTTCGCGTAATCGGTAAGTTTCATATTCTCATCCGCATAATTTCCGTAATCCAGATACTTCCATCCGTAGGAGGTTCCGTTCCGGTACGGAAGCCCGTAATCGAGATCGTCGAGATGGGCATTGATCGATGCATAGTTAAAGTTCTTCTCGTTCGGAAGATACGAATCATAACCGATCGCATCCGTCCAGAAGATCCCGATCAGCAGAAGGGCAAGGACTCCCCCTGCTGCTGTCTGGGCAGGATTCGAAAAGAGCTTCGAGAAATCGAAATGATAGATGATCTCGATCATGCAGCTCATGAGGACAAGTCCCAGGATAAAGCCGATAGCTGCCCAGGACAGGCTGTAGTAAATACTCCACAGCAGGATCGTCGCTGCCGTTGTGACCGGCACAAGGAGCAGGACTTTGATCGGGGCCTGCGTCTTTTTGAAGGCCATCGCTTTTCCGGCAGACTCTGACGGGCGGAGCTTATAGAGAATCAGCGCCAGGACGGTGAGGAGCACCGCAGCAAGGAGGCCGATCACACAGAGCTTATAGAGTCCCATTCCCGTTCCCGTGCTTCCGATACTCATCTGGATCCTGGAATATCCATAATCGATATCATCAAAAAACTGATCTGAATGGAAGATCCGGAGTCCCGCTTCCATCAGTTTTGCATAATATCCGATCGGGGATCCGTACTCCGCAATCCATCCCATATCGCTGTTTCTTCCGGTCGTCACAAAGAAAAATTCCTTCAGGACACTGAGTAAAAGGGAAATGGCCGGAGCATAGCCGTACAGAACACCTGCACCGAGGATCGAGATGAACAGGTTTCCCGTGAGCAGGACCGCGATCACCATCACAGCATAGATCAGTAAAAATCCTACCATATGAGTGGCGAACGCAGAGAGCATCATCTTCACGATGCCGCCTCCCTGGATCCCGTTTCCGCAGAAGATTGCAAATGCAGTGATCATGTTGATCAAATATGCCGCAAAGAGGATCAGGAAGCCGTCCAGAAACTTCACAGCAAACAGCTGCTCTCTTTTGACCGGGAGACAGTTATAAAAATCAACCTGCTTTTTGGAATGCAGATACAGAAATCCGGTCAACCCGAGGATCATAGCCGCTGCCGCCACTAAAACGCACAGGAACGTATTCTCAAATCCTAGAACTTCTCCGACGAGGCGCAGGATCTTCGTGTGTTTCAGGGCATCTGCCCCGATCTCCGCATATCCGGTCCCGTTCACGAGCCAGTTTTCATACTCTTTTCCGATGCTCGCGATCCCCATGGCCGCCGCCATCGGCATTGCAAAGAAGAATGTGAGCAGGGAAAAAGCGACCGCCCAGAGTCTTCGTTTCATGTCCTCTTTCATAAGTTTAAAAAATAAGCTTTTTGATGTCATATCCTGCCACCTCCGTTTCACTGATAAAGATCTCTTCCAGTGAGAGCGGGATCAGTTCAAAGAACAGCGGTTCACACGCCGCCATCTGCTGCTCCACATTCTCTCTCGTCCCGCGCACCGTGATCGTCGCCAGGCTGCCCCGGTACTCTGTCTTCAAGATATCGAGACTGGTAAGGTCCGCCACCTTCACTCCCGGTTTTAATACACACTGGATCTTATGGATATTCAGTTTCATGTCATCGAGATCCTTTGAGAGCAGGATCCCGCCCTTGTGGAGAAGTCCGACATGGTCACAGATATCTTCCAGCTCCCTCAGGTTGTGGGAGGCGATGATCGGTGTCAGGTTCCGCTCCGCCATATCGTTCGCGAACAGGCTCTTTACCGCCTGGCGCATCACCGGATCAAGACCGTCGAAGGTCTCGTCACAGAAAATATAGTCCGTTCCCGCGCAGATCCCGTAGATGATCGAGAGCTGCTTTTTCATCCCTTTTGAGAACGTGGAGATCTTTCTCTTCTTTCCAAGGTCGAAGGACTCCAGGAGATGGAAAAATCTCGGCTCATCAAACGCCGGGTAGATCGTCTTGTAGAACTTCATGAGTTCCACAGGGGTTCCGTTCGCGAAAAAATACTGGTCGTCGGAGATATAGAAAAACTTCGACTTTACCTTCGGATTCTCATAGACGTTCTCCCCGTCGATCAGAACGGTTCCCTCGTCCGGTTTTAAGATCCCGCTGACCATCCTGAGAAATGTGCTCTTTCCGGCGCCATTCGTCCCGATCAGCCCGAACACGCTGCCCTCTTTGATCTTCGCATCGATATGGTCCACCGCTGTGATGTCATCAAATCGTTTAGTCAGTCCGCTTGTCTCGATCATTCGTCTCCACCTCCGTTCTTTCTTGCCGCCTCATACTGGATCTCCACCATGTTTTTGATCTCCTCTCCCGGGATCCCGACACGGATCGCCTCATCGATCATATCGCTCACCTTCAGGAGAACCTCTTTCTTCTTGTTCTCTTTCATTGCCTGATTGTCTGCCACAAAACTTCCCTTTCCCTTCACTGTATAGATGTATCCCTGCCGTTCCAGCTCCACATACGCGCGCTGGATCGTATTCGGATTGATCGAAAGTTCCATCGCAAAGCTGCGCACGGACGGCAGCGGTTCATTCTCTTTCATCACGCCGAGCAGCATCAGCTCCTCGAGTTTCGCGACCACCTGTTCATAGATCGGCCGCCGGTCTTTGTAGTCTAACAGGATCATAAGCCTCCTCCTTTCCCAATTCTCTGCGTGATACACTCCTGATTTCCGGGCCCTGGGGCAGAAAAAATTTCTGTCCGTTTATTCTTTCTAAGTGTATCAACACTCTTAATACAGTTAGTATAGAGAAAAAGACCTGTGAAATCAAGGAATATCACAGGTCTTTTTTCTTACGATTTATTTACGATGAAGCGGAAGCCGCTGCAAATGCAGCGCACTGCAAAAAGATCCCGGAAAACAGCCAAAGCT
>OOCS01000883.1_pt1 | contig 15649 bp, 14 predicted proteins | sample 1671411 | NCBI WGS metagenome assembly OOCS01 (sample SAMN06348154, study PRJEB24527) | human gut metagenome | biome: human gut; feature: ankylosing spondylitis patient; material: feces | host: Homo sapiens | place: China | collected 2015-10 | reverse complement strand
CGATGCTCTTGGCATTGGCGGTGGCGATCATCTCCGACATTTCGATGATCCAGTGACCTTGCAGCTTGCGGTACACGTTGTCATCGTCCAGCCGCCGCAGGTCATCCGAGAACCACTCGTCCTTGACCGCCAGCAGTCGGAAAAAGCTGGACTTCCCAGCACCTTGCCCGCCTACCAGACAAAGCATCGTTTCAAATTTGCATCCCGGCTGGAACACGCGCTTGACGGCTCCTAGCAGAAAGATCTTCATGGCCTCGCAAGTGTACTCGTCCTCCGCAGCACCGAGGAAGTGGTGCAGGACATGGGCTATCCGTTCCGTCCCGTCCCATTTCAGGCCGTTCAGGTAATCCCGGATAGGATGATAACGGTTCTCGTTGGCAACGATTCGGATAGCAGATTCGATTTTCTTTTCGCTGGAAATACCGTATTTCTCCATCCTCCGCAGGATATATTTCATGTCCGTGTCGTTCAGCGTCTTGCCGGAGCGGGGCCAGCCCACAGGCTTTACGATGTCGATGCGCTCACTCAACAAGTTCAGCCGGATGGCATCGGCCAGCACATGGTCATTCTGCAGAATCGTGATGCAGTTCTGGATCGTCCGCTGGATTTCGCCGTTGGAGTGCTTGGACAGCATTTCCTTCACATCGGTAATGGTTCGGGGAGTGCGTTCTTCGTTGACTTCTTTGCTCAATAAACATCACCTCGTGTTTCTGACTTTTCGGCGGTAGGCGGGACAGATGGCTTCCGCTGTGCCTGTTCTGCCTGCAAACGGCTCAGCAGTTGCAGAACGGAATTCCGTGCTTTCTCCTTGACCTGCTCCTTGCCCTTCTGTCGGACTTCTGGCTTCAGCAGCTTCTCCTGCAGACGTGCAGCGGTGGTCTGCATGGTCTTGAGGAACTTGTTCAGAACACCGTCCAGATGCTTGGCAGTGTACTCCCGTGTAGCCTGTGGTGCTTTGCGCTCCGGGGACAGCACCCACTTCTTCGTGTCCTCGATCATCCGCATATCTTCCTTGCGGGTCTCGGTGCGTACCATGTCGGTCACGACCTCCACCGCCTTGTCATAGGCCGCAGCTGAAACATCTTCCAGCAGGGTCTCCATGTCCGAAACTTTCAGGGTCAGTTCGTCCAGCTTGTTCTGCTGGGCGGCAAGCTGCTCCTTTTGCTTGGCAAGGATAAAATCCTGCTTTTCCAGATACTTGCAGTTGCCGTACTCCGCTTCTTCCTCCAGATCCAGCCCATGCCGCTTGGCAATCTCGAACAGCATCTTCCGGCAGGCTGCATCAAAGGTGATCTTGCGGTTATTTCGGCGACTGAGAGACTTGTTTGGGTCAGGCAGGTCGAAGCCCAACGCTTCCAGTGCCTTTTCCTGTTGGGGAGCTAACTCGCCATACTTGTTCTCACAGTCGAACACATGACGCTCGTGGATATGAGGTGTGCTTTCGTCCAGATGCAGCGCCCAGTCCAGCAGGTGCACATGAGCGCCAAACCGTTCATGAAATTCAGCAATGAACTCCGTTACCACCAGAACCAGATCTTCCACCGATGCGTGTTCGTCCAACGTTCCGAACTGGTAGATGGTTTCTTCCGGGCAGGTTTTCTTTCCGGCAAGCAAGTCCTCTATGGTTCGGTTGCGCTCGGTATGACGAATCTTTGCATTGCGAGCATTCTGGTTCTCCACAAAGTGAGAGTAGTGGATTTCATAGAACATCTTCTCCACATCGCTGAACGCAGCAGTCTGTCTATCCTTGTCGGATGCAGAACGGATGCCATGATAGCAGTCCCAGTAGATATTGCTCTTGGCGCGCTCTTGGTCAATGTGCTCACTGTTGGCAAGGTTGAAACTCCGGTCATTGTGCTTTGGGTTATAGGTGCCGTGTTTTCCGGCTCGTCCATTGTGTCGTGTCAGCTTCAGATAAACATCTCTCCATTTCAACGTCTTGGTGGGGTGGGTGCGCAGCAGCTTTGCTGCTGAATCTGCCGCCTGCGGTGCGCCAGATAATACCCAGTAGGATATGACGCAAAGCATCATATCACTGGGGCAAAGACCTGCGGTCTCTGCACTCCCGCACCGGGCAAGCTGGCAGGCAAAGATTTGTGAATCCCTGCCCACTAGCTCGTCCGGCTTTTCAACGGGCCATTTTGACCCACTGATTCCGTTACGGATAGAATCAGGTTGTCATCTTGGCAACCTGATTTTCAACAGACCTTGCAGCGTTACAGGTGGAATCAGGTGGTCATCTTGACCACCTGATTTTTACGAGTGGGAGTGACGTGTTACAGGTAAAACCGAAGTTATCAAAATGAGAACTCCGGTGGCTCTGCCACGGATGAAATCAAGTTATCATTTTGATAATTTGATTTCAGATGACAGCCCAAATTCCCACTTTGGGGATTTGGGAGTGAGCAATTAAGCGTTACGGTATTTTGGTACTTTCCAGAATGGGAAGCACCAAAATACGGGATAAAAGCGAGCGTGGATAAGGAGCTTGACAAACTTTGTCAAGTTCCGCAAAGAGAAGTGTGTGCGGCTGTTTTACGATGGCGGTAGTCTTTCTGACGACAGGCATTGCTGCAATATCTGGCATCTGCCCAAATCGGTAAGAACTGCTCCCAGCAGCAAGCACAGGTATACGTTCCACGTTCGGCACGCTTTTTAAGGCTTTTCCGCAGATTCAGCATCTTGTGACCGCAGGTCTGAAAGCTGCAATATTTGCGGTTTCGGGTCTGGGTGTAGATGACCTTGCGGCAGTATTCACACTGGATTCTGCGAACGCTGGGGTCTCCGTCAATGAAATATTCCATCAGGGTGTCCTGATTTTCACGTTCCCATTGTTCCGTTGTCATAGGCATCCTCCTTTGGTGTTATGGGTATATGGTGGTTACCAAAACGGTAACAGCCACTTTCGCACAATAAAGCGTTGCGATTGTTTGGTTGATGGTCAGAATGACCACCAACCAGAATCTGTGCGTTACAGTTAGGTGGTATCTGGACATTTTGTCCACGTACCACAGCACGGTACGGCTATTTGCTAAGTACCGAAAAGCAGCACTTACCAGATTTCACCGTGGCTTGACAAAATGTCAAGTCGAGGTCAGCTGTAACACGGACAAAGTCAATGTGCTCAGTTTGAACACATTGACTTAGGCTGCGACAGTTTACCTCATGTAGACAAATTGTCCACATGAGGTGAGCCGTAACGCATAAGGTTTTTCTGGTGAATGACGCTTTGTGTCATTCACCACATCAACTGGCCATTTTGACCAGTTGATATTGGGTGCGCCGTTCTCCCTGCATGGCTTTCCTGCCCCCTTCCGGCGGCGTTTTCCGGCTCTCCCACTTGGGGGTCATCGCCGGGTATCCCATGCAGACGGTCATGCGGTTTTCAAGGTTCAACAGGCAAAACGGCAACAAAAAAGCCGTCACAAAACAGACCAGCCTCGCCTTCGCTTTTTCTGGAAGGTCATGCTAGTCGGTTATGTAACGGCTGAAAGCCAAAATGTTCATCCCCGCAGGGTCTGAACGAATATGTAAAAATATGTTATATTAAATTGTTGGAGTAGATTACCACAAAAATCGAGCCGTGTCAACGTGAACTTGTCGGGGCAAGGCCCCTCCATCTTGCTACGCAAGACCGTTCTGTCGCTTAAAAGCCCCACTGGGGCTTTCATTGCTGCGCTACGCTTCGCAAACGCGAACTTTTGAAAACATGCCACTTTCGGCAGCTTGCAAAAAAAAAAAAAAGAAAGGGGAACTTTGGCAAAAAGAGAGAGGACTGGACGGTGCCAGCCCTCTTGACAAGTTTTTTAAATCAGAAACAGGTTATCGTACCATACTCTCAAACCGTTTCTGCAAGCGTTCAAACATTTCGTCATCCACGGTCAGAAAGGTTCGCAGCGACCGCAAATTCAAACGGTGATTCGGCATGAGCTTCAATTCGGTATGTTGAACATCTGATGCATCTGTGAACACTGGCCGACCGCATAGTATTATTCTACTTTTATCATACGATAGCCCACACCAATATGTGTTTGGATGTATTGCGGGGACTCCTCTGTTGGCTCCAGCTTTTTCCGCAATGTCGCCATAAATACCCGCAGAGAAGCCACATCGTTATCCCAACTGCGGCCCCAGATATTTTGTGTGAGAAAGGTATGGGTCAGTACCTTGCCGACATTCTTGGACAGCAGGCACAACAACTTATACTCCATGGGTGTCAGGTGAAGTTCGTTTTCATCCAGATAAGCGCATCCCCCGGCATAATCCACTTTCAGGTTACCATTCACAAATACAGAACTGGAGGTTACCATTTCCGTCGTCATCAGGGCGAGTCTGCGCTGCGTCACCCTGAGTCGGGCCAATAATTCTTCAACAGAAAAAGGTTTTGTCAGATAATCGTCAGCTCCGGCATCCAATGCATGAATCTTGTCATTGTCTTCACTTCTGGCGCTAATTACAATGATGGGGGTATTGGACCAGGAGCGTACCGTTTGAATGACTTGAACGCCATCCATATCCGGCAAGCCCAAATCCAGCAAGATGATTTCAGGATTGTGCGATGTGGCCTCCATAATGGCTACCGAGCCATTGGGCGCTACCACATAACGATAATCATTTGTTTTCAATGTGGTTGTAATGAGATTTTGTACAGATGGGTCATCCTCAACCACTAATATCAAAGGTTTATTCATGAAGCTCTACCTCCCCGGCGGGTAATGTAAATGTAAACACAGTACCATTTGGCTGATTGTCTGATACGGTGATCGTGCCGCCGTGGGCGGTCACAATGGACTTACAGAGGGACAGCCCCAATCCAAGGCTTCTGCGGCTGTCGACCACTTTATTGGCCCCACTATAAAACATATCGAAAATACGGGGTTTCTGCTCATCTGGAATCCCAGGGCCGTTGTCGGAAACGGAAACCGTGACCCATTGCTCTTTTTGATCGGTATGTATTTCAATTACTGAACCGACAGGGGTATATTTGATGGCGTTGTCAACCAAATTGATAATCACCTGAACGATCAGCTTCGCATCAATGTGGGCAAGGATAAAGTCATTCCCGCTGGTCACACGAATGGTGTGTTCTTTACTCTTTCTGTTGATGTGCTTCAGTGCTTCAGAAACGACCTCATCCATGAGTTCGATACTCCGAGTTAGATTGACCTGTCCGCCCTCAATTCGTGTGACTGCCAACAGGTTTTCAACGAGATTGATCAGCCACATGGAATCGTCATAAATATCGGTAAAGGTCTGCTCCCGCAATGCATCATCCATCTTTTTATAATTTGCAAGCAAATTGTCTGCGCTGCCGGAGATCGCTGTCAAAGGGGTTCGAAGATCATGAGAGATTGCCCGCAGCAGGTTAGCACGAAGCTGTTCATTTTGCGCCAGAACAGCCGCTTCCTCTTTTTCTTTGGCGTTTTTGATGTTTTCAAGTGCCAAAGCGCACTCGCCCAGAATAGAGAGGAGTACGCTGTTTTCGAAAGAGTCCAGCGGAATACCGTTCACCGCAATACCAGCCACTCCATATACATGCTGGTTGACCCGAATCGCAAGGTATAAACACTTTGCACTGGATAATGTATCTGTTGTGGCGCCGGCGTGTTTATTGTTTCGGAAGACCCAATCGGCGACTGCTTTCTCGTTCTCAGAAATTAAATCTTCCTGAATGCTATTAACAGCACGAAAAACGTTAGGGGTGGCAAGTTCTTTACCATCAGACAGGTAGACGACAATATCTTTTTTCAGCAGCTTCATGAGCTGCCCTGCCGTAGCGGTGATTACCGCATTCTCATCCCGCTCTTTTTGCAGAAGCTGGTTGGTTTCAAAAAGAATCTTTGTACGGTAAGCTGTATGGGCAGATTGTTTCGCATTTTCTTTCAGTCGGGTAGCGAGAGATCCGGAAAGCAGTGTTACTATAAACATAATGGTAAAGGTAACAATATAGTTCGGATCGTCAAAATGGAATGTCAGTCTCGGAGTGGTAAAAAAGAAATTGAAAACCAGCACACTGACAACCGAGGTCAGAATCCCGCACAGTCGGTTGGTTGTGATTACAGCGGCCACAAGTACGCCTAATATGTAAACTGCGATAATATTACTCTCCGTGAACCCAAAAGCGTCAAAGCCACAGCCAATCAGTGTAGCTACCAGCAATACGACTATACTTTTCAGAACATCACGCAGGGGCATCGCATCTGCCTGCGCCTTACTCTTTTTTTCCTGATAGCTGGTTCCTGTGCTGGCATCCGGTATCACATGAATATCCAGATTAGGTGCGCTGGAAATCAGGCGTTCCGTCAAGGTGGGCTTGCTGAAAATATTCTTTCGTGCAATGGTACTTCGTCCAATTACGATTTTTGAGATGCCGGAAAGACGGGCAAATTCCGCAATCTGATAAGGCACGTCATCGCCATAACTTGTCTCAATCGCAGCGCCAAGTTGCTGGGCCAGACGCTTATTATCCTGCAAACGCTTTTTATCATCGTCACTCATCGCCGCTGTATTTGGCGTTTCCACATAAAGAGCGGTAAATGTTCCCCGAAAGGCTCTTGCCATCCTTGCAGCAGTCCGAATGATTTTTGCGTTGGATGGCGACGAGGAAAGACATGCCAGAATGCGCTCGTCTGTATGGTAATCGCCTCGACTCTGTACTCTGGCGCTTTCCGTCAGCAAGTTCACCCGGTCAGCGCACCGACGGAGGGCGATTTCCCGCAATGCGGTGAGATTTTCCAGCGTGAAAAAATTAACTGTTGCCCGCTGCGCCTGATCTTCCCGGTACACATTTCCACTTGCCAGTCGTTCCAGCAACTCCGCAGGCTCAATATCCACCAGTTCTACCTGATCTGCTTGATCAAAGGTGGAATCCGGAATGCGTTCCCGCACAAGAATTCCGGTGATAGAGGCTACTGTATCGTTGAGACTCTCGATATGTTGGACATTTACAGTCGTATAGACATCAATTCCAGTATTTAGCAGTTCCTGAATATCCTGATACCGCTTCGTGTGCCGACTGCTTTCGGCGTTGGTATGGGCCAACTCATCCACCAGTATGAGCTGGGGATTTCGCTTGAGCGCAGCATCAAGATCAAATTCACGAAGGGTCATTCCTTCGTAAGCAACTTGTTTCACAGGAAGCTGCTCCAAGCCGTCCAGAAGTGCCATCGTCTGGGGTCGGGCATGGGGTTCTATGTATCCAGCAACCACATCGATGCCACGCTCCTTAGCCTGATGAGCCGCCTGAAGCATGGCATAGGTCTTTCCGACACCTGCGGCATAACCGAAAAAGATTTTGAGTTTTCCGCTTTTCTTAGTGGATGCATCGTTACGGATCGCATGAAGAAGCTGATCCGGATCTTGTCTTGGCAGTTCCATTTTAATCCTCCTATCAAAGAAATCTTCCGACCGGAAACCATTGCAAAGGATGCGGCTATGGTAATAACCCCCATGCCTCCAATCCTCCTTTATACCCCTTTATGTGCCCTTAATTATAAATCAAAGGGAGTAAAGAAGGTAAAAGAGAATGCGTATCTGCATTAAAATCGTCTAAAGATGCAGGCTTATTCTTTTTTATCACGAGCTTGTGCCAGAAATTCAATCAGCCGTTTCCTTGTCAGAATCCCGCATAGAGCATTCCGGCCATCAACGATGGGGACAAAATTCTGATTCAGCATTGCAGTTACAACCTGCTCGGAATCTGCATCTATTTGTAACGCAGGGCAAAAATCTCTGCGAACAATGCTGCCAAGTCGGTATCCCTCCTGTACTTTCAAGTCTGTTGTCTGGCAAACAAGAAGGTGGCGGAGGAAATCTCCCTCCGTCACGCTTCCAATATACTGTTCCTGATCATTCAGTACCGGGACAGCGGTATAGCCATGTACCATAAACCGTTCCAATCCCTGACGAATCGTATCCTTTTCATAAAGAAATACAGTGGAGATTTTGGGAATCATGATTTTAGCTATGTTCATTTCACTTCTCCAGAATACCGTCCAGCATCAGATTGACTTCCAGCACATTGACGGTCTCTTCACCAAAGATGCCAAGGAATCGTCCGTCGGTGCAGTTTTGGATGATCCTGCGTACTTCATCATCGGTCATATCGTTTGCCTTTGCAATGCGTGCTACCTGATATTCCGCTGCTGCCGGGGAAATATGGGGATCAAGCCCACTGCCGGAACAGGTGACAAGGTCCACCGGAATGGCCGTTTCGTCCATGTCCGGATCGGCAGCCCGGAGCTTTTCTACCCGCTCCGCCACGAGTTGTGCATACTCCTCGCTTGCCGGAGAGAGGTTGGAGGGAGCAGCGTACATCAGTGCCTTTCCGTTTTCATCCGTATAGGTGGAAACATCAATATTCATAATGCGCCCCCACATATGGGCTTCATCTGTATATTGCTGCCCCAGCAGCTCACAGCCGTATTTTTTCCCGTCTACTTCAATGATGCTTCCGTTTGCATTATCCGGGAAAATAAGCTGAGCAATTCCTGTGACAACACCCGTATAGATCACGCCGCACAGCAGCGTAAAGATCAAAAAGATCATACCTGCCTTTGGCAGTACACTTTTCATTGTTTTCATAATATATACCCCCTTATCCGAAGATGGTGAGAAAAATTTTCTGAAGCAATTCCGGTTCCCATATGGCGAAACGCAGTGTATTCACACATAGGACGGCTAAGGTCATTCCAAGAATTCCTTCAAAATACGAGATCGTTTTCTTTGTTACTGCATTCATAGGATGCATCCTCCTTATACCAGGCCGGTAAACACCAGCAGAACATCAATCAGTTTCACAAAGATAAAGGGAGCCGCCAGACCGCCCAGACCATAAACCAGCAGGTTCCGCGACAGCAGCTTTCCGGCAGAGACCTCACGGTATTTCACACCTTTCAGTGCCAACGGAATGAGCGCGATAATGATGAGTGCATTATAAATAATCGCAGAGAGGACAGCGCTTTGCGGGGAATGCAGCCCCATAATATTCAGAGCAGACAGTCCCGGATAAAGTCCCATAAACAGCGCCGGAATAATGGCAAAGTATTTTGCCACATCGTTGGCAATGGAGAAGGTAGTCAGGCTGCCTCGTGTCATCAAAAGCTGTTTGCCGATGCGAACAATGTCGATCAGTTTTGTAGGCGAAGAGTCCAGATCCACCATATTGCCTGCTTCTTTTGCTGCCTGTGTGCCGCTGTTCATGGCAACTGCAACATCTGCTTGTGCCAAAGCCGGAGCGTCGTTGGTGCCGTCGCCTGTCATGGCGACCAAATGACCCTTGGCCTGAAAATCACGAATCATTGCCAGCTTTCCTTCCGGCGTTGCTTCCGCAAGGAAGTCATCCACACCGGCCTCGGCAGCAATGGCCGAAGCAGTAATCGGATTGTCGCCGGTGATCATAATGGTCTTGATGCCCATTTTCCGCAGATCTGCAAATTTCTCCTTCACACCCTGCTTGATAATATCCTTCAAATAGATAACGCCGAGGATCTTGTGGTTCTTAGCCACAACCAGAGGTGTGCCGCCCTTGGACGCAATAGACTTGACAACTCGATCACAGTCTGGAGAATACATTCCGCCTGCATGGGTCACATAACTCTGCATGGCGTCTGCTGCGCCTTTTCGGATTTCGTTCCCGTCAAAGTCGACGCCGCTCATACGGGTCACGGCAGTAAATGGGACAAAATGCATATTCTTGTCCTGAAGGCTTCTGCCACGAATTCCAAACTGCTCCTTGGCCAGCACGACAACGCTTCTGCCCTCAGGGGTCTCGTCTGCCAAAGAAGAAAGCTGAGCGGCGTCTGCCAGTTCCTGAATATCTACACCATCTACCGGAATGAACTCCGATGCCTGTCGATTGCCCAGGGTGATTGTTCCGGTTTTGTCAAGCATCAGAATGTCTACATCACCGGCGGCTTCAATGGCACGACCACTCATGGCCAGAACATTTGCCTGGTTCAGTCGGGACATACCGGCAATACCGATGGCGGAAAGCAAGGCACCAATGGTAGTAGGCGCAAGGCACACCAACAGCGCTACCAGAGTTGTTACAGAGGTGGGATTCTCAATTCCTGCCAGTTTTGCAGAAAAAATAGAATAAGTGTAGAGAGAGACTGTTACTAAAATAAAGATGATGGACAAGGCTACCAGAAAAATCTGCAAAGCAATTTCGTTGGGCGTCTTTTTCCGGGCAGCACCTTCTACCATCGCAATCATCTTGTCCAGAAAGCTTTCTCCGGCTTCGTTGGTCACTCTGACAACGATCCAGTCCGACAGTACAGTGGTGCCGCCGGTCACAGCGCTGCGGTCGCCGCCTGCCTCACGAATTACAGGAGCGGATTCGCCGGTGATGGCGCTTTCATCCACAGATGCCGCCCCTTCTACGACTTCGCCGTCTGCCGGAATCTGCTCTCCGGCTTTGACGATCACTAGTTCCCCCTTTTTCAGCAGGGCGGAGGGAACCACGGTCACGCTGTCCTTCTCCGAGACAGAGGGGATCTTATGCGCGTCCACGTCCTTACGGGATGCCCGGAGAGAATCTGCCTGTGCTTTACCACGACCTTCTGCAATGGCCTCGGCAAAGTTGGCAAATAGCACGGTAAACCAAAGGATAATGGCAATCGCCAGTGTATATCCGCTTGGAGCGTCTTTTAACCCGAACAGGGATACCACCCAAAGGATACTGGTCAAGATCGCAGACGCAAAAACCAGAAACATGACCGGTTTTTTTGCCTGTGTTTTCGGGCTCAATTTCACAAAAGAATCTTTAATTGCCCTGCCGAGCATTTTCCGGTCGGCAAAAGCACTTTTCTGTTTTGTACGCATATCTGTAAATCTCCTTTACGCAATGCTGCCAAAGAACTCAGCAAGCGGACCAAGGGCAAGCGCCGGGAAGAAGCTCAGCGCACCGATCAGCAATACCACAACGATCAGCAGGAAAACAAACATTCCATTTGTGGTAGACAAGGTGCCCGCAGTCGTGGCAATTTTCTTTTTTCCAGCCAGGCTGCCTGCGATTGCAAGTGTGCCGATGATGGGCAGGAACCGGGCAAAGAGCATCACCAGTCCCAGGCTTACATTCAGAAATACGGTATTCCCATTGAAACCGGCAAAGGCAGAGCCGTTATTGCCGCCACAGGATGAGTAGGCATACAGCATTTCAGAGAAACCGTGGGCACCGCCGTTATGCAGGCTATCCATGACAGAGGGTACTACGGCGGCAAGGCCACTGCCGACCAGAATTGCAATGGGTGTTGCAAGGCAAACCAGTACCGACCATTTCATCTCATAAGGCTCAATTTTCTTGCCAAGGAATTCCGGTGTACGGCCTACCATCAGACCGGCAATGAACACCGTCAGAATAGCAAAAGCAAGCATACCGTAAAGGCCGCAGCCCACGCCGCCGAAAACAACCTCGCCGAGCTGCATCAGCAGCATAGTCACCATGCCGCCAAGAGGCGTGTAGCTGTCATGCATGGAGTTTACAGAGCCGTTGGAGGCTGCTGTGGTGAAAGCTGCCCATGTAGAGGACCCTGCAATGCCAAAGCGAGTCTCCTTGCCCTCCATATTGCCGCCTGCCTGTTCGGCCATTGACATATTGACTGCGCCGTTTTGTGCAAGCTGGGGGGTGCCAACCTGTTCAGTGACGGCGATACAGCTCAAGGCAACAACCAGACAGAGAAACATTGCCATAAAGATCGCAACACCCTGCCTCTTGTTCTTTACCGCAGAACCGAATGTGAAACACAGTGCCGCCGGAATCAGCAGAATGGAAATCATTTCGATCAGATTGGTAAAGGCATTGGGATTTTCCAAAGGATGTGCGGAGTTGACGCCCATATAACCGCCGCCGTTGGTGCCGGTCTGTTTGATTGCGACCTGGCTGGCCGCAGGACCCATCGGTACGAACTGCTCGGTGACGATCTGTGCATCCGAAACGATTTCGCCATCTACAGTGACGGTTTCGGTGTCTAAGTCAATTACCGCATCCTCAAGGATTTCGCCTTCTGCACTGACGGCAATCGGTTCTACAAGGGATACTGTTTCTGCACTTTTCAGGTTCTGGATCACGCCGCCGCCTACCAGCAACAGAGAAATGACCAGATTCAGCGGGAGTAGGATGTGAACCACAATGCGGGTCAAGTCCACCCAAAAGCTTCCCAACCCGGAGGATTTCACCTTGATAAAGCCACGGATCAATGCAAATAGAACGGCGATACCTGTAGCGGCGGAAACAAAGTTCTGAACAGTCAGACCTAAAGCCTGAGTGAGATAACTCAATGTGGATTCACCGGAATATGCCTGCCAGTTTGTATTGGTAATGAAACTTGCAGAAGTGTTAAATGCCAAATCCCATTTCACACCGGAAAGATTCTGCGGGTTTCCGGGAAGAACACCCTGCAGAAGTTGAAGCAGGAACAGAAAAACAAGGCCGATACCGGAAAAAATCATTACACTTACCGCATATTTTTTCCATGTCATCTGTTCTTCTCTGTCTACACGCGTAACCTTGTAAATCAGGTTTTCGCACGGTGTCAGAACTTTGGACAAAAAAGTTTTCTCGCCGCTCATGACGTTTTTTATGTATGCGCCCAGCGGAATTGCCAAAACAACCAGAATGGCAAGGTATAAAACATACTGGATTATGGTACTCATGCCTGATCATCTCCCTTCATTAAAATATAGACATACCACAGCAGCATTGCTGCCGCACATACACCTATGAGTGCAATTAGCATTTGCATAAGATTCATCCTCCTTTTTTGATGTCCCCAATATCATAAAACCTTTCCTCTAAAAATGGCATTAGTGATCTTTTGCGCGTTTAAAGATGAAATAAAGATTACAACCAACCCAAAAGCCATGCCATAGGAAAGGCGATAACGATCGTACTGATACAGACACACGCCAAAACCAGTAAGGGCATTCCAACAAAGATGGAGATGGAGCCAAGTAGCGGATGATGCCAAATAAAGCGCTCCGCTTTTGCGTCAAATCTCTGTTCAAATCTTCTCGCCGCATTTGTAATGCTCATAATTGTTCACCTCATTTCTTTCTTGCAAGGCCATAATACCGCTAAAAGTATTAAGAGGGGAAAAGGGTCCTGCAATCGAAACAAAGATTGTATAAGTCTTTGTCGCTCCAGGAAGTGATCTTACGGCTTTGTTCAAGCCTTGTGCGCTTTTGTCTGAAATCCGTCACGCTTTATAACGAGTCGTGATCCTTCAGGGTTTTGCTGCCAAATAGATGTCAAAACAGCAGTATAGCCCGGATGGAGGCGCTGTCGATAAAATAAAAAAAGTGAACCCTCTGGGTATTTCCACCCAGAAAAGTCCACATAGAAAGAGCTGCTTTGGATTTATAAGAGATCGCAGTTGTCCAAATCCCTGCCATGAATCGTAGTTGTTGATGTACATTTGATGCTTGGTTTAAACAGGTGAAATTGCAGATGCCATTTTCGAGCCAAACCAGCCCATTTTCCCGGCTTTGCATAAAAATCCGATACCTGTTTTAAGGGGCTGATTTTGGCTCTGCACATTTTTGCACACTTTTTGCACACCGGAACGGCTGGATAACGGATGCAAGAGGGAACAACAGGTGCAAAGAATGCAGCGGATGCAAAATGTTAATTTACGATAAAACGCTAAAAACGACGAATTTGCGTAATTTCGGAAATTGATGATTGTTGCGCGTTGGTTTCTCTTAGTCAGTGGGCCCAGGGTTCGAGTCCCTGGAGGTGCACCACAACAACAAAATCCGAACTTTTTTCCAATAGGAGAAGAGTTCGGATTTTTTGTTTTCTTCGGAAATGATAATTCCGGCTCATTCCCGACGGCCGTGTGTCCGAAACCTTATCAGAAAAAACGTGTAACGAAAGTCACAACTGTAAAGGTGCCGTAAGGCAGAAAGGACACAAACATGAAATACGATGCAAGAGCTTGCCATTTCAACATGGACACCGGCTGTGTGGAACTACTGCTCCGGGATGGGAGAAAAATTTCCATTGACTGTACCGGGGTTGAGGATGAATTGGACGTGACCATGGCGCAGAGGACGGAACTGGACTACCTCATCTACAACGATCCGCTGGGCTATGCCGATTTGATTCTGAACGGTGACTCGGAGAAATATTTGAAGAATGTGTCCGGTAGTCGTACACTAGAAGATTAAAAAGTAATTGTCTGTCGAACAAAAATATTCGGCAGACAATTTTTTTCATAGATTTAGAAGTACTATCAGTTCCAACCATACAAAAACGTTGGGTTCAGCAGATGGATCTTTGCACCGGAAAAATCAAGGATACCCTCATCGCGCATCCGGCACAGCTCACGGGAAAGAGCACTGCGGTCCACACAGAGGAAATCCGCCAGTTCTGTCCGGGTGTAGGGTAGACTGTAACAGCCTTTTTCATCGGGTGTCAAGGTTTGAAGATAAATCTTCAGACGATCCCGAAGCCGTTTTTGTGCTAAAATACGCACTTTGGTGTTAAAAAAGAGAAGCTGCTGCGCCATATCCTGCATAAGATTTGCTGTGACTTGCATCCGGCAGGGACAGGACAGCGTTTTCTGTGACATCAATGCGCTGAAATCCAGCAGCATTACGGTACAGTCCGAACTGGCACGCAGACAGACCGGACTTGTCGTCCAGCCAGTACAGGCCAGTTCTGCACCAAATACTTCTCCGGGGCAAAAACGGCAGATGCTGATTTGATTGCCATTTTCATCATACAAAAATTCTTCTATCGTGCCATTCAGCAGAACACCCGTATTGTGGCTCTGCTCACCCAGCTCGACGATGTGCGCACCACGAGGATATTCACGGACAGTCGCATTCAAGCAACGAAGGACTTCCCTATATTTTCGTGGCTGGATGCCGTTGAACATGCCGCATTGCTGTAAAATTGAATAATATTGCTCCATCTTAAAATTTACTTTGCCGTTGCCATAACAACGGACACTCCGAGGTAGTTGTGTTAAACTCTTGGTTAGAGATGTCTAATTAAAAGTCATCATTATTATACGGTATAAAGTTTGAAATGTCAAACCCTATAACGTTCAGGGTTGATATCGAAGGAGTGACACAATGCTTTCGTTGGGAATGGATATCGGCACTTCGACGGTCAAGTTGGTGCTGCTGCGGGATGGTGCAATGGCAAAGCAGTGGATGGCGGTGCATCACGGCAGGCCGTTCGCCTGCCTGAAAAAAGGACTTTCTGCATTGGAACTGGATGCAGACACACCGTTTTCGCTCTGTGTAACTGGCAGCAACACCGAAGCTCTGCTGGAACAGGCTCCCGATATTCCCTCTTTTGGGGATATCCCAGCTATCGTCGAGGGTGTGCGCCAGATTGTTCCGCAGGCTGGTTCGGTCATTGAAATCGGCAGTCAGGGTGCGCGATTCATCACGGATTTGCAGAGCCGTGCACCGCAGTTCGCAGTCAACGAACACTGTGCAGGCGGCACGGGCTCGTTCTTTGAAGACCAGATGTCCCGTGTGGGCTGCAAGCTGGAGGATTATTCTGCGCTGGTTGAGCAGGCGCAGAGCGTCCCGCGGCTTTCCGGACGCTGCGCCGTGTTTGCCAAAACGGATATCATTCACCGCCAGCAGGAAGGCGTTTCCACGCCGGATATCCTGTTGGGGTTGTGTTATG
>OOCS01000830.1_pt1 | contig 16678 bp, 9 predicted proteins | sample 1671411 | NCBI WGS metagenome assembly OOCS01 (sample SAMN06348154, study PRJEB24527) | human gut metagenome | biome: human gut; feature: ankylosing spondylitis patient; material: feces | host: Homo sapiens | place: China | collected 2015-10 | reverse complement strand
CCATGATCTATAAATCATAAGATTGTACAAGTAAATCGGAACAAATGTAGCATTCCTTTCTGGATTATTGAAATAATTTTGCCGACATAAATCATAACATAATGCCATGAATAAAATTCTAGTTGTAACTTCTTTTGTATTTGTATCTTTTTTGTCTTGTACGGGATTAACCGATAGACAGCGATTGGCCAATCAGATATTGTCTGATACGAATTTGTTGAAGGTCGATAGTATGGCTCGTGCTACCATCCGCAATGGTTTTAACGCGGGCAGCGGTTATTCCCAGATATGGGCTCGTGATATGAATACGTTTATAGAGATCGCTTGCGAGGAGAGTGATCCACACGAACTGCGGGAAGCTATCTTATTGTTTTTCGCTCTTCAACAGCCGAATGATGAGATGATCGATGGTTATGTGCTGAAAGGAGATTTTACATGGTATGATGATACGCCTTATTATTCGAATGCCGCCCCGAAACATGTCGCTTTTAAGAATACGGTAGAGACGGACCAAGAGTCTTCCTTGATTCAGATCGTAGGTAAATACATTCGTAAGACGGGTGATCGGGAGATATTGAATGAGAAAGTTGCCGGGAAGACCGTTCTCGAGCGAATGAACGCGATGGTAGATTATCTGATGCGGGAACGATATAATGAGAAATATGGATTGCTTTATGGAGCAATGACCGCTGATTGGGGCGATGTACAGCCGAATGACGATTTCGGATGTGATATGAATGATTTGTCGGATCCAGCTATCGATGTATATGATAACGCTATGTTCATAATCGCCTTGGATTATTTGTTGGAAATGGCTCCTGATTCTCCGCAAGCCTCCCGTTGGAAAAGTCTGCGTGAGGGAATCGAGAGAAATGTGCGGGCTCATCTATGGGATGTAAAGCGCCAGAAGTTCATTCCTCATATTTATCCGGAGAAATCTCCGATTCCGGAAGGTTTTGATGAACTTGCCATTCATTATCATGGTGGGACGGCTATCGCTATAGAGGCCGGCTTATTATCGAAAGACGAGATACGTACCGTAAATGCCCAGATGCTTGAGAATGTTCGCCTGTCGGGTATGCCGAGTATTGGTCTTACCTTATATCCCGTGTATCCGGATGGTTTTTTCCATGGAGGAATGTCAAAGGCTTATCTGTATCAGAATGGCGGGGATTGGACTTGGTTTGGCGGTCGGATGATCCAGCAGCTTGTCGTTAATGGAATGGTTGAGGAGGCTTATGCGGAGATTCATCCGATGATCGAGCGTGTGATCCAAAATGACGGATTCTACGAATGGTATGGCAAAGGCGGTGTCCCCAGCGGCTCTGGTAATTTCAAGGGATCGGCCGGAGTGTTATCTAAGGCGATTGAATTATTAAGGGATTGGGCAGAGAAAAATAAGAGTTAAATACAAGCGTGCAATATTAAATGTCAAAAGAGATGAGAAAAAGTAATTATGATAAAATGCCGGCCACCGTTGTAGACGGTACCTTGTGGAAAGGCTGGGAATCGATACGGAAGCGATTGGCGGAGATACATGCGGAAACGAATGGATCACAAGTTTGGGTGGTGGAATGCTACCAAGGGGTTCATCACGAGGAGTTGATGCGTGAACTGCAAGCGCTCGCGCCCGATCGTTTTATCAATACGCGAGATTTATTTAAATCGGCAGAAGATATAGAGGCGATGACCTATCCTTATCTGACGGATGACCGGTTGTTTGGCCGCCGGGCTCATTTCTCTTATACGGATTTCTTGGATGAGGAGAAGGTGAACGCCTGCCGGGAGTCCTTGCGTGATGGAAAAGGCTGGACAATCGTTTATGGCCACGCCGCCGCCGAGATCGTTTCCGCTCCGGACAAATTGATCTATGCGGATATGGCTCGTTGGGAGATCCAGATGCGTTCCCGTAGAAAAGAGGTGAACGGGAGGAAGCCCCGTCGTACCATTATAAGCGAGGATATTTTATTGATTGGATTGTTTGCGATAATCTGAAGAAGAAAGTCCTTCCCAAGGTCGATTATTGGTTGGATACCCATATCGTCGGAACACCTAAGATGATTTCCGGGGAGACCTTGAAAGAAGGGTTAGAGAAAACGGCGCATACTCCGTTCCGGGTAGTACCTTTCTTCGATCCGGCTCCTTGGGGCGGCCAATGGATGAAAGAGGTCTGTGATCTGGATAAAAAGCAAGATAACTTCGGCTGGTGTTTTGATTGCGTGCCCGAGGAAAATAGTTTATACCTGAAAGTTGCCGGAGAGCTGTTTGAGATCCCTTCCAATGACTTGGTATTCTATAAGACGAGAGACTTGCTGGGCGGGCCGGTCGAGGCTCGTTTCGGACAAGATTTCCCGATCCGTTTCGACTTCTTGGATACGATGGGAGGAGGAAACCTAAGTTTGCAAGTGCATCCGGTCACCCAATATATCCGGGATACGTTCGGGATTTATTATACGCAGGACGAGAGCTACTACCTGCTGGATGCCGAGGAGGACGCTACCGTTTATCTGGGATTGAAAACCGGTGTAAATCCGGACGAGATGATCGCTGCCCTAAACGACTCCCAACAGACCGGAAAGCCTTTCGATACGGAGAAGTATGTCAACAAATGGCCTGCCAAACGCCATGATCATTATCTGATCCCCGCCGGAACGGTCCATTGTTCGGGAGCCGGTGCCATGGTGCTGGAGATTAGCGCTACCCCAAGTATCTTTACCTTTAAGCTTTGGGACTGGGGCCGCTTGGGATTGGACGGATTGCCTCGACCGATTAATATCGGCCACGGCTCGAAAGTGATCCAATGGGAGCGGCAAACGGAGTTTGTCCGTCATAACTTGATCAACCAAGTGGAGATGATCGCCGAGGGAGACGGTTGGCGGGAGGAGCGGACCGGCTTGCATGAGAACGAGTTCATCGAGACCCGCCGTCATTGGTTCACGGATATCGTGCCTCACAATACGAATGGAGGGGTGCAAGTACTGAATGTAATCAAGGGAGATGAGTTGATCGTGGAGAGTCCGACAAACGCTTTTGAACCATTCATCGTTCATTACGCGGAGACTTTTATCATTCCGGCTTGCGTGGGTGAATATACGATCCGCCCGTATGGATCGTCCGTAGGTAAATACTGTGGTACTATAAAAGCTTACGTACGATTTAGGCAATAATCACCGTGCCATAGGCGTCGCACAACTGTGCCACCCTTGATGGCACGGTAGTGCCACTGCGATGGCACGCCAATGCCAACCCTATGGCACGGCTGTGCCACCGTGGTGGCACTGGCGGAACATGGGTAAATAAAGAAAAGGAATATATGATGTATACAAATGACAATAGAATAGTAATGACATTGGATGCGGGAGGAACGAATTTTGTTTTCTCTGCCATCCAAGGAGGAAAAGAGATAGCCGATCCGGTAGTTCTTCCGGCATGCGCGGATTGTTTAGATAAGTGTTTAGGCAATTTGGTAGAGGGTTTTAAGGCAATTCAGGCAGGCTTGCCGGAAACTCCGGTCGCTATCAGTTTCGCTTTTCCCGGTCCGGCAGACTATCAAGCCGGTATCATAGGCGATTTACCCAACTTCCCCTCTTTCCGGGGTGGAGTAGCGTTAGGCCCGTTTCTGGAAGATATATTCGGGATACCGGTATTTATCAATAACGATGGGAATTTATTCGCATATGGAGAAGCGTTAACCGGAGCCCTTCCGGATATAAACCGCCGTTTGCGGGAGGCAGGAAGCATGAAGCAATATAAGAACCTGCTGGGAGTCACCTTGGGTACCGGTTTTGGAGCCGGGGTTGTCATTAATCAAGAGCTTCTATTGGGAGATAATGCGGCAGGAGGAGATATCTGGTGTTTTCGGAATAAGAAATATCCGGAGTATATCGTAGAGGAGAGTGTCAGCATACGTGCGGTCATGCGAGTATATGCGGAACGATCCGGTGATACGGGAGTGCATACTCCGAAAGAGATCTTTGAGATCGCCGAGGGTATTTGCCCGGGTAACCGGGAGGCTGCTATTACGGCTTTCTCCGAATTAGGGGAGCTAGCGGGGGATGCGTTGGCGTCTGCCATTACTTTAATCGATGGCATCATCGTAATCGGTGGTGGACTATCGGGGGCTTCTAAATATATTCTCCCTGCTTTGTTGAAAGAATTGAACTCATCTACCGGTATGATGGATGGAAGTCGTTTCGGCCGATTGCAAATGAAAGCTTATCTTTTGGAGGATGCGGAGAGTTTCGCTGATTTCGCTAAAGGAGGAGCTGTCGAGGTACCCATTCCGGGTACCAATCGCAAGGTAGGGTATGATCCTTGTAAACGGATAGGGGTGACCGTAAGTAAACAAGGTGCTAATCGCTCGATCGCTATGGGAGCTTATGTTTTTGCGTTAAACCATCTATCTAAAGGAATATGAGACAAAAATATAGTATAGGACCTGTATGGTTCCTGATGTTTGCGTGTGCTTTCTTCACATCCTGCGTGACACAAGGCAAGAAAGTTCAGCAAGAAGAGCTTAGCCAATATGTAGAACCTCGGATCGGTACGGCGCATTGCCGTTGGTTTCATTTTACCCCGGGAGCGATGCCTTTCGGTATGGCCAAGCCGGCTCCTTCTACGAACGGGCATATCGGGAATAAATCCGGTTGGGAGGCGACCGGTTACGATTATCGGGATCAATCGATCGAGGGTTTCCCCTGCTTGCATGAGTTTCAGATCGGTGGAATCGTACTGATGCCTACGACGGGTCCATTGAAAACAATTCCCGGGGCGGTAGACGACTCGACAGGTATAGGATACCGTTCCCGTTTTGACCGTACGGACGAGATCGCTACCGCCGGTTATTATTCCGTTCTCCTAAAAGATTACTCGATTTGTGCGGAGCTTACCGCTACCCCTCGTGTCGCTATTCAGCGTTATACATTTCCGGCCGGGGAGGATAGCCATATCTTGTTCGATATAGGAAACCGTCAAGGAGAGAGCGGAGCTGTACGGGATGCTGAAATTACTTTTACGGAAGACGGGCGTATCGAGGGCTGGGTGATTACCGAGCCTGAATATGTGAGGAAATATCAACCCGGGGCATCGGTTCCTTTGTATTTCTCGGCGGTGCTGGACAAGGTTCCCGTTGGATTTGGCGCTTTCAACGGAGCGGATATCCGTCCGGATGAACGGAAAGCGACGGGCGTGGGGGCCGGACTTTATCTGACATTCCGTACCCAAGATCAAGAGTCGGTAACCGCTAAAGTAGGTCTTTCTTATACATCCGTGGAGAATGCCCGGTTAAATAGGGAAACTGAGGCCGCTACCCTTACGTTTGACGAGGCAAGGGAAATATCTCGTCAAACATGGGAAGAATATTTGGGACGTATCCGGGTAGAGACTCCAGCGCGAGAGGATAAGGTGAAATTCTATACCGGTTTGTATCACGCTTTATTGGGGCGTGGGTTAGCTAGCGATGTGAATGGCGCTTATCCGAGAAATGATGGCTCGGTAGGACAAATCCCTTTGAAAGACGGGAAACCGGTACATAACTTATACAATACCGATGCCGCTTGGGGAGCGCAATGGAATCTGACACAGGTTTGGGCTTTGGCCTATCCGGAATATTATTCGGATTATATAAGTAGCCATTTGTTGGTGTACAAGGACGCCGGCTGGCTGGCGGATGGAATCGCTAATAGCCGTTATGTCTCCGGGGTTGGTACGAATTTATTAAGTACGATTATCGCTGGCGCTTATCAATGTGGCATCCGGGATTTCGATGTGAATACGGCTTATGAGGCTTGCTTGAAGAATGAGTTGGATGGGGAGAATCGTCCGTTGGGCGCGGGAAAGATCGATACCCGTTATTTCGTGGAATATGGTTATGTACCTCATTTGGATAAAGGGGACGGGCCGGACGAGGCTTTCATGTTTTCCGCTTCCCATACCTTGGAATATGCTTATAGTGCGTGGGCCGTGGCCCAATGGGCGAAGCAACTGGGTAAGACGGACGATTATAACCGTTTGATGGACTTATCGAAAGGCTGGGAGCGTATCTATGACCCTTCCTGTAATTTTGTCCGTCCTAAAAAGAAGGATGGTACGTTTATCGAGGACTTCAATCCGATGCAAGTATGGCGCGGATTCCAAGAAGGTAACGCTTGGCAATATACATTCTATGTACCGCACGACGCGAAAGGCTTGGTCGCAAAAGTAGGTGCGGACGTGTTTAACCATCGGTTGGATAGCATCTTCACGGTGTCTCGTAAATTAATCTTTAGCGGAGGCACGGAAGTAGGGGCTTTCGCCGGTTTGCAAACCTTGTATAACCAAGGAAATCAACCTTGTTTGCACATCTCTTGGATGTTCAACGAGGCCGGTCGTCCCTCGCTTACGCAAAAATGGGTGCGGGCGATCTTGAATGAGTTCTATGGTACGGATGGCATCCACGGTTATGGCTACGGACAAGATGAGGATCAAGGCCAGCTCGGGGCTTGGTACGTGATCTCTTCCTTAGGCTTATTCGATATGAAAGGCTTGACGGATCAAGCGCCTTCTTTCGCTTTGGGTAGTCCTTTGTTCGATAAGATTACGATCCGGCTGAATGACCGCTATTATAAAGGGAAGGAATTCGTGATCGAGACTCGTAATAATAGTAAGCAAAATGATTACGTGCAATCCATGGACTTAAACGGGAAACCATTGACGGATACTCGTATTCCTTTCTCGGAGATTGTTCAAGGTGGACATTTGGTTTTAGAAATGGGTAACCAACCAAAAGATCGATATGAAAACTAAAAGTACGAACTCCGCTATATTCCCGATCCTTTTTGGTTTTTTCGTGATGGGATTCGTGGATGTCGTGGGAATTGCCACGAATTATGTGAAGATGGACTTTGGTTTGTCCGATACGTTGGCGAACCTATTGCCCATGATGGTCTTTCTTTGGTTCGCCCTGTTCTCTGTCCCTACCGGTATCTGGATGGGACGGCACGGGCGTAGGAATACGGTGGTCGTAGCCTTGGCTATCACAACCTTGGCGATGCTGATACCTCTATTCTTCTATGACTTTGCTTGTATCTTGTTTGCGTTCGCTTTGCTGGGAATTGGAAATACGATCTTGCAAGTATCTTTGAACCCGATGGTAGCCCGGGTGGTAAATCCGGATAAGGTAACGAGCGTGCTTACGTTAGGGCAGTTTATTAAGGCGGTATCTTCCTTCTTAGGGCCGATTATCGCAGGTGTAGCTTCTTCTTTCTGGGGAGATTGGAAGTTGATATTCATTGTCTATTCGGTGACTACCTTGTTATCTATCATCTGGTTGATAACGACTATTCCGGGTAAAGAGGAAGGAGAGGGGCAAGAAGCCTCGTTCGCCTCTACGTTAGCTTTATGTAAAGATGCTAGGATACGGATGCTTTTCTTGGGGATTCTGTGTATTGTCGGGATCGATGTCGGTCTGAATACGACGATCCCTAAGCTATTGATGGAAAAGTTATCCATGCCGTTGCAAGAGGCTGGATTAGGGAGTAGCCTTTATTTCGCCGCTCGTACCGGAGGTTCTTTCCTGGGGGCTATATTGCTGGCGAGGATCTCGTCACGACCCTTCTTGAGGGGAAGCATGCTTATCGCTATCCTTGCTTTCGTAGGATTGCTTATCTCGGATAGCTTGTGGGGCATGGGCGTTATGATCGTACTGGTTGGCTTGGCTTGCTCGAATGTGTTTTCGATCCTGTTCTCTTTTGCGTTGGAACATCGGCCGGAGCAATCGAACGAGGTCTCGGCCTTGATGATTATGGGTGTATCAGGAGGGGCTTTGATTACGCCTTGTATGGGAGGCATAGCCGATATGTTCGGACAGGTAGCCGGCTTGATGCTATTATTAATATGTATGTTGTATATAGGACTTATATCAATAAAAACACGATAAGATGAAAAAAAGAACTTATTTATCAGCAGGATTGGCTTTGTTGATCGGGACATTGTCGGTTCATGCGTCTCCGGGATTATCGGATATCAAGAGCCGTGTATTACCGGCGGTTTATAAATCGAAAAACGGACTGACCCAAAAGGTCGAGATCTCCGTAAAACATGAAGGAGAACCTTCTACAGTGACGATCCGTTTAGGCGAGCAAAGCCATAAAGAGAAACTGGTATCCGGGGATAATGTATTCCGAATCGAGATACCCGAGGTTAGCACGACTCGCCAATTACCGTTGACGCTGACAAGTGGGAAAGAGAAAGAGGAAAGTACGGTTACCGTAAAACCGGTTCGCCATTGGCAGATGAATATGGTGCAGCACACGCATACGGATATCGGTTATACTCGTTCCCAAATGGAAATCTTAGCGGAACATCTACGATATATTGATTATGCGTTGGATTATTGTGATGCTACGGATAATTATCCGGATTTCGCTAAATTCCGTTGGACTTGCGAGATCGCTTGGGCGGTTAGCGAATATTTGAAATGCCGTCCGGCGGAACAGATCGCTCGCCTGAAGCAGCGGGTAAAAGAGGGTCGTATCGAATTAGCTACGATGTACTTGAACTTTGACGAATTACCCGATGAGCAAACGCTCGCCGCCTCCCTTTATCCGATCAAGCAATTCCGTGAGAACGGGATGCGTGCCGAGGTAGCTATGCAAGACGACGTGAATGGAATCGGTTGGTGCTTCAGCGAGTATTTCGCGGATGCCGGCGTGAAATATGTGAATATGGGAACCCATGGCCACCGTGCGTTGATCTGTTTTGATAAACCTACCGTATTCTGGTGGGAATCTCCATCCGGGAAGAAGGTCTTGACCTATCGTGCCGAGCATTATAACCAAGGAAATTTCTTTGGTATCCATACCGATGATTTTGAGCAGTTCGAGGAACGGGTCTTAGCGTATCTGGATCAAATGGAAGCGAAAAACTATCCGTATGATATATTGGTCGCCCAGCATTCGGGTTATTTTACGGATAATGCGCCTCCATCCACGAAAAGTTGTGAGATGCTACAAAAATGGAATGAGAAATATGAATGGCCGAAATTACGCACGGCGGTAGCCAGCGAATTCTTTAAGACGGTAGAGAGCCAATACGCGGATCGTATTGAGACCGTTCGTGGAGCTTGGCCGGATTGGTGGACGGATGGTTTCGCTTCCGGTGCTCGCGAAGCTGCCATATCTCGTGTGACTCACTCGGATATTATCGCGAACCAAGCCGGATTGTCATTCGCCAAAATGCTAGGCGCTCAATTGCCGACAGACATCAATGATCGGATTTATGATATCAACAAAGCTCTTTTGTTCTATGATGAGCATACTTTCGGGCATAGTGAGAGCGTGCGTAACGCTTATGGACTGGAAACTTGGGAACAACGCTCCTTGAAACAATCGTATGCGTGGGAAGCCTATCGCCATTCCGGTTTGCTGGGAGAGGCCACTATGGGTATATTACAATCGTTCGTGCCCAAAAGCGACGTTCCGTCTATCGCTGTATTCAATACGCTCAACTGGAGTTATAGCGGTATCGCTAAAGCTTATGTCGATCATCAGATTCTTCCGAAAGACAAGGCTTTCGAGATCGTGGATGCGGCTGGCAACGTAATTCCCGCACAAGCTGGCGAAAGCCGTTCCGATGGTACTTATTGGAACTTTTACGTGAAAGATGTCCCGGCTTTGGGATATGCGCAGTATTATATAAAGGTAAAGGATGCGCCACGTCCGGAAATACAGGGCGCTACGGAATTAAAAGAGACACATGTGGAGAATCCTTGGTATGCCATCGACTTCAATACCCGTAAAGGTACGATTCGTAAATTATATGATAAGGATTTGAACAAACAATTGGTTACGCCGGATGCGGAATGGGAGATGGGAGAGTTTATTTATGAGATTATCGATAGCCGTCATCCGATGGAACAATATCGTGCTCCCCAATTCCTCCGCCGTCGCCCAGAGAAGATGCGTTTCGAGAAATATGAGAAAGGCGATGTCTGGGATACATATCGTTTCCGGGGAGAGACAGTAGCGGGACGTGAGCCGAATAATCTGATGGTGGAATTCCGTGTATTTAACGTAACAAAGAAAATCGAGGTAGTTTATCGCTTGCGTAAAAAAGCGGTAACAGATCCGGAAGCGGTTTATATCGCTTTCCCGTTTGAGGTTGAAGGAGGAAAGATCCATTTAGATGTACCCGGCGGATCGATTGAGGCGGGTGTAGACCAAATCCCGGGCTCCTCTAACGATTGGTACACGGTGCAAAACTTCGCTACGGCTCGTAATGGAGAGTCACAGGTCGTGATGGGTAGCCAAGAAATACCATTAATGCAATTTGGGGCGATCAATACGGGGCGGTATAAGGCCGGAGCCGTACCTCAGTCCACGAATATGTATTCATGGCCGATGAACAACTATTGGGTAACCAATTTCAATGCGGACCAAATGGGAGAGATGCAATGGAGTTACTTCATCAACTCTTCGAAAGACAACACTATTGAGTATGCGACTAAGTTCGCTTGGGAAAACCGGATTCCGTTCTTGACCCGTGTTTTGCCTGCCGGAGATAAAAAGGTGGAGCCTCTCCAATCGGCTTCCATTTTCAAGATCGTACCGGAGAACTTGTTGTTGGTAAACATGAGGCCTGTGGAAGGCGAGAACGCTGTTATGCTTCAATTGCGTGAGATAGGCGGGAAGCCCGCTACTTTCTCTGTAGCTTCAGATAAAATTAATTTTGTGAAAACTACGGTTTGTGATGTCGTAGGAGACCCAGTTTCGGGGAATCCGTTGAGTTTCGCTCCGTGGGAGAATAAATTTATAAAATTATCTTGGTAGCATGGTAGGGGCGGGGTTTGCCCGCCCTTATCCAGTTTGTCTTATGTTTGTATATTGAATATTTTGATAGGATCTAACCCCCAATAAATCGGTATTATTCTAAGCAGAAGACTTGCTTGTGTTAGAGTGATGGGTGGAGAGTGTCATGAGAGACTCTGTTTCGGGTAATGCCTTATTGGATTTCAAGCCTTGTGGGAATAAGTCTATGGCGCTTTCTTGGTAGAAATATTGTAGATAATGTGGTTCTTCTTTTATTTATAAAGGAGGGCTAAATTTTTTCATATTATCCAGTCTCTGAATACATTATCTTTTTTTTCATAGAAGCCATACTAGTGCTATTTTCGCCTAGCCTTGAATCTCAATAAATTTAACATTTGTTTGTTGTAACCAATTTAAAGTGTTTTTACTGCTAATATTTGATAGTTAATTATTTATGTGATAGAAAGACGATGATACTATTGTAAGTCCGTACGGAACAATATATTTTTAGTACATTTAAGGGTTGATATTCTTGGTTTCAAGGGATGATTTGTGATAAATGTGTCATTTTTATTAAAAAAATACTATAGATTTAAGTCTGGTTTACAAAAAAGTTATACATTTGCCCAGTTTTTCATGATATAGACCATGAATGGCGCACTAGTTCCGTACGAACTATGTCTATTCTAGAATATAATATTACATATAAATGTAATCAATCTAAACTTAATTTAAAACAAGAGCAAAATGACAAAGAATGAATCTAAGCTATTATCCATTCAGGGGATAGCTAAAGCCTCAGCGTTCTGTTTGCTGCTTTCTGCCTTCTCTGTAAACGCCGCTATGGCCGCTCCCGCTCCCGCAGGCACGGTTGATGAAGTAATGGCAGTGCAGCAAGGCAAGAAAGTAACAGGTGTGGTTGTTGACGGTACAGGTGAGCCTGTTATTGGCGCTAACGTGGTGGTGAAAGGCACTACAAATGGTACGATCACGGACTTCGACGGTAATTACTCGTTGGAAGGCGTGTCCGCAAATGACATCTTGGTGGTATCCTATATCGGTTATTTGTCCCAAGAGATCCCGGTGGGAAATCAATCTTCAATAAAAGTAACTTTAAAAGAGGACACTCAAACTTTGGACGAGGTTGTAGTTGTAGGTTATGGTACGATGCGTAAGTCAGACGTGACCGGTTCTATCGGTGTGGCTAAAGGAGACGACTTGACAAAGAATCAAAACTTTAGTGCGCTAGACAACTTGCGCGGTAAGGTATCTGGTGTAAACATCTTCTCAAACTCCAGCCAGCCGGGTGCTTATTCTAACCGTGTCGTTATCCGTGGTATGGCTACTATCAACGCTTCTTCAAACCCTCTATATGTGGTAGACGGTGTTGTTATGGAGAACTTCGACTTGGTGAACCCGAATGATATCGAGTCTATGGAGGTCTTGAAAGATGCTTCCGCTGCCGCTATCTACGGTGCTCGTGGTGCCAATGGTGTTATCATGGTAACTACGAAGCGTGGTAAGAAAGATGGTGAAGGTGTACAGGTTAGCTATCAAGGATCTGTCAGCGCAAGCCATATCGCTCGTAAGATGGATACGATGAACGCCCAAGAGTGGTGTGACGCATTCATGATTGGTCTGGAAAACGAGAATAAGTGGCAAGGTAAAAATTGGTCTTTGAACCGTGCTGATTGGTTTAATGATTCAGATTTCTTTGATGCAAACGGTAATCCTCTGTATGATACGAATTGGCAAGATGAGGCTACTCGTACTGCGGTTTCTCACAACCATCAGTTGAATATCCAACAAGCGGGTAAGAGCTCTTCAATGGGTGCTTTCTTGAACTATACGGATCAACAGGGTATTGTAAACAATACGTATAATAAGCGTATTAATGCGAAGTTGGCATACGACGCAAATCCTACGAAGTGGTTGTCTACGGCAGTCAATGTATTGGTTAACCATACATGGGGGCGTTATACGCCTGAGGATGGTGGTGGCCAAGAGGCTCGTCGTACCATGATCGAGATGGTTCCTTGGATGCCGATTCGCGATAAGAATGGTAAATATACCACTTCTACCTCTTCTTCCATTGGTGATGTATTAGGCTTTGAGGGTATGTCTAACCCAGTCATGATCTTGGATATGCAAAAACGTATGCGCTACAACACGCAGGTGTTTGGTAACGCCGCTTTGACATTCCACTTGGCTGAAGGTTTGGATTTGAAGACTCAACTAGGTCTTGACCATCATAATAAAACGTATAGAGGTTATTCTTCTATCGATTTGAACAACATCTCCATGCCGAATGGTTGGGCTGAGTACCAAAATTGGAATACACTTTATTGGCAGGAGGAGACTTACTTGACTTACAATAAGGTATTCGGTGATCATCGTATCAACGCTATGGCTGGTTTGTCTTGGCAAGAGCGTGTGCAAAAGTGGAATAAGGCACGAACAGAAGGTTTCTCGGATGATTTCTTTGAGGACAATAATATGTCCGCAGGTACAACTCCGGCATCTCCTGAGTCTTCTTACGATCGGTGGGCGATGAACTCTTATTTCTTGCGTTTCGCTTATACATATAAAGATCGTTACTCCGCAACCGTAACAGGTCGTGTCGATGGTTCCTCTAAGTTTGGTGAAAACAACAAGTATGCGTTCTTCCCATCTGCAGGTTTGGCTTGGAATATCTCTCAAGAGGATTTCATGCAAGATCAAAGCACGATCAGCAATTTGAAGTTGCACACTAGCTACGGTTTGACTGGTAACTCCGAGATTGACACTTATCGGTCATTGGCTCGTGTTTCTTCTGGTACGCTTTTGATCAACGATATTCGCGCTCCGTATTCTTACATCAGCTCTATGGCGAACCCGGATTTGAAATGGGAGAAGACTGGTCAGTTTGATGTTGGTTTCGAGATTGGATTCTGGCAGAACCGCTTGTCTTTCGATGTAGCTTACTATAACAAGAAGACAACCGACTTATTGTTGGATTGCCCGATTCCTCACACTACAGGTTTCACGACAGTGTATAAGAATATCGGTTCTGTAAGAAACCAAGGTATGGACTTAATGATCAGCGCACGCCCAGTTCAGACACAAGACTTCAATTGGAGTTCTACGATTAACTTAAACTTCAACAAGAACAAGATCCTTCAGTTGGGCGACAATAATGAGGATATCGAGATGAACAGCTGGGTAGGTGGTTCTGAAAGTATCTTGCGTGTAGGTGAGAACATGAGTTCTTTCTATGGCTACAGACGTTTGGGTGTTTATACGGAGGAAGATTTCAATAACGGCTTGTGCGAGAAGAACCAGATCGGTCGTGCGAAACGTACGGATAAGAAAGAGATCATCGGCAAAGGTATGCCGGACTGGACTGGAAGCTGGATCAACAACTTCTCTTACAAAAACTTCGATTTGACGATGGACTTGCAGTTCGTATGGGGTGTTGAGACCATGCAACAGTTCTACCACTCTACTTACGACCGTTTCGGTATCACGAATGGTTTGAGCAATATTTTATATGACGCATATAACGGATCGAACCCGAACACGATGCAACAGGCTGTTTACTTGTGTAACTCAGGCCATGCAGGTCAGGATACGACAGTAGATTCTCAATGGATCGCCAATGGTTCTTACTTGCGTTGTAACATGTTGCAATTGGGTTATACTTTTGACTCAAACGTGATTAGCAAGATCGGTTTGTCTGCTTTGCGTTTGTACGCAAGTGCGAATAACTTATTCTTGATTACTGCTAGCGATTTCACAGGTTACGATCCTGAGGGTACATCGCAGGGTGATAGTAATAAGTTCGGTCAGAACATGGTATTCTTCTCTTATCCAAGAGCGAGAACTTTCACGTTCGGTGTTAATGTAACATTTTAATTCATTTAATCAGTAGAATTTTTAGAAATGAAAAAAATATTGACAGTAGCGATTGCATGCGCTTGTTTAACCGGGTTCAGCGCATGTAATGATTTCTTGGAAGAGAAACCGAAGTCATCGTTGACAGCCCCGGATTATTACCAGACAGAGGCTCAAGCTCAGGCTAACGTGAACTATTTGTATCGTACGGGAGCTTCAAGTAAGCTCACAGGTGCGGGTAGTGCTTACGTAGGTCCGTTTGCCTCTATCACAGGACAATTGACCGGTTACTTTACAAACAGTTATGAAGGTCAGGAGCTGACTTGTAAATATTCTCGCGAGTTGACTCGTCAGCAGAATACGATGACTGTTTCCGTAACTATTGACGGTATATGGGATGATTGCTACAAGGCTATCAACGTAGCTAATGGCGCTATCAAGTATATCCCCGAGATCTCAATGGATCAGTCTTTGGCAAATCGTTTGATCGGTGAGGCAAAGTTCTTTAGAGCTTGGAACTACTTCAACTTGGTGAAGATCTTTGGTGGTGTTCCATTGACAGTAGAGCCGTACGAATCTATGGAGAACATGTATTTGGAGCGTGCTTCTGTAGAGCAAGTATATGCTCAGGTCGAATCCGACTTGAAGGATGCCGTTAATGCTTTGCCGGCTGCTACTTTCTACAACAATAGTAACCGTATCACGAAGTATGCTGCCGCTATGGTTTTGACTTCCGTTTATATGCAACAAGGTAAGTATGCCGACGCTGCTTCTGCGGTAAAGACGGTGATCGATTCTCCGCATGCTTTGGCAACCAACGATGATTTAGCATTGGGTTCTGCCTATAATAAGATCCGTACGACAGACGGTTTGGCTGAGTCTATCTATTCTTATGAGTACAACGCAACGATCAGTAACGGTGGTTGGTGGCCTACTTATGCATTCAACTCAGCGGCTACAGCTATATTTGGTACGTATTCTATCTTTGAGCGTACATACGGGCCAACGAATCAATTCTTGAACGTGTATGCGGCAAACGACTTACGTATCCAGCCAAATCAATTCTTCCATTGGAATTATACAAATCCGGATAATGGCAAGACTTGGACGGCTCCTGAGAATGCTTGTGGTTGCTGGTTCTGGTATGATGAGGACGCTTTGTTGAACACAGGACGTTCTACGAAAGACCGTGATATCTTCCGTTACGCAGAGGCTTTGCTTGACGCTGCTGAATCTATCGCTCAGTCTCAAGGTGTAACAGCTGAGGCTGCCGGCTATTTGGCACAAGTTAAGGCTCGTGCAAACATGGAAGGTAAGACGGTAGCCGCAATTACTGCCGATCTTCAGAAATTAGGTAAGCAGGCCTTTATCGAGGAATGCTGGACAGAGCGTTTGCGTGAGTTCCCGTTGGAATTCAAGATTTGGGATGACTGTTTGCGTACAGGTAAGTTCCCTGTAATCTCTTCTACAGAGAAGGGTAAGGTTACATACGTTGACTTAGTTGGCGCAAAGAACGCTTCCGGCGCGACCTTCAAGTCTTCCGACTTGTTATGGCCGATCTCTTTGAACGAGATGCAACGTAACCCGAGTTTGACTCAAAATGAGGGTTATGCCGTTCAATAATAAATTTCAATAACTGATGGCTAGAGAGGGAGGGAATGAGCGATCATCCTTCCCTCTCTTTTTGGTAGCTTGATTAGTCAGCAAGTTGCATGAAACAATGTATAATATACAGAATTTTGGTTTGGTTGTCTTATTATTCACTTTCAACTATGAAAACAAAAGAGCAAGAAATAACGTACTAGATTCCGCTAAGTTAGAAGGACGATTGGAAGGTGAAGAAAAAAAATGATTTTCTGAGCAATACTACTGACTTGCTCAAAGGATATATACTTATTTTGCCCATGCAGTATATATTACTTTGCCAAGTCACTAGTACTTCATAAGCATCTTTTACTTTGACACATGACTATGCCTAAATTTACTTCACAGATTTTACTGTTATTTTCTAAGGTACTTCA
>OOCS01000823.1_pt1 | contig 16888 bp, 35 predicted proteins | sample 1671411 | NCBI WGS metagenome assembly OOCS01 (sample SAMN06348154, study PRJEB24527) | human gut metagenome | biome: human gut; feature: ankylosing spondylitis patient; material: feces | host: Homo sapiens | place: China | collected 2015-10 | reverse complement strand
AAATATATAATAAAGCTGTTTTTTAGTTATAGTAAAATTTATTATCAACAGGTAAACATAAAAGGCTAAAGGTATACTTTTTACCTCTAGCCTTATTTTTTTTATTAATCTAAATAATTAATCTTATATTCTGTTGTATAAGAGTATAATGGCGTAAATCTTTCTAACTTATCGGCATTGCTCCAAATATAATCTATCAACTCATGACATTTCTTTATAGGTATCTTAGCACCATTTTCTATAAATAAAATAGGTCCTAATCTATCAGTAAACTTTACTGTAGCATTTTCTTTATAGGCATATATACTACCTACTTTCATTTCTTCAATTATAAAGGTATACCCTATACCATCAAAATGTATATTACTTATTTTTATTTCCCCTGCTTTACCATCATAATAAATTCTCATTTATACCCTCCTAATTAATTTACTTTAATTTTTCAAGTTTCTTCTTGTAACAGCTTAAAGCATGTTGATGTATTTTTCTATCATACTCATTATTGTCAATAGATATTTGATACTCTAAAGCTTTTATACCCTTTTCAATTTTTTCTATATCATCAGGAACACAAACTACAATATTATTTTTGTTGTCCAAACTAAACACTCCTTTTATAAATTATTCTTAACATCTTCTATAATGCTTAAACACCTTTCAATGCAATACTGGTCATGTTCGTCAAATAAAACAGTACCAGCATCACAATTTTCATTATATATTGATGTAAACTCAATAAAATCTTTTAAAACAGGGTAAATATCTCTTACCCTATTTTCTAATTCTTTATCTAACTTTTCCACTAGCCTTTACACCCCTGCTTCTAAGTAATACCACAAGCCCGAAGATAGCTAAACCTAATGCAACTAATATTATTCCACTTATAAAGCAAAACTTTGCTATCTCAAATATCCATTGCGCTAATGTTATAAGACATAATGTTAATTCTTCTATATTCATGTTCATATTAAATTCTCCTTTACAGGCAGAGAACAAATATGTTACAATCTAATTGTGAGTCAGGTGGTAGCATATTGTTACTGCCTTTTTTATTTTATTTTTTAATTTTTATTATTTTTAAAATTACTTCGTAATATATTCAAATTGCAAATTATTTATATCTATTTGAACACTTCTATTAAATCACCATCATTTATTGCATGGTAAGTATCTTGCCAACTTACAAAATTCCAATCTTCTAAATGATCATTGTAGTGAAAATAGCCTGAAAAAGCACTTCCTTTGTTAGGGTAAATAGCACCTTTGCAATAGTGAGGAACTTTTATATATCTATTAGTATTAATATTTTTTATAAACATTTCCCCGTCTTTAAATTCTACAATTCCTTTGTAACTTTTCATATTCCCCCCCCTATTTCTATTCATCTTATTTATTATTTATTATTTATTTCTTTAAGTTTCTTCTTATAACAACTTAAATTGATCTAGTGCATCTATAGCATCTTCATCAAATTTACTTTCTATATCTTCTTCTTTAATTTCGATACATTTATCTTTTAGTATTTCCATAACAATTCTTTTAACTTCTTCTCTTTGAGCCGCTGTTAAACTTGTTCCATTAGAAATATCTTCTCTTATTAATCTTTTAATATAATCAGAAATATTAGGTAGTTCTTCTAATCTTTCTAATATATCCTTATCTTCTTCTGTATTAAGAGAAAAACTTCTTACTTTTCTTTCTCCTGCCATTTAATCACCTTTCTTATCTTTTCATTTGTCCCATTAATTCAAAACATTTAGCATTAGCCATTTGAGCTTCAGCTTCTAAAGTAGCATTTGGGAAAGCTTTCTTTAGTAAATCGTATAAAGGTTTAGCACCTCCACCTATTAAGAATATATTATCTACATTTGTAGTGTCAAAATCTCTTTTTAGATCAGTTATTACTTTAGAAACATGATTTTCTATAACTTCATCAGCTACACTAATATCTTTTCTTTCGCCAGCAACTGTGAAAAATCTTCTTTCTGTAAGTGCATAAATATCAGAAGTATTAAATTTTGTGTAGAATTCTGAATTTAAATATTGTGCCATCTTAGAATATAAAACTAACATTCCTTCGCTATAAGAACGCTTCTTAGTTAATTTTAATCCATCAAATTGAGATATATCCCAAGTACCTCCACCAATATCTATTACAAGACTTGTTTCTCCTTTGACTTGCTTAGCTTTACTGAATACCACACCAGCACTTTGAGGATATATAGTAGCTTTTGTAATTCTTATCTTTTGCTCTCTACCTATGCTGTTTATTATTATCTTCTCATTAAAGCTCTCTAATAAAGCTTTGAATTCATCCTTTTGATTACTGAAATAATCTACTGGTAAACCAGCTACTACTTCTACATCTATAAAAGTTTCTTCTGGATAACTTAATCCTATAGATGTTAAAGTACAAACCTTTAATAATTCTCTTGATTCTTCACTTTTTAACTTATCAGCATCAGCTATATAAGTTCCGTTTTCATCACCAACAATATAATTCTTATCTTTGATTAAAACTTGAAGTACATTAGTATTTATATAATCTATACCATGTTTGATTGTAGATAATATACTAACTCCTTCACTTGTCTTTGTAAAGTTGTAACCATTGTCTAAACCTAAAAGTTTCATAAATATTCTCCTTACTACTGTGTATTAAAAGTATTAACTTTATGTACTAATAATACTACATTGTAATACACAAGTCAATATATATTTTGAAATTAATTTAATTTAGGTTATTTCATTATATACATATTAATGTAGCTTCTTATATATTCTTTAAGTTCATCTTTTATCCATTTATTCTTCTCCAGCACATCTTTCTGTTCTTTGGTGATCCTGAATGTTATTGATTCAGTATATGAATTATCTTTCTTTTTTCTACCCAAATTTTAATACCTCCTTTTATAAGTAAACTTTTATTTTTTAGGTATACTTATATTTATTTAAGTAAACATCTATAATCTAAGTATAACTATATTTACAAATATTAACAATAATAATGGTAAACATTTATTTTAAAGGTAACCAAATAAAAAAAGATAGCTTAAATTTTATATAAAGCTATCTTTTGGCAAAAAACTCTTTTATTTTTATTAAATATGTAGTATTATTTAGGTATAAACTAAAAATGAATAACAAAAAGAACCATCTTCAATCTCGGTTTGGCGACCTTGATTGATGAATTAAGTACCCTGAATACTTAAAAGACGATTCTTAAATAAGTTAAACTATTTGGCGATAGCTTAACATATATACAATTTTGTTAGTTCCGAAGAACTACTTAAAGTATATAAAATAAACTGAGAATTGTCAACGTTGAATATATTAGAAATTAATGCATTTTATGCTTTTTTAATAAAGACGTATTTAAGTTTGTACTTAAGTGCGTCTTTTTGTTTTACCAAAGGAGAGTATAAAATGTTTAACATCAAGAATTTAAAGATAAAGGAAAACTATATACCATTTACAGAGTATCAACTGGCAGTGTTAGATATGCAGCAATATAATGGGGGGAAAACTAAAAAAATACAATCTGTATTAAGATACGTTATGAAATATAGCCCAAATGGAAAGTTAGTTTATAGTATACATAGATTATATAAAATGTACACTTGGAAAGGGAAAAGAATGTCACAAAGATATTTCTATAACTTAATAGCAGAGTTAAAGGATCTTAACCTGTTAGAAGATAAAGATGGAGATATTTATGTTGTTTTAAGTAAAAAGCAACAAGACAATGAAAATATTTCTGATTCAAATGTGCAAGAAGAATTACAAGAAAAACTGCAAGAAGAAAATAGTTCTGAAAGCGTTGAAAATACTAATGTTTTAGAGTACCATGCTCCTTCACTAGAAACTTCAAGATTAAATATAAATTATAATATATATAACACAACTTCTAACGAGTTATGTCCTGAAACAAATTCTAATATTTATGCTTCTTTAGAGGATCTTAAATCAATAGCTGAAGATTTATACAAAAACTTAAAAATAAGAAGTAGACACATTAAGACAGATGTTTTAAATATGATTTATCAATACAAAGATAAGATTTCCCTTAAAGGTGCTAGACAATACTTAAAAGCTGTAATCTTAGATAAGAAAGTTGCTAGAGATAAAGAACGTGAAGAATTTGCTAAAAAATATATATTTGCTAAAAATTCTTCAAGAATAGTTATCCAAGGTTCTAATTATACATCTAACAACAGTAAAAGAATGAATAGACAGTTTACTGAAGAAGAAATAGTAAAATCTAATGATTTAGAATCATATCTATTAGGTTGGTAGTAATAAAAAAAGATATATCTATTTCCTAGATATATCAAAACTTTTAACAAACACAGAAATATCTAAATTCTTTTTTTATAAATCAGCAAGCAGTAGACTTATAAAAAAAGAATATCCAGTTATAAGAAAGCAGCTTTGGAAAGAATATTTTTGGAGTAGAAGCTATTGCTTACTAACTACTGGTGGAGCACCTATTGAAGTAGTAAGAAAATACATTGAGAATCAGGGGGTGAAATGATGCTTAAAGCCTATAAGTATAGGATATATCCAACAAGTGAACAAAAATTATATTTAGCTAAAACCTTTGGTTGTACTAGATTTATCTACAATCAAATGTTAGCTGATAGAATTAAATCTTATAAAGAAAATAAAGATTTAGATATTAAAGCTATAAAATATCCTACACCAGCTCAATACAAGAAAGAATATGAGTGGTTAAAAGAAGTTGACAGTTTAGCTTTAGCTAATGCTCAAATGAACTTAGATAAAGCTTATAAGAATTTCTTTAGAGATAAATCAGTAGGATTTCCTAAATTCAAGTCTAAGAAAACTAATAGATTTAGCTATACAACTAATAATCAAAATGGAACTATTAGTGTAGATGGAAACTTTGTAAAAATTCCTAAGCTAAAATCTAAAATTAAGATAGTTATGCATAGACAATTCAAAGGATTAATTAAATCTGCCACTATATCTAAAACACCAAGTAATCAATATTATATTTCAATATTGGTAGATACTGAAAATATTCAACTACCAAAGAATGATAATAAGATAGGAATCGACCTTGGGCTAAAAGAGTTTGCTATATGCTCCAATGGTGATAGATTTGGAAATCCTAAGAATCTTAAAAAATATGAAAAGAAATTGGCTAAGTTGCAAAAGGATTTGAGTAGAAAAGCCAAAGGAAGCAATAACAGATATAAAGCAAGATTAAAGGTGGCTAAACTTCACCAAAAGATAGCTAATCAACGTAAAGACTTTCTACATAAATTATCAACTAAAATTATTAGCGAAAACCAAGTAATAGTTTTAGAAGATTTGAGAGTTAAGAATATGTTGCAAAATCATAAATTAGCTAAAGCAATTAGTGAAGTTAGTTGGGCAGAGTTTAGAATAATGTTGGAATATAAAGCAAGTTGGAATAGCAGAGAAATAATTATTGCTCCATCTAACTATGCTAGTAGTCAACTTTGTTCAGAATGTGGCTATAAAAATAGTGATGTAAAAAATCTAGCACTTAGAAATTGGACTTGTCCTGAATGTGGTGTAAACCACGACAGAGATATAAATGCTAGTATAAATCTACTGAAATTAGCAATGTAATTTTGGTATTATCTTGAGGTAGGAACTACCTTATTAGCTTGGGTAAACTTGTACCGTTGGGTATATTGACCAAGAAGCTCCCACTTCTATAAGTGGAGAGTAGTTCACAGTTTCATAAAGCTTTATTATAACTTCGGTATTTTCTTTGTTTTCTAAGGTGAAGTTATATCTTAGATTAGTTCTGCCTAAGAGCTAGGCAAGTGATATACCATATAGATTTACTATAGCTACTATTGTATCCAGGGAAGGCTGACAATTAAACCGTAAAAGGACAGTTAAAATTTATTACGCTTAACTATATTAAAGTTAGAGCATTTTGTAATATCACTTCTTTTTATGCTATGTTGACAGTTATGACAGCCAGTAACTTCTTTTGCAACAAAATATTCAGCTAGCCTGTACGGGCAAATATTTAGTGCTTTAGATAGCCTTACAAGGGTTCTAATTGTTGGGCTGTGGGAATATATCTTGCTTTCCAATTTTGCTATTTGAGATTGGCTTATTCCAGATTTGGCGGCTAAATCGTCCTGGCTTATTCCTTCCTTACGTCTTAAATATTTCATATATAACACCTCTTTCGACAAAAATAGACGTTATTATAATATATTTTGTCTTTTAGTGTCGGAAATATTCATGACACGAATGGGAAACGCAATGTATAATTATTACAAGAAGAAAAAAAGTAAACACTTGTTTGATTATATGATATAATAGAACAAATGTTCTGCGTGGAGGTAACTAATGAAAAATATTAAAGAGAGTATAAAACGTGAATTAAATTATATAGAAAGTAGAGAATTTCTTATATTCATAGAATCAATGTTAAAAGAGCATAATAGATTAAATAAAAAAAGCAGCTAATCAAGCTGCTTTTTCTTTTCTACAAGGCCATCTACAAGAATTTTAACTATTTCAACTTCGTTTTCATCTAATTCAGATAGTCCTAATATTAATTTTTTTGTTAAATCATCACCGTTGGAAAACATTCTTGCAACTTCTTTTCCTAACTTTTCGTTAAGATCATGTTCAAACATTTCTCCTTTGCCGGTCCTTAACCATTCACTACTCACGTTAAAAGTAGAACATATTAAATTTATATGTCTATCTCTCAATTGAGTCTTACCTGTCTCCAGAGTCGCATAAGTGGATTGAGCCATTCCTAACTTCTTAGAAAAGTCAGCTTGATTCAAACGTAATTCACTTCTTAGAGTTTTAAGTCTTTCATTCATTCTTATCTCCTCCGGTATTTATAATAATCTAAAAATGATAAAAAATCAATAAAATTATCGAAAATCGATAAAATTATCGAAAATCGATTGACTTTTAATCAAATATTGATTATTATTAAAAATATCCTAACAAATTTAAAATATAAAATAAAAAAATGTAGAAAGGAGTAGTTGCATGACGAATAAAGAAAAAGAAATAGAAAAAATTTTAGAAATAATAGATATGGACTTATCTAGAAAAGAACAAGCATACATCTTAGGTGTAATCGAAGGCTTAAAAATAGCTAGAACAATTTAGGAGAAATGTTTTATAAAATAAACAATATATTTTAAACAAAAGAAAGTGATGAAGTGAATGATAGATAAAAATAAAAATGAAGAAGTTATAGTAAAAAGAACTGAATATGGAGAATTAGTTGTAAGTAGTAGACAAGTTGCTGAAGATTTTGATAAAAGACACGCTGATGTGATAAAGGCTATAGAAGATAAAATGAAGGTCAACGAAATTTTACGTTCACCTAAATATTTTATAGAAAGTACATATACAGATAAATCCAATAGAAAAAGTAAAGAATATTTGCTTACTAGGGATGGATTTAGTTTCTTAGTAATGGGATTTACAGGATCTAAGGCAGATGAATGGAAACTTAAATATATAGAAGCATTTAATAAGATGGAACAAGCTATTAAAAATCCGTTTGCACATTTAAGTAAAGAACTACAAGCAATAATTGCTATAGATACAAAAGTTCAAAAGATAGAAGAAGATTTCAATACTTTTAAAAGTAATTTGCCTTTATTAAATGTAGATTGTAAGGAACTACAAGCAGAAGTTAGAAAAAAGGGGATTGAAGTTTTAGGTGGATATAGAAGTGCTGCATATAATAATAAATCATTAAGAAGTAGAACATATCAAGATATTCAATACCAAATCAAAAGAGAATTTGGAGTAAATAGATATGAAGCGATAAAGAGTAGACAAGTAGATAAAGCTATCGAGATAATAAGAGATTACAAAGCACCGTATATTTTGGCTGATGAAATAACTATAGAGAATAATCAGGTGGGGTTTTATGAATAAAGAACAGATAATTGAACAAATAAGAAAATTAGAAAATTATAATTATGGTGATGAATGTCCGTTATTATTAAGCGTAAGTAAAGATCAAATAGATTATTTAAGAAAGAAATTGAAGGAGATAGAGGGTAAATGTTAGATAGATTAATAGAATTAAAGGGAGAACTAAGTGAATATGAATATGTACTATTAGTAAATATAATACTTCAAAATATAAAGTACCATTACAATATTGGGACAAGGTATACAGAAGAAACATTAATTGAATTAGTAAACAATTCATTAGAAGTTATAAAAAGGTTATAGAACGTAATTTGATTAAAATGCGAAATAAGGAGAAATAGAAAATGAAAATAGGGGAGCAAATAAGACTTATAAGAGGAATGAAGGAAGAGAAAACAATATCTGATTGGATAGTAAAAAACGCAAGTGAAAAACTTATAATATTAGATAATTCAAAATATTTAACTTGTTTAAATTTAGCTGACTTTATAGATCAGAAGTATACAAAAATTTATATTAATAGAACAGGGAAGCTTGAACAGATAAAGGCTTTTGGATTATGTGATTTAAGGAAAATATAAAAACACCAAAGCGATTGCTTCAGTGTTTGACAAAAAAGAATAATTATAATTAGAATCCATTTGATATAGTTATATGATAAATATTATAGCTATTAAATTATAACATAAGAAAAGGAATAACACAATGGCAGCAGTGAAGTGGATAAAAATAGTAACAGATATATTTGATGATGAAAAAATGTTGTTAATAGAAAGCTTGCCCAGTGCGGACTCAATAATAGTAGTTTGGTTTAAGTTATTATGTTTAGCAGGAAAAAATAATAATAGTGGTGTTTTCATGCTAAATGAAAGAATTGCTTATACTGATGAAATGTTAGCAACAATATTTAGAAAAGATATTAATATAGTAAGATTTGCACTAAAAACTTTTGAAGAGTTTGGAATGATTGAATTAATTGACAATGTTATAACTATTCCAAATTGGGGTAAACATCAGGCATTGGATGCTTATGAAAAGAGAAAAGAAAGAGATAGATTATATCAACAGAAAAAAAGAGAAGCTCAAAAATTGATGATAACTATATCAAACAAATCGTCCGACAAATCGTCCGACGAATCGTCCGACGTCGTTGCCCTAGAAGAAGATAAAGAAAAAGAAGAAGATAAAGAAAAAGAAATATATATATATAGTTCAATTATTGATTATCTTAATTTAAAAGCTAATACAAAGTATAGAGCCAGTAGCAATAAAACAAAATCATTAATTAAAGCACGAATTAATGAAGGATATAGCGAGGAAGATTTTAAAAAGGTTATAGATAATAAAGTGAGTGAATGGCTAAATACTGATATGGAAAAATATTTAAGACCTGAAACACTATTTGGAACTAAATTTGAAAGTTATTTAAACCAAAAAACAGGAGGAAGCAATGGAAGGGACAGGAATTGCAGCACTAGACAGAATACTAAATCAGATACAGGAAGATTCGACAACTTTACACCAACAAGAGGACAAGTCTATGAACTTACAGAAGAAGAACGAAAGAGAGCAGAAGAACTTATATAAGTGTAATTACTGCAAAGATACAACATGGATAATAGTAGTAGGTAAAGGGGCAAGACGTTGCAAATGCTATGAGGTAGCAATGTTAGGAAAACAGTGGGAAGCTTCAGGACTTAAATTGAATGATTTAGATAAAACATTTAAAAGTTATGAAGTAGTAAGTGAAATTACTAAAGAATTAAAATCAACAGCGACTAATTATTACTTAAAATTTAAAGAGATAGAAAGAAAAAGACATAATTCAATATTGTTATGTGGTGATCCAGGAGCAGGTAAAACACATCTTTGTATAGCATTAGCTAATAACTTCTTAAAGAAAGATGGAAGAAAAGTAGTATATATGGCTTGGGTAGATGTTATTAAGGAATTGAAGCAGAATAGCATGGATAAGGAGGCATATAACAAGAAAATAAGCAAGTATAAAGATGCTGAAATACTTCTTATTGATGATTTATTTAAAGGTGGAGTTACTGAAGCAGATATAAGAATAGCTTTTGAAATAATAAATCATAGATACATAAACAACTTACCTTTGATGGTTAGTAGTGAATATAGAATAAAAGATATGTTAAAGGTTGATGAAGCTATTGGCAGTAGAATTTATGAAATGGCTAAAGGTTTTATTGTAGAGGTAAAAGGAAATGGAACAGAAAACAATTACCGACTTAGAGATATTTAATGACTTAGTAAATGAAATAGTTAGGTTATACTTTTTAAATAATTCTATTGATGATATTTTAAAGTATTTAGAAAAAGAAGTAGGTGCAGAACTATTTGAGGAGATAAAAAAATGCTTTAGAGAGGTTTCAATGCATGGATAATAAGGAGAAGGCTAGGATAACTTACGAACTATTACAGGAGCGTAAAAAGAGAAGAGAAAAAGGTAAAAGAGATGCAGATAATTTTATAATTGATCAAAAATTCAAGTGCAAGAAAGAAAGAAGTAAAATAATAAAAAGGAAATATAGAGGGAGATAGGAAGATATGAATGTAACAATGCTTATAGGGAGATTAGTTAAAGATGCAGAATTAAAATATACATCAGGAACAGGTGTGGCAGTTTCTAAGATAACTTTAGCAGTGGATAACTATAACAGTAAGACAGGTGAAAAAGGGGCTGACTTTATACCAGTAGTTTTATATAACAAAAATGCTGAAAATGTGGCTCAGTATACTCAAAAAGGAAGTCAAATAGCTGTTGAAGGAAGAATAAAGACAGGATCATATGATGCTAAAGATGGTACAAAGAGATATACAACAGAGGTAATCGCTAAAAATGTACAATTTTTATCAAAAGCAAGTGGACAAGTAGAAAATAATACTACAGGATTTAATGATGAATTTGGAACAGTTGAGGACCACGGTGACTTACCATTTTAGGAGTAAATAAAAATGAATAGAGCAGAGAAAAGAAAACATTTAGCTAAGGCTAAGAAAAAAGCAGAGTTTGCAAAACAATTAACGCCAGTGCAAAAAGAATATATTGACGAAATAGTAGAGTTGACTAAGCAAAACACAATGCTATTGATGGCAGATGTACTGGATACAGCAATGACTGGGGCTTTAGTAGAAGATACTGATTTAAGCATGGAAGAAATATTTAAAATAAATATGAAAACAGGACTATTTATTGGCGAAATTCAACGTCAAAACATAGAAGTTGGAGTAGAGGAAAGAAAAATGAATTTAAAAAAGATAGAAAAAGAAGGAATAGAAATAATAGAGGAATTATTAAGAGCAGGAAAAACAAGGGGAGAAATAGTAAAGGAATTAAGATTGCTTTATAAAGGCACTGGAATTACTACAGCAGAAATAAATTGTGCATACAAGCAAGTAGAAGAAAAATTGGAAAGAGAAGCATCAGAAAAAATAGTAGAAATACTTGGGGAAGCAGATAAAGAAACAGAAGAATTAATGGAATACAACTTTAATAAAGCTAATGAAATAATAGAAACAGCAGAAGTTGAGGAAGTTGAAGAGAAAGTGGAAGAAGAAATAAAAGCAGATCAAGTGAAAGAATTTGAAATTATAAGCAAATGTATAGAAGTAAAAGGAACTTATGGGCAGTATAAAATTAAAGATAATGTTATGACTATCAATGATGCTGTAGTTGGATTTAAAGAAGCAGCAGACATAAAAGAATGGTATAAAAATGAACGTGAAGAACTAGAGAGAAAAATAGCTTTACTTAATGCCAAGGAAGAAGAAGCAATTCAAGCTTTAAATAAATTCATGTAGTGAAAAGTATTTTAATTAAAAGAAATATTTTAAGAAAAAACTTTAAATTATTATAGGTTAGGTTGGAGTTATATGGTTAAAAGTTGTACAATATGCAAAAGATTTAAATCATTAAGAGATAAAGAAAGTATTGGAAAATGTGATTTTTTAGATGAAATTCCAAATAAACTAAAATGTGATTTAGCACAATATTGCGATTTCTTTGATAGAAAGTAATTTGCAATTCATTAAAAAATGTTTTAAGGAGATACAAAATGAATTTAAAAGATACAGTAGAAATGATGAATAGTGAAGATTATAAGGAAAGATTTAAAGCAGAATATTATCAATTACTGCTTAGACTTGATAGTTTAACAGGAATGTTAATTAAATGGGAAAATGATATGTTAGATTTTGAGCCAAAATGTTCAAAAGAAACGTTAGAAAACCAAGTTATATTTATGCAAGGTTATATGGGTATACTTAGGCTAAGAGCAGAAATAGAAGGAATAGAACTATAGTTATATTTAATTAAAATAAATGTTTTAAGAGGGATAACAAATGATAAAAGTTAAATATTTAGATAAAAGCATAACTAAATTAGAGAAAACTGAAAAAGGTGATCTTATAGATTTAAGAGTTTCCACAGTAGATATTAATGGTAAATGTGAAATACTAGGTAAATGCAGTAGTGGAAAAAGAATAGAATATAAAACTGGCGATATATTAACAATAGGTTTTGGTGTAGCTATGGAACTTCCTGAAGGGTTTAAAGGTAATATATATCCAAGAAGCAGCACTTTTAAAAATTATGGGCTTATATTAACTAATTCAGTAGGGCAAATAGATAATACATATAGGGGCGATAGTGATGAATGGAAAGCAATGTTTTACGCCTTAAAAGATGGCTCGATATCATATAATGAAAGAATTGCTCAATTCGATATTACACCAGTATATCTGAAAGAATATGAATTAATAGAAGTTGAAACACTGGGGAATAAAAATCGTGGTGGATATGGAACGACAGGGGTGGAATAATGGAGATTTTAACAATATTAGTGTTATTAACAGCAGTAATATGTCAAGCTAGCTATATAAAAGAACTTAGGAAACACATGAAAGAATGTGGAAAAACTATTATAAGACTTAGCAACGAAAATAGTGATCTAGTGAAAGAATTAAAAAAACGTGAATAACCTTAAATAAAATACTCGTAAAAGAGGAAAAACAATAAGCAATAAATAAAAAATAAGGGGCATAAATATAGATGGATTTAAAATTTAGAAAACTTAGGGCTAATGAAATAGATGTAAGGGTGGCAACAGTGACAGAAAAAGGGGTGTCACTGCTGCTATATAAAGATGCTAGATGCGATATGAACATATTAGATGAAACAGTTGGGGCAATGAACTGGCAAAGAGAGCATCAATTAATTGGTGATAGGCTTTATTGTACTGTAAGCATATTTGATAAAGATAAAGGCATATGGGTATCAAAGCAGGACGTAGGTACAGAAAGCTATGCAGAAAAAGAAAAGGGACAAGCTTCTGATAGTTTTAAAAGAGCCTGCTTTAATTGGGGAATAGGCAGAGAACTATATACAGCTCCTTTTGTTTGGGTACAGGCTAATGATACTGAAATAGTTAGAGGAAATATTGGAAAATTTAATTGTAAAGATAGCTTTACAGTAGAAAAGATAACATATGATGCTGAAGGGCATATAGATGGGCTTGCTATAGTAAATAGAAATAATAAAAGAGTATTTACTAAGATGCCTAAAAAATAGGGGGGATAATAATGACTAAATTAAAAGTAGACTATACAGGAAATGTGGAAGAAGTGCCAGTAGAAGTATATGCAAATAATACAAGTGCAATATTAAAATTTGAGGATATATTACTGCCAGTAAGTATAAAAATTAGTCTTGAAACAGCTAAAGAAATTATAGAACAGTTGCAGCTACATTTAGGACTAAATACAAATGAAGATTGGGAACTGATAGAAAATGAATTATTAGAAAAAATTTCTTATTTAGAAAATGCAATTGAATGTAAAGAAGAAACAATAGATTATTTAAGGAATAAAAATAATAAGGACTATGTACCATTTTAAATAGGGGGCAAAATGAACAAGTTAAGAGAGGATCAACTTAAAGAAGATATAGAACAAGGCTTTATAATTAATGATATACATAAAGCTACATGGGCATTAAAGAAAATAAAAGCTATTGAAGAAAAGCAGCAGCAGCTAAAACAAATAAAAGATTATGAAATAGAATCTATAGAAAACTGGTATATTAAAGAAACTGAAGAACTTGAAAAAGATAGGGGAAGTCTTGAAACGTTACTACAAGTATATTACTTAGAAAATAAAAAGTTAGATAAAAAGTTTAAGCTGTCCACACCGTACGGAACTGTAAATATGAGAAAAAGTAAAAAGTGGCACTATCAGGACGAAAAAGAGTTAATTAATTATCTTAAAGAAAGTAATAATACTGAATTAATAAGAGTTAAAGAAGAACTGGACAAAGCTAAAATAAAAGCTGTTTTCAAAGATGGGATAAATCATGAAACTGGTGAAATATTACCGAGTGTTTACATAGAAGAAGTAGAAACAGTAAATATAAAAATTAATGAGTAGGTTTTTGCATGGATATAGCTGAAAAAATAAAGTTGTTGGAAGATGGCAAGCATCAACTTGATATAGTAACTAAGGAATTAAAGAAAAGAGCATATAGAAAAGCAGAAACTGAAAGAGAGTATAGAAAGGCACTGGCTATGGAAGAAGAAAAGTTAAGATCAGGGGAAAAAATGCCAGTTAGCTTAATACATGATATAAGCCGAGGAAGATTAGCAAATTTAAGATATGAAAGAGATATAGCATCTATGGAATATGATATATGCAAAGAATATATGAGAAATATAAGGATTAATCAGGAAAGTATGAGAACATTAGTTTCTTTTGATAAAGAGCATTTAAAAGGAGTATAAAAAAATGAAAATATCAGAAATAAACTTAAAAGAAGAAGGGGCAAAATATTACTGTAAGGAAGGGTTAGAAAACTTTATAGTGAGATATGGTGATTTAGTTGGCGAAAATAGTGGGGTAGATATAACTTGCGTTTTCACTATAGGCAGAATAATGGATATAGAATTTGAAAGAGTTGAAACTGTTAAAAATCCATATGAAAGGGTTAAAAAAGATAAATTATATTATTTTACAACAGCTTATAGAGAAGTAAAATGTGCTTCAGAAACTGACCACGAACTAGATAATAAAATGATTAAAAGTGAAAATTATTTTAATAATAAAAATTATGCTGAATATATTAACTTTAAAGAAAATTTATTAAGAAAGTTAGACAGGTTTGCATGGGAACATAATAAAGAAGTTATTGACTGGAATAATGAGCGAAAAAGAAAATATTTTATTTATTATAATCATAGGCATAAAATACTTGAAGTATGCAGTAATACATATATTCAGGAAATGGGTATATATTTTTCAGATAAGGAAATAGCAAAAAAAGCTATAGAAGAATTTAAAGAGGATTTAATAAAACTGTATACATGGAAATTTGATTTTTAAAGGATAAAAAAATGATAGTAGTAGAAGGTAAAATAAAGGCAAAAGCTAGACCTCGTTTTAATACTAAGACTGGACGAGCATTTACACCAAATGACACAGTAAGTTATGAAAAAATGGTAAGACATTGTTATATGCAGCAGTGTGGGGAATATCTTAATGGGGCAGTAAGAGCAACTATATATATGTATTTTAAAATACCTAAAAGTTATACAAAGAAAAGAGTAGCAGCAATAAGGGAAGGGCAAGAATTACCAATGAAAACTCCTGATGTCGATAATTGCAGCAAAATAATACTGGATAGCTTAAATAAGGTGGCATATGATGATGATCAGCAAGTAGTAGAATTAGCAGTATTAAAAAGATGGACGGAAGAAGAAGAAAGAATAGAATTTTTACTAGAAGAAATAGGGGGCTAATATGAAAAGGATAGTAGACAGGTTAAAAGGATATAAAGAACTAAAAGCTGATATAGTAGACATAAATTTAAGAATACAAGAATTAGAAGAAGAAATGCTAGGAGTATCAGCACAGCCAACAGGAGAAAGGACCAGCAATACATATAAGATAACTTCAACAGTAGAAATTCAAGCAGAAAATTATACAGAGAAGAAAGATAAGTTGCTAGAGATGAAGAAGAGAAAAGAAAGAGAACTGGCACGAATACATAACGCTTTAACAGTATTAACAGAAGAAGAAAAAGATATAATAGAAACTGTATTAATAGAGAGAAGAAAATACAGCATATTAGAAATAAAATATAATAGAACTTATACAAGATTAAAACAAATAGAGGAACAAGCTATTAAGAAAATGAGTAAGTATTTGCAGTAAAAAGAAAAACTTGCGAAAAACTTTAGAAAAATTTTATAAAAACTATAAGATTATTATAATTACATAGTATAAAATAGTATTATAAGATTTCTAGCAGGAAACCATGAATACCTCGTAAAAAATATATATGAAGATTAATGTTTAATATTAAAGATTCAGAATTAAGGAAACACTTACAGTAAAATGTAGGTGTTTTTTCTATGTAAAAAAAGGAGTGTATGATGGCAAGATTAATAGCGTGTAGTGCTTGTGGCAGGGTGCATATGAATAACTATATGTGCAACATTAAAAAGAAACGTGATAGAGAAAAGAAAGAAGATAGAGTAGACAGTGATATATATTTCAGTAGCCAGTGGAGAAAGTTAAGGACTGATGTACTAGAAGATTATCAGAATGTTTGTTTATATACTTTCTATACAGAAGGCAGAGCAGTAGCAGCTGACTGTGTTCATCATATAGTAGAAATATTAGAAGATGATTCATTGGCTTATGAAGAGAGTAACTTAATACCTTTAAGTTATGATAAACATAAGTTAATACATGAACTGTATAAAGAAGATAAAGAAAAGATACAGAATGAATTAAGGAAAATGAAAGAAAGATGGGAAAAAGGTGATAGAAATATACCTATGGGTATAAAATAGTCCCCCCTACTTTGAAAGAGAAAAGGAAAATATTGGGGAAGTGAGCCAGAACGATGCGCTCTGCTCCCAGAGCGGCGACGGCCTCGATG
>OOCS01000809.1_pt1 | contig 17327 bp, 10 predicted proteins | sample 1671411 | NCBI WGS metagenome assembly OOCS01 (sample SAMN06348154, study PRJEB24527) | human gut metagenome | biome: human gut; feature: ankylosing spondylitis patient; material: feces | host: Homo sapiens | place: China | collected 2015-10 | reverse complement strand
GGAAGTAGAAATCTACTACCGCTTCATCGGCAAAATCGACTGACCTTTCTTTTTTTACCCAACAATATCTTTAATTAAGGGAAACGGGCATCGGTTTGCCAGACATAAACACATTAGAGCCTCTGGCCAACGCTCTGCAAATGACCTTGGACGAACTAATTCACGCCGAAATAAAGCAGGAGCGCAGTACTGCTTCAGCTGTACAAGCATTTGTCGATTTGTTTTCTCCACAATCTCAATCTGTTTGGCGAACAATACGTTCAACCTGTTTTATCCTTTCTGTAGCTCTTTGCATAGTTGCACTCGCACTCTGCCCAGGCAATGTTGCCATTCAATGGAAGGTCAATTTTTTTGCTGTCCCCATAGCCTACGCAGGAAAATTCGTGGTGTTTCCCGCTTTGGCACTATTGGAAGCGGGCACATTGTATTTTTGGAAATTTTGTGATGCACACATTTCACTTCAAGAAAAACATTTTTTGACGTGGTGTTATATTCTTCATCCGCGCTTCGCTGAATTTGTGAAGTTGCTTCGAGAAGCAATTTTCCTGTTCTTCTTTGGCTTTCTTATCCCTTTTTGTGCACTTATGACCCTGTTGTTAAATACTCCTCATTTCTAACACTTCCCAATTCTAACAAAAATCCCGCCACTTGACGGTGGCGGGATTTTTAGTACAGATTAGTGGTCGTAGGCTGCCTCAGCGGCATCGCGGGCGATCTCAGCCTGGACGAGCTCCTCCTCGACCTCCGGCAGACCAGTACCGGCGGGGATGAGCTTACCGATGATGACGTTCTCCTTCAGGCCGGCCAGCGGGTCGACCTTGCCCTTGATAGCGGCCTCGGTCAGGACACGGGTGGTCTCCTGGAAGGACGCAGCGGACAGGAAGGAGTCGGTAGCCAAGCTGGACTTGGTGATGCCAAGCAGGACCTGGCTGGCCTGAACCAGCTTCAGATCAGTCTCACCGGCATCAATGCGGGCCTGGATCTCCTCGTTCTTGATCATGACATCGCGGCGGTTCACGATGCTGCCCATGATAAAGTCGCTGGAGCCGGAATCCTCAATGCGGACCTTACGCATCATCTGGCGGACGATGACCTCGATATGCTTATCGTTGATGTCAACGCCCTGCAGACGGTAGACCTTCTGGACCTCGCTGATCAGGTAGTTCTGGGTGGCGATGGGGCCCTGGATGGCGAGGATGTCCTGCGGGTAAGCATGACCCTCGGTCAGCAGTGCGCCCTTGGCGACCTCGTCGCCTTCCATAACCTTGAGGCGCTGGCCGAACGGGATCAGGTAGCTCTTGGTAACCGGAGCGCCGTTCTCGTCCGTGCCGGTGATCTCGGCATGGCGGCTCTTTTTGGTATCGTCGATGTGGACCGTACCGGCGATCTCGGACATGATGGCCATCGCCTTCGGGCGGCGGCTCTCAAACAGTTCCTCAACGCGGGGAAGACCCTGGGTGATGTCTTCGGCAGATGCGATACCGCCGGTATGGAAGGTACGCATGGTCAGCTGGGTACCGGGCTCACCGATGGACTCTGCGGCAATGATACCGACAGACTCACCGACCTTAACACATTCACCGTTGGACATGTTGGAACCGTAGCAGTGGGCGCAGACGCCGACGTGTGCACGGCAGGTCATGACGGAGCGGATCTCCAGCTCGGTAATACCGGCGTTGACGATCTTCTCGGCGTCGAACATATCCATCATCTTTTCCTTGCTGACGAGCAGCTCACCCGTGGCGGGATCGTGCACATCATGCAGGGAGTAGCGGCCGTTCAGACGCTCCTTGAAGCTCTCGACAACAGAGTTGCCCTCGCTGATCTCGCGGACCCAGATGCCCTCGGTAGCGTGGCAGTCCTCCTCGCGGATGATGACTTCCTGAGAGACATCGACCAGACGGCGGGTCAGGTAGCCGGAGTCAGCGGTACGCAGAGCGGTATCGGCCAGACCCTTACGAGCGCCTCGGGAGGAGATGAAGTATTCCAGGATATTCAGGCCCTCACGGTAGTTGGCGCGGATAGGCATCTCCAGCGTCTTACCGGCAGTATTGGCCAGCAGGCCGCGCATACCGGCCAGCTGCTTGATCTGGTCCATAGAACCACGGGCGCCGGAATCGGACATCATATAGATGGGGTTGCGCTGGTGGTTCTTCTTCAGGTTGTCGCTCAGAGCCTCGGAGACCTCCTCCGTGGCGGCCTGCCAGATCTCAACCGTCTTGCGGTAACGCTCCTCATCGGAGATCAGGCCGCGGTTGAAGTTCTTCATGACCTTCTCGATCTTCTTATCGGCGGCAGCCAGAATTTCCGGCTTCTCGTCAGGCATAATAGCATCGGGAACAGCGACGGTGATGGCAGACAGGGTGGAGTACTTGTAGCCCTGTGCCTTGATCTGATCCAGCATCATGGCGCAGGTCTTGGTGCCGTGCTTGGTCAGGCAGCGGCTGATGATGTCGGGCAGGCCCTTCTTCGTCAGCTTGTCGCTCTTGCCGCCGGATGCGATCTTGAGGGTGCGGGGGTTCATCTCGTAGTCGAACTTGGTGGCGGGATTGGTGCGGTCCACGTAGCCCAGATCCTGCGGGATGGGGGTGTTGAAGATGATCTGGCCCATCGTGGTATCGACCAGGCCGGTCTCCGCAACGCCGTCAAAGACCATCGTGCGGCGCACCTTGATGGGTGCCTGCAGCGTGATAAGGCCCTCGGAATAGGCCATCATGGCCTCGTCCTCGTCGCGGAAGATCTTGCCGTGGCCCTTATCGTCGGGGTTGACGAGGGTCAGGTAGTAGCTGCCCAGGATCATATCCTGCGTGGGCACGGTGACGGGCTCACCGTCAGAGGGCTTCAGCAGGTTGCCGGAGGCCAGCATCAGCATCTTGGCCTCGCGCTGGGCCTCGGTGGACAGCGGCAGGTGGACAGCCATCTGGTCGCCGTCGAAGTCAGCGTTGAAGGGGGTGCAGACCAGGGGGTGCAGCTTGATGGCACGGCCCTCGACCAGGATAGGCTCAAAGGCCTGAATACCCAGACGGTGCAGCGTAGGTGCACGGTTCAGCAGGACGGGGTGGCCCTTGATGACGGTCTCCAGGCTGTCCCACACTTCGGGTTTTGCACGCTCGACCATCTTGCGGGCGGACTTGATGTTGTTGGCAATGCCCTTCTCCACCAGATCCTTCATGACAAAGGGCTTGAACAGCTCCAGAGCCATCTCCTTGGGCAGACCGCACTGGTCCATCTTCAGCTCAGGGCCGACGACGATAACGGAACGGCCGGAGTAGTCAACACGCTTGCCCAGCAGGTTCTGACGGAAGCGGCCCTGCTTGCCCTTCAGCAGATCGGAAAGGCTCTTCAGTGCGCGGTTGTTGGGGCCGGTGACGGGACGGCCGCGGCGGCCGTTGTCGATGAGGCTGTCAACTGCTTCCTGCAGCATACGCTTCTCGTTGCGCACGATGATGTCGGGAGCGCCCAGCTCCAGCAGGCGGCGCAGACGGTTGTTGCGGTTGATGACGCGGCGGTACAGGTCATTCAGGTCGGAGGTGGCGAAGCGGCCGCCGTCCAGCTGGACCATGGGGCGCAGGTCAGGCGGCAGCACGGGCAGCACGTCCATGACCATCCACTCGGGGCGGTTGCCGGAAACGCGGAAAGCCTCGACGACTTCCAGACGCTTCAGGATACGCACCTTCTTCTGGCCGGAGGACTTCTCCACCTCGGCAGTCAGCTCAGCGCTGAGCTGGTCGAGGTCGATCTCCTTCAGCAGGTCCTGAACGGCCTCAGCGCCCATCGCAGCCTCGAACTCGTCGCCGTAGCGCTCGCGCATCTCGCGGTACTCTTTCTCGGTCAGCAGCTGCTTCTTTTCCAGCGGGGTCAGACCGGGATCGGTGACGATATAGCTTGCAAAGTAGAGGACCTTCTCCAGCAGGCGGGGGCTGATGTCCAGCATCAGGCCGATGCGGCTGGGGATGCCCTTGAAGTACCAGATGTGGCTCACAGGAGCGGCCAGCTCGATGTGGCCCATACGCTCACGGCGGACCTTGGCCTTGGTCACCTCGACGCCGCAGCGGTCGCAGATCTTGCCCTTATAACGGATGCGCTTATACTTGCCGCAGTGGCACTCCCAGTCCTTGGTAGGTCCAAAAATGCGCTCGCAGTACAGGCCGTCGCGCTCCGGCTTCAGGGTGCGGTAATTGATGGTTTCGGGCTTGGTGACCTCGCCGTAGCTCCAGGCACGGATCTGGTCCGGGGAGGCAAGGCCGATCTTAATCGAATCGAATTCTTTATTTTCCATTCAGCGAACCCTCTCAAATTCAATATGACACACGATGCAATTCGATCAATCGTCGAAGGAATCAGACTCGATGGCGGCGAGGTCGTCAGCCGTGGGGCCAGCATCCTCATCCAGATCATCGTCAAAGCCTTCGTCGGCGTCCTTGACGCTGTAATCGTCCTGCAGCTCACTCTCGACCATGACGTTATCGCCCAGGTCGTAGTCATTGTTCTCAAAGCTGCTGTCATCGTCGTCAAACTCCTGACGCATATCGACGGCGTTGCCTTCCTTATCCTGCACAACAATATCCAGGCCAAGGCTCTGCAGCTCTTTGAGCATAACGCGGAAGCTCTCGGGGATACCGGGGCTCGGGATCGGCTCGCCCTTGACGATGGCCTCGTAGGTCTTGACACGGCCCACAACGTCGTCGGACTTGATGGTCAGGATCTCCTGCAGGGTGTAGGCGGCGCCGTAGGCTTCCAGCGCCCAGACCTCCATCTCGCCGAAGCGCTGGCCGCCGAACTGTGCCTTGCCGCCCAGAGGCTGCTGGGTGACCATGGAGTAGGGGCCGGTGGAACGGGCATGGATCTTATCGTCGACCAGGTGATGCAGCTTCAGGTAGTACATATAGCCTACCGTGACCTTGCTGGGGAACTGTTCACCGGTACGGCCATCATACAGGGTGGTCTTGCCGTCGTCGGTCAGATCGATCTTGGAGAAGTCGATGACATGGCCTTTCTCGCCCATCAGGCGGTCCAGGTGGGTCGGGTACTCGGGCGCATTTTCGCCGTGCCACTTCTCGCGGGCCTCGGCGAAGCAGTCGCGCAGGTCGGACTCGTGCGCACCGTCAAAGACGGGGGTCTGGACCTTCCAGCCCAGTGCCTTGGCAACGTAGCCCAGGTTGACCTCCAGGACCTGACCGATGTTCATACGGGAGGGAACGCCCAGGGGGTTCAGCACGATGTCCAGCGGGGTGCCGTCGGGCAGGAAGGGCATATCCTCCTGCGGCAGAATGCGGGAAACAACACCCTTGTTGCCGTGACGGCCTGCCATCTTATCGCCGACGCTGATCTTACGCTTCTGGGCGATGTAGCAGCGCACGCACATACGCACGCCGGGCTGCAGCTCGTCGCTGTTCTCGGGGGTAAAGACCTTGACGTCGACAACGATGCCGTAGGCGCCGTGGGGCACACGCAGGGATGTGTCGCGGACCTCGCGGGCCTTCTCGCCGAAGATGGCGCGCAGCAGGCGCTCCTCGGCGGTCAGCTCGGTCTCGCCCTTCGGGGTGACCTTGCCGACGAGGATGTCGCCGGTCTTGACCTCGGCACCGATGCGGATGATGCCGCGGTCATCGAGGTCTTTCAGCGCGTCATCGCCGACGTTCGGGATGTCACGGGTGATTTCCTCGGGTCCGAGCTTCGTGTCGCGGGCCTCGGTCTCATATTCTTCAATGTGGATGGAGGTGTAGACATCCTCGCGGACGAGCTTCTCGTTCAGCAGGACGGCGTCCTCGTAGTTGTAGCCCTCCCAGGTCATGAAGCCGATCAGGGCGTTCTTGCCCAGAGAGATCTCGCCGTTGCGCATTGCGGGGCCGTCGGCCAGCACCTGACCGGCCTTGACGTTCTCGCCCACCTCGACGATGGGGCGCTGGTTGATGCAGGTGCCTGCGTTGGAGCGGGCAAACTTGACCAGAGAATAGTTGTCCACGACGCCCTGAGCGTTGCGCACCTCGACATGGTCAGCGTCCACCTTCTCAACGATACCGTCGTTCTTTGCCAGAACCGCGGTGCCGGAGTCGGTAGCAGCCTTGTACTCCATACCGGTAGCAACGATGGGCTGCTGGGTGACCATCAGAGGCACTGCCTGACGCTGCATGTTGGAGCCCATCAGAGCACGGTTACAGTCATCGTTCTCCAGGAAGGGGATGCAGGCGGTAGCGACAGAGACCATCATTCGGGGCGAGACGTCCATATAATCGACCTTCTCGGCGTCGATCTCCAGAATGTCGTCGCGGCGGCGGGCAGAAACGCGGGCGCGCTTGAAGTGCTTGGTCTCGTCCAGAGGCTCGTTGGCCTGAGCAACGACGTACTCGTCCTCGACGTCAGCGGTCATATACTCGACCTCGTCGGTGACGACCTGGTCGATGAGGCGGCCCTTCTCGTCGTAGGTCTTCTTGACCTTGCGGTAAGGAGCCTCAACGAAGCCGTACTCATTGATCTTGGCGTAGGATGCCAGATAGGAGATCAGACCGATGTTGGGGCCTTCAGGAGTCTCGATGGGGCACATACGGCCATAGTGGCTGTAGTGGACGTCGCGGACTTCGAAGCCTGCGCGGTCACGGCTCAGACCGCCGGGGCCCAGAGCAGACAGACGGCGCTTGTGGGTCAGCTCAGCCAGAGGGTTATTCTGGTCCATGAACTGGGACAGCGGAGAAGAACCGAAGAACTCCTTGATGGCGGCGACCACAGGGCGGATATTGATGAGAGCCTGCGGAGTGATGACGCTCTGGTCCTGGCTCTGCAGGGTCATGCGCTCACGGATGACGCGCTCCATGCGGGAGAAGCCGATGCGGAACTGGTTCTGCAGCAGCTCACCGACGCTGCGGACGCGGCGGTTGCCCAGATGGTCGATCTCATCGGTGGTGCCGATGCCGTGATCAAGGCCCAGCAGGTAGTTGACGGAGGCAAAGATGTCATCGACGGTAACGGTGCGGCTGATCAGAACATCGTGGTTCTGGCGCAGCAGCTCCTTCTGCTCCTCCACATCGGAGGTGGTGTCGAGGATCTTGCGGATCTCGGCAAAGTTGGCACGCTCATTGACACCGGCCTCGGCCTCGACGTCGAAGCTGAAGAAGTTCTGGGCGTTGACGCAGCCGTTGGAGATGACAATGAACGGACGGGGCTCCTCGCCCTTCTTCTCAACGAGGATGGTAACGCGGGTAACGCCGGCGTTATCGATCTCCTCGGCCTTGGCCATGTTGATCTTCTCGCCCTTGGCGGCCAGCAGCTCGCCGGTCAGCGGGGCGATGATGTCCTCGGCAGCCTTATAACCGGCAATGCGGCGGGTCAGGCTGAGCTTGTTGTTCATCTTATAGCGGCCAAAACGAGCCAGGTCGTAACGGCGCGGGTCAAAGAACAGGTTGTTCAGGTGTGCGCGGGAGTTTTCCACCGTCGGGGGCTCACCGGGGCGCAGCTTACGGTAGACCTCGAGCAGGCCCTCCTCGGTGTTGTGGGTGATGTCCTTCTCGAGAGAGGCGTTGATCTTCGGCTCGGAATCGCCGAAGAACTGCTTGATCTGCTCATCGGTGGACAGGCCCAGGGCACGCAGCAGCGTGGTAACGGGCAGCTTGCGGTTCTTATCGATACGGACGTAGTAAACGTCAGAGGAGTCCGTCTCATACTCCAGCCAGGCGCCGCGGTTGGGGTTCATGGTGGCGGTGAACAGGTCCTTGCCGGTACGGTCCTTGCTGGAGCCGTAGAAAACGCCGGGAGAACGGACCAACTGGGAGACGATGGCACGCTCGGCACCGTTGGAGATGAAGGTACCGGCGTCGGTCATGAGCGGGAAGTCGCCCATGAAGATCTCCTGCTCCTTCACCTCGCCGGTCTGCTTGTTGAACAGACGGGCCGTGACGTACAGGGGTGCCGCATACGTGGCATCCCGCTCTTTGCATTCTTTAATAGAATACTTGGGGTTCTTGTCCAGCCGGTAATCGACGAACTCCAGCACGAGGTTGCCGGTGTAGTCCTCGATCGCGGCAATGTCGTGGAAGACCTCATGCAGGCCCTCCTCCAGGAACCAGTTGTAAGAGTTTTTCTGGATCTCGATCAGATTGGGCATACCAATCACTTCGTTGATGCGGGAAAAGCTCATGCGGGTCGTTCTGCCGTTTTGTACGGGCTTGACCTTTACCATAAAACGCGACCACTCCTATTCCATAGATTGACAAAGTTGGCGAAAGCGACCCGAAAGGCGGCTGTGAAACTGCGGCATATTCGTCGTTTTTCACAAACTTTTTGATTTTACAGATTTTGCAAAATTCCTTTAGGGCGCTCTATTCCATTTTTGTGATACTGTTTTAGTATACAGGGTAAATGGCTTGCTGTCAAGGGTTTTTCGGCTTTTTTATGAAGTTTTTCCGTTCTATCGAACGCCCGGGCAGGTGTAACAAAATTTCGGCAATTTGCTGATTTTGCACCGTTTCCCTCCGCTTGACAAATTCGGTACAGCGGTTACAGGGTGCGGTTTTTGGCAGTTTTCACAAGGTTGGGTGTGATATTTTAAACAGGTTGTCTCTTGACAGGCGGGGTGGTTTTACGGGATAGTACTATACAGAATCCTTATTATAATCGGAAAGGCGTTTTGCACATGAATCTTCTCGGCCAGAAAATCACCCTGCGGCGCATCCTTGGCATGATTGCGGGCGTCGTCGTCATCGGCATCGGCATTGCAGTGTTCAAGTTCTCGCGCCTGGGCAATGACTCCATCAGTGCGCTGAACCTGCGGTTGGCGGAGCTGGTCGGCCTGCCGTTCAGCATCGAGAATGTGCTGATGAACCTCTGCCTTTTCGTGCCGCAGCTGCTTTGGGGGCGGCGGTACATCGGGCTTGGCACCATCATCAACAGCTTCTGCATCGGGTTCATCGTCACGTTTACCGGCGACGCGATGACCGCCGTCTTTGGCTCTGCCGACACGCTGCCGGTGCAGCTGCTTTGGGTCGCTGTGGCGGTGTTGGTCATCGCGCTGGGGTGCTCGCTGTACCAGACGGCGGATTTAGGCGTCGCGCCGTATGACGCGCTCTCGCTGATGCTGGCAGACCGGCTGCCTGTCCCCTACTTCGGCTGCCGCGTGTTCACCGATGCGCTGTGTGCGGTGCTTGCCTTCCTGTTGGGCGGACTGATCGGGCTGGGCACCCTGATCTGCGCCTTCGGGTTAGGACCGTTCGTGCAGTTCTTTACAAGGCATTTTTCGGAGAAGGTGCTGCGGTACAAGCCGGAGAAGAAATAGAAGCATCGTAGGGCGGGGTGCCCCCGACGGCCCGGCAGCGCTCCGGCTGCCGCAACGCTTCTGCGGGCGAGCAGTGCTCACCCCCTACGATGCACTTTTTCGACAGGCTGTGGGTGCCTGCGGCCTCGGAGGCCGTAGGGGCGGATTCTATATCCGCCCGCGGAGCCTTGCCCTGCATCTCTAATAAAGCAAAAAAGGACCGTTTCCACACCCGGAAACGGTCCTTTTCTGTCACATTTTAATGATTCCAAACGCATTGGCCACCGAGCTTGCCAGAATGACGGCGGCAAAGACCGGGCAGAGCCAGCGGATCATGAAGCGGAAAATCCTCTTGCGGCGGAAGGGCTGGCCGTCCAGCTCAACCTCCTGCTCGATCTTGTCCACGCCGATGACGCGGGAGACGAGCAGACAGGTCGCAATGGCCGCAATCGGCATCATGACCGAGTTCGTCAGGAAGTCGAAGAAGTCGAGGAACTGCATCCCGATGACCGTGATCCCCGCCAGCGGGCCGTAGCCCAGGCTGGACAGCGTGCCCAGCGCCACCATGATGACGCCGACGAGCACCGTGGCCTTTTTGCGGTCCCAGCCCAACTCATCCTCAAACGTTGAGACGGCGCTCTCGGTCAGGGCAATCGAGCTGGTGACCGCTGCAAACAGCACAAGCACAAAGAACAGCACACCCACCACCGTGCCCAGCCCCATGCTGGCAAAGACTTTCGGGATCGTAATGAACATCAGCGCGGGACCTGCCTGCAGCGTGTCGGGGTCGCCGCCGGAGAACGCAAACACCGCCGGAATGATCATCAGGCCCGCCATGACGGCGATGAGCGTGTCGAAAATCTCGACGTGCTCGGTGGATTCCTCAATCGAGACATCCTTCTTCATGTAGGAGCCGAACGTGACAAGAATGCCCATGGCGATGGACAGCGAGTAGAACATCTGCCCCATGGCCGTGACGACGGTCATCCACGAGAAGTTGGCCGGGTTGGGCACCAGGAAATAGGCAACACCCGCCAGTGCGCCGGGCCGCGTGACCGAGTAGACCGCAATGATGACCGACAGCACGACCAGCACCGGCATCATGAGCCTGGAGACGCGCTCCACGCCGTTGCGCACGCCCGCAAAGATGATGCCCAGCGTAAAGAACGCAAACAGCAGGAAGCAGACCTCGGCGGACGCGCCGTCTGCAATGAACGCGCTGAAATAGCCGTCCTCCGCAAGGCCCTGGGCGTTGCCGCGCAGATATTCAAACAGATATTTGATGACCCAGCCGCCGATGACCGAGTAGTACGGCACGATCAGCACCGGGATAACGGCGTTGATCCAGCCGCCAAAGCCGAGGAACCCGTTTTTGCGTCCCGGCTTTGCAAACGCACCGTAGGCGCTGACCGGGCTTTTGTGGGTCATGCGGCCCAGGGCGGTCTCGGCCATGATCATCGTGTAGCCGAACGTCAGCGCCAGCACAATATAGATCAGCAGAAAAATACCGCCGCCGTACTTGGCCGCCAGATACGGGAACCGCCAGATATTGCCCAGCCCCACCGACGCCCCGGCAGCCGACAGCACAAAGCCGAGCTTGCCGGAAAACGAGCTTCTGTTTTGTTTTTGTTCCATGATTTCAAATCCTCTCCGCACAGTAGTCATTCGCGCAAGGACAAGTGTAGCACAGACGTGGAAAGTTTTCAATTACACTTTTTTTCAAGAAACGCTTGACTCTGACGCAACGTTAGGGTGTATGATAGCAGTACCGCAAAGGAAACGAGGGTTTTATCATGATGACCGTAAAAGAAGTCAGCCGACTGACAGGCATAAGCATACGCACGCTGCAATACTATGATAAGCTGGGTCTGCTGCCCGCCATGCGCACCGAGAGCGGCTACAGGCTGTATGACGATGCAGCGCTGGAACGTTTGCAGCAGATTTTGCTGTTTCGGGAGCTGGAGTTTCCCTTGCGGGACATCCGCACCATTTTGGACAACCCGAATTTTGACCGCCGCAAGGCTCTGCGCCAGCAAATTGAGCTTCTCACGCTGAAAAAGCAGCACTTGGAAGATTTGATACGGCTGGCGCGGACTTTGCAAGTCGCAGGAGGACACACTATGCAATTCAAAGAATTTGATACATCCCGCATTGACGAGTACACCCGCCGCGCCAAGGAATCTTGGGGCAACACCCCCGCCTACCGCGAGTTTGAGCAGAACGCCGCCGAACGCACGGTGCAGGAGAGCAGCGATATAAACAATCAGCTGATGGCGTTGACCGCCGGGTTCGGCGCACTGCAAAACCTGCCCATCGACAACCCCGCCGTGCAGGCGCAGGCCGCCAAGCTGCAAGCTTTCATCACCGAGCACTACTACACCTGCACAAAGGAGATTTTCGCCCAGCTCGGCCAAATGTACGGCACAGGCGGAGAGTTCACCGCCAACATCAACGCCGCAGGCGGCCCCGGCACTGCTGAGTTCGCCGCAAAGGCGATTGCGGCGTATTGCAAGGAATAAGGCATAAATTTTGTTTGACGCCTTGTAGGAGTGAGCATTGCTCACCCGTGGAACATTGCAGCCGCCCCTACAGATCGGCCATAGCACCCACACAAACCAAAGCCCCGCCCTGCTTATTTTCACAAGCGGGGCGGGGGTACTTTTATTCACGTATCAAATCAATCCAGGAAATCCCGCAGTTTCTTGCTGCGGCTGGGGTGGCGGAGCTTGCGCAGGGCCTTGGCTTCGATCTGGCGGATGCGCTCACGGGTGACGTTGAACTCCTTGCCGACTTCCTCCAGCGTGCGGGGGCGGCCATCCTCCAGACCGAAGCGCAGGCGCAGGACCTTTTCCTCACGCGGGGTCAGGGTCTTGAGCACGTCGGCCAGCTGCTCCTTCAGCAGGGTCTGGCTGGCGGCCTCGGCGGGCACGGGTGCGTCATCGTCGGGGATGAAGTCGCCCAGATGGCTGTCCTCCTCCTCACCGATGGGCGTCTCCAGACTGACGGGTTCCTGTGCGACGCGCATGATCTCGCGGACCTTATCCACGGGCATGTCAAGGCGCTCGGCGATCTCCTCGGCACTGGGGTCGTGGCCGTACTCATGCAGCAGCTGGCTGGACACCTTCTTGACCTTGTTGATCGTCTCGACCATGTGCACGGGGATGCGGATGGTGCGGGCCTGGTCGGCGATGGCGCGGGTGATGGCCTGACGGATCCACCACGTTGCGTAGGTGGAGAACTTGAAGCCCTTGGTGTGGTCAAACTTTTCGACAGCCTTGATCAGGCCCAGGTTGCCTTCCTGGATCAGATCCAGGAACTGCATGCCGCGGCCCACATAGCGCTTGGCGATGGAGACGACCAGACGCAGGTTGGCCTCGCTCAAGCGCTGCTTGGCCTTCTCGCCCTCGGGGCCGCCGGCCTGAATTTTCAGTGCCAGCTCGGTTTCCTCCTCGGGGGTCAGCAGCGGCACGCGGCCAATTTCCTTCAGGTAGACCTTGACGGGGTCATCAATCGTGATGCCGTCTGCAGTCAGGCCGTCCTCGTAGTCGTCCGCGCCCTCCTCGGAGCTAGGCAGGGCGTTGCTGACGTCAACGGGCGTGTCGTCGACGATCTCGATGCCGTTGCTTTCCAGCTCCTCGTAGAGTTTTTCCATCGCTTCTACGTCAAGAACGTTGCCATTCTCCTCCATTGCGTCGCTGATCTCACTGCTGGTCAGCTTGCCGACGTGGCGGCCCGTGTCGATCAGGCTGCGGATCGGGTCTTTCTTTTCTGCCATAAGTACGTTCTCCTTTTGGTTTTCTATTGTTTGACAAAGTATGTCGGAATGTCGTTATTCGTCTGTCTCGGCGGGGCGGGCGCCCTTCTTTTTGCCGAGGTTTGCAAAGTAGCTTTCCAGTTGGCCGTCACTCATATCCTTGACCTGCTCACTGATCGGCTTGGCGGTCCGCAAGCGGTCCAGATACATATCAATATCCTGCCTTTGCAGACGGATGTCGTGGTTGTACGCCTGCCCGTGGGCCAGTTGCCGGAACGCGGCCTCATCCAGCATTTGCTGTAATGACGTCTGGTTCAGCGGCAGGTGCTCGTCCACACAGCGGAAAATTGCCTCCAGCGCGCGCTGCATCTCGGGCACCAGCACGGTGGACATATCCAGCCGTGCACGGACGTAGGGCACCTGCTCGGGGTCCTGCAGCATGGCCACGGCCAGCTGGCGCGCCGCGTTGGCCGCGCCGAGGGCAGATTCCCCGCTGCTGGTGTAGGGCACGCGGATGTCCGACGCGATGCCCTCCTTGGAAAGGTCGCGCTGCTCCTTGCGGTAGCTGCGGCGCGCAGCGGCCTGAAGCGCCCCGTTCAGCTGGGAAAGGATGGCCTGTTTTGAGACACCGGTCTCGTCGGCCAGCCGCCCGGCGTAGACGTCCCGCGCCGTCGGGCTGACGCCGCGCTCGGTCAGAATCTCGATGGCCTCCCGGATATAGCTCAGCCGCCCGTCGTCGCTGCGCAGGTCATACTTGGCCTTGCTCTTTTTCAGTTGGAATTCTGTCGGGTTGGCCGTGCCGTTCAAGAGCATCTCGAACCGCTCGCGGCCGTATTTTTTGATGAACTCGTCCGGGTCCTTCGCGCCTTGGTAGCTCAGCACGCTGACTTTCAGCGTCGTGCTGCCCAGAATGCCAAGGCTGCGCTCGGTGGCCTTCTGGCCCGCCTCGTCGGAGTCGTAACTCAAAACGACCTCGTCGGCGTACTCGCTCAGCAGCTTGGCCTGCTCGGGTGTCAGAGCCGTACCGCAGGCACAGACCGCCGTGTCAAACCCGGCCTCATGCATCGAGATGACGTCCATGTAGCCCTCACAGAGGATGTAGCGCCGATTTTTTGACTTTTTGGCGATATTCAGTGCAAAAAGCGTGCGGGATTTGTGGTAGACCATCGTCTCGGGGCTGTTGATGTATTTGGGCTTGGAGTCGTCCAGCACGCGCCCGCCGAAGGCAATGATGGCCCCGCGCACATCAATGATGGGCACCATGACGCGGTGGCGGAAGATGTCATAGAGGTTGCCCTTGGCGCTGCGCTTGACGAGGCCGGAGGTTTCCAGCTCCTCCTCACTGAAGCCGCGGCGCTTGAGGTAGTGCAGCAGGCCGCCGAAGTCCTCCGGCGCGTAGCCAAGACCGAACCGGCGGATGGCGGCGTCGGACAGGCCGCGCTTTTCCTTCCAGTAGCGGCGGGCCATGGCGGCCTCCGGCGTTTTGGCGTTGAGGTTCTCGTAGAAGTAGCGCGCGGCGCAGCGGTTGATCTCCAACAGGCGCTGGCGCGCACGGGACTCGCGGTCATCCTCCTCGGGCAGAGGCATACCGGCGCGGCCCGCCAGCTGCTTGACAGCCTCGACATAGCCGAGATTGTTGTACTTGCGCACAAAGTTGATGACATCGCCCGCCGCACCGCAGCCGAAGCAGTAAAAGCTCTGGGTATCCGGGTAAACGACGAAGGACGGCGTTTTTTCATTGTGGAACGGACATAGACCCGTGGCCGTGCGTCCGCGGCGGCGCAGCTGGACATACTGACCGATGACTTCTTCAATGTCGTTGCGCCGCACGACTTCCTGTATATATTCCTGGGGTATCATGGAATAGGCTGCACCTCCGTTTCTTAAAATAATAGACAATAAATACGGTGGCGTTTTCTCCCTTTGGTCGAAAACAAAATCATAGGGGCGGATTCCATATCCGCCCGTGCCCGTTTGCGGCGGCGCAGGCCTCCGCGGGCGCATATAGAATGCGCCCCTACGTGATTTTTTGAGTGGTGCGCAGCGACGCGATCCACAATCTTTATTATTTATTATTTCTTATTTATTCTTTGTTTACAAAACCTTCCACTTCTGCGGAACGAACAGTTCCTCAAACAGGCGCGTGGCGAACTCGTCGCTCATGCCGCTGATGTAGTCGGTCACGGCACGGTCCACGCCCTCATTGTAGGCGATCTGCATGTAAAAGTTCGGCATCAGGGCCGGTTCGTCGCACAGGCGGGCGTACAGCTCGCTGATGAGCTTGTCCACCTTCTTTTCCTCGCGCTTGGCCTCCTTGTCGACGTAGACCGTCGCGTACATGAAGTCCTTCAGCACGGCGTAGGCGGCCTCGACCTCGGGGGAAAAAATGATTTTCCCGTTGCCGCTGTGTGCGACCAGGTCGGTGATCATCGTCGTGATACGCTCGGATTTGGTATGTCCCAGCACAGCGACGGCCTCGGGCGGCAGCTGGCGCGCGTCGAGCACACCGGCGGTGATGGCGTCCTCAATGTCGTGGTTCAGAAACGCAATGTGGTCGGCACGGCGCACAACGCAGCCCTCGGGCGTGCGGGCCCACGCGCCGGACGTGTGGGTCACAATACCGTTGCGCACCTCCCAAGTCAGGTCAAGGCCCTGGCCGTCGCGCTCTAAGTAATCCACCACGCGCAGGCTCTGGCGGTAGTGGGAGAACCCGCCCGGGCAGAGCCGGTTGAGCGCTCTCTCCCCAGCATGGCCGAACGGCGTATGGCCCAGATCGTGGCCGAGCGCGATGGCCTCGGTCAGGTCCTCATTCAGGCGCAGTGCGCGGGAAATCGTGCGTGCGATCTGAGAGACCTCCAGCGTATGGGTCAGGCGGGTGCGGTAGTGGTCACCCTCCGGGGACAGAAAGACCTGCGTTTTCTGCTTTAAGCGGCGGAACGCTTTGCAGTGCAGAATGCGGTCCCGGTCCCGCTGGAAGCAGGGCCGGATAGGGTCCGGCTCCAGCGGCACACGGCGGCCCAGGCTGTTTTCGCTTAAAGTCGCGTAGCGGCTCAGGATCTGCCGTTCGATAGCCTCGGTCTCTTCACGGATCGTCATAGTGTGCCCCCTTTTCTGCTCTCTACTTATAAATACGACAAAAGTGCGGGAAACACTCTTTTTTTGTTGGAAAAATTTTGATTTTTTACAGAAATTTAAAACGCCGCATACTGCGGGGCAGAAATTTCCACCTCTGCCCCGCCGCGGGTCAGCTCGTTGAGAGCCGTGCGGAGCGCCTCCTCCTGCCCTGCCGGCATACGCCAGCAGAGCGTCACGGCATCGTCAAAAATCGGCTCGTCAAGCCGCGTTTCCGCCGCCGCAATGATGCGCTGGGCCTGCTCGAACTGGGCGTAGCTCACACGGACCTTGCAGTCGACGACCAGCCGCATGCTGACGAGCTCGGCGCTTTGCAGAGCGCCCGAGGCTGCCGCCGTGTAGGCGCGCACCAGCCCGCCGGTACCGAGCAGAATGCCGCCGAAATACCGCGTTACCACGACGATCACGTCTGCCACACCCGCGTGGCCGATGGTCTCCAGCACGGGCGTACCGGCGGTCTTGGCGGGTTCGCCGTCGTCGGAATACCGCGTGCGGCCATTTTGCAGCACATAGGCGTAGACGTTGTGCCGCGCCGTGCGGTTGGCGGTGCGCACAGCGTTCAGCACGGTCAGGGCTTTTTCCTCCGTGTCGGCAAAGGAGGCCGTTGCGATAAAGCGGCTGCGCCTTTCCTCATATTCAAAGGTGGCTGTGCCGCGGATGGTTTTGTAGTCGGCCATGGTGGGAAACCTCAATGTATAGCAAAAAATACCCCGGATGAAAACCATCCGGGGTACAAAAAACGGAATTACTTGCCAGACTTGGCGAAGCGGCGCTTGAAGCGCTCGACGCGGCCACCGGTATCGACCAGCTTCTGCTTGCCGGTGTAGAAGGGATGGCACTTGCTGCAGACTTCGACGTGGATCTCCGGCTTGGTGTCACGGGTGTGGATCACGTTGCCGCAGGCACAAGTGATGGTGCAGTCCACATAGTTCGGATGGATGCCCTGCTTCATGGTTATTTCACCTCTTTCTCGATCATGATAAAAGGAGCCATACTCAATATATGTGCTCATCACAATCTCCGAATTGCGGCTACCAGCACCCGGCATCCTGTCCGGGCGGAGCAGCCATCTGAACGATTGCTGAAATATTTTAGCACAAAGTATCAAGATTGTCAAGCACTTTTTTCAGTTGACACCGTAGGAGGCTGTTGCACAAGGAAAAAATCCAAGTGCAGCAGCCTCTTTACGGGTAAATG
>OOCS01000780.1_pt1 | contig 18117 bp, 20 predicted proteins | sample 1671411 | NCBI WGS metagenome assembly OOCS01 (sample SAMN06348154, study PRJEB24527) | human gut metagenome | biome: human gut; feature: ankylosing spondylitis patient; material: feces | host: Homo sapiens | place: China | collected 2015-10 | reverse complement strand
CCGACACAATGGCCAAGTGCCGGATAGGAACGGCAAAATTTTTTACACTTCTATTACTTCTTTATCGCACATAAGCAAAAAGCCAGGGCATGAAGCAGCTCATGGCTGGCGGCGGTATCATCGTGATTGGCACCACTCTGATCCCCCTGCTGTCTGGCCTGTTTTAAGGTAACGGCTTTGCAGAGGAGGGCAACCTAGTGACCCGCGATCTGCTTTATGACAAGAACACCAACAAGCAGTTTATTTCTGTCCAGACCAGCGGCGGCAACACTTTCTATATCGTCATCGACTACGACAAGCCCACCGACGAGGACGGCGATCAGTACGAAACCTACTTTTTCAGCATTGTGGACGAGGCTGATCTGCTGGCTGCTATGGAGTCCGCTGGCGTTGAACTGCCCGCCTGCGCCTGTAAGGAGAAATGCGTGGTGGGTGCGATCAACACCGATTGCCCGGTCTGCTCCGTCAATATGGGCGAGTGTGCGGGCGTGACCCCGGAGCCCGATCCTGAACCTACCACGGAACCCGAACCCGAGGAGGCCGCGAAAAAGAACGGGGCCGGGCCGCTGATCCTTGTGCTTGCCATCTTCGCCGTTGGCGGCGGGGCCGGGTGGTATTTCAAGATTTACCGCCCCAAGCACCAGCAGGCCGCTGCGCCCGAGGATGACTACGAGGAAGAAATGGACGCTTACAACGATTTTGAGGATGACGGCCCTCCGTGGGACGAGGACGATCCCGAACCCGGAGAGGAGGACGAAGCATGAACTTTACGAAAAGCCCCTATGAGGCCATGATGAAAAAGCCGTCCCACATTCAGACCCCGCCCCCGTCCAAGGCACCCAAGGGCTCCCGCTGTCACGGCTGTCCCTACTGGCGGGGCATCGCCTGTATGTCCTGCTACCGGGATTTGCTCAAACCCTCGGCTGGCGGGAGGTGATGCTGTGGCCCGTGAGCTGACCCGAGAGGAAAAGGGAAAAATCCGTGCGCTGGTGACAAAGTGGTGCGCCAACTACGACCGGGAATACGGTTGCTTACCGCTGGATTGCGAGTGTTATATGCTGGGGAAATGCTGGACGGGTGCCTATTGTCGTTACTTCCGGGATGCCGTCCTGCCCCTTGATCCTGTGCTGGAGGCGGGGCTGCCCGCCGAGGGCCCCGCCCCGGAAACCCGGCTCTGCCCGGTCTGCGGCAGCGTCTTTCTCCCGGACGGCAGGACGCGCTACTGCTCCCCGGCCTGTGCCAAGAAAGCCCACCGTCGCCAGCAGCGGGATCACATGAAGAAAAAACGGGGCTGGTCTGTTGACAATTAGGCCCGAAAAAAGCCCGGTATCTCAAGGCTTTTGGGGGCCGCTTTAGGGGTGGGCCGTATGTTTTTACTGCCCGCCCCTGTTTGGCCCCGATGCTGTCAACATTTTTACGCTGTACTTTGGGACACTTTGTCCCGAAGTAGGGCTATTTTTGAAAGGAGGAACCATGCCGAAATATTATGAAATCAGCGAGGTGGCGGCAAAGCGGGCAAAGGATATGAACAGCTTTTCCGACTACAAGCCCGGCTCGGCTACCAGCGCCTACCGCCAGATGGTGGATGAGGCGTATGCCATAGCGGAACGCCATTCTGAAGGCTGTCATGTTGGAAAACGGCAGGGGCTTTGCGCTGGGTGAAAATCCCACCGCTCCGTCCCCCTATGTCACATGGGCCTGTTACGATGACAAAAACGGCCAGCGTCAATATGAGTGGGGGCACTACGGGAACGATCTGACCGCTATGGAAAAGGACTTTGCAGACCGGGTGCAGGACTACCAGCGGCTTTTCAAGGTCAAGATCGTGCAGATCGAGGCCCCCGGCCTTTACAAGTATTATTCCACCCAGCGGCCTGTGGACATCGGCACATTCCCGAAGCCGCCCCATAACGCCCCGGATGAGATCGTCAACTACGATCAGCGCATCCCTGTGGAGGGCGGCGCGTTTGTGGCGTGGGGCCATCTGACCTACACCAAGGCGTATCGGAAAGATTCTATTTGTCGGTTAAATCCGCCAGACTGCCCCGATGATAAGGATGCTGAAAAAGAAGACTAGTTCAGTAATGAAGACTCGTAAATGAACCGTAAGGGCTTGTTTACGAGCCTTTTTTTACACCTTTTTCCAAAACGAAACTTTTAATTGAGGTTTTCCAAAACTACACTTTTAATAGCGGCTCTAAAATTGGCTGGCAATTTCGGCCTGCGGTATAATAAGACTGTAGCTACAAACAAAACCAACCGCCCCGACACCGGGAAAGGGGCGTTCATGCAAGGAGAACAAATTATGAGATGCAATGTTATTAACTTCAAAATGCGCACCCGCAGCGACAACACCTACGAAGATCGCTTCTGTCACAATAAATCCGATGCCAAGGGCACTTTGGAATTTCTGGGAGAGCGTGTATACGTTGAATTGGATGTCACCCAGAAAATCGCTGGTGACTATCTCGGCGGCACAATCTACTTTAGCGCTGGCGAATACACGGGTGACGTTATGATGGACTTTATGTGCAATACTGCTGTAAATATCTACAAGGGTAATGAAGTGATTTTTCGGCATTACGATAGACACTGGCGCTTTCCCGATGACGGCTTAGATGACGTGACATCCGATTATAAAATTCATAATCCGGCGATTGATTGGATTAAAGAGAACTATGGCGGCTTCTGTTACTCTACGCTTTCATATGCTGATGATTGCAGCAAGAAATGCCCTGATGTGCGCTGGGAGATTTACAACACCTGCGATAATTCGTGGGCATCCGTAAATTGGGCAGTTACAAATCTTATTCGGACTGCCGAAAATGACGGATATGAATGTGATGCTACGGCATACTTTGAAAGTAATGGCCAGAAAATTGAACGGGAAGAATCCGAACCCTGCTTTCATGTGGTAACGCTGGATAAAGACCCCATCAATGCCATGAAAGTAATCTATAATGGAGAGCAGCTGTCAAACATCGAAGGCCCTGGATTTGACAGCTTGTGCGAAGCCTTCCTCAACTATATTGATTTATGTGATTTAGGATACGGAGAGTATTAACCATAGCGAAAGACTCGTAGAAGAACCGTAACGGCTCAACTGCGAGTCTGTTTTTTTTTGCGTTTCATTCCAAAACGAAACCTTTAATTGGGGGTTTCCAAAACGAAACTTTTAATAGCGACTCGAAAAATAGCGTCACATCAAAAACTGTCCTATACTGGAGATACCAGATAGCTACTGGAAATCTACAGGAAGGAACACGGAAATCTGGCGCCGGATTTTTGTGGCATCGCATGAAAAATTCTGAATTTACCAACATTCCCCTAAAAATCAAGAATAAGGACGGTGGGATGCAACTGCTGGTGCAGGAGTACGAGGTGACCCGTGAGATGTACAAGGGACACCATCATGTTACCAGCAAATATGTCACCATCTTCGTGCCGCACAGCATCGGACAGGCTGACAGTGACATTGTGTCCGCTGCGATTGCGGACTACCACGAGCGCGGCTACAGCGTCAATGTCATGCACTCCGGCAGCGAGCCGTTGAAGGACTGTATATGTGACCTGCTCCACAACAACCGCAATACAGAACCGCCAGATGAAGTGGTGCATCCCACGAAAGGGGGTGCAGATCAATGATTACTCCAACTCTCGCATCCGAATTTGCCCAGAACATTGATGGTGCAAAGCAGCACGGCGAATGGTGGAGCGGGCGTTGCCCCGCGCATGATGACAAGAATCCCAGCCTGTCATGGAAGGATGGCGAAGACGGGAAGCCTGTCATCGTTAAATGCCATGCGGGCTGCTCCCGCAATGCAATTTTGGCTTCTCTTGGAATGGAAGATCACTCCCCAAGGGAAGCTCTGCCCCCTAAGAAGTCCAATGTAGCCTACCCTTACTATACAATAGACGGCAAGTATCTCGCAGAAAAAGTGCGTGGTTATGATGATAGTGGAAAACATACCACTAGATGGCGCAGAAGGAACGGAAAAGGCGGCTTCATCAGCGGGCGTGTTAAAGGTGAGCTTTACCTTTATGGACTCCCGAACCTCAAAAACGTGCGTGATGGCGATACCGTATATATTGCGGAAGGCGAAAAGGATGTCGAAACGCTTCGTAAGCATGGACTTGTTGCAGTAAGCGGCCCGGATGGTGCTGGACATAATAAGTTCCCGCAGGAAGCTGTTAAATGGTTTGCCAAGAAGAAGGTCGTGATCTTCCAAGATAACGATGAGGTCGGCAAGGCATTTGCGCAAGACGAAGCGGCTGCCGTATCTAAGGTCGCTGAATCCGTTAAGCTGATTGATTTACAGGCACTTTGGCCGGACATCCCAGAACACGCCGACATCAGTGACTACTTGCAGCGCTTCGGAGATGGGATGCTGCCGAAAGTTCTGAAACTGATTGACAGCACTCCGTACTGGAAATCTTCTTCGGAAGACCAATCTGTAAATTCCACTTCTATTGCCACTACGTCCACTACTAAATTTGAGTACTTCTCCGCAGAGAGCGTCTTGAATGAGTACATCGAACCGCCGCAGTTTATCGTCCAGTCTTTGTTGGCAGAAGGACTTACGGTTCTGGCGGGGCCGCCAAAGTATGGTAAGTCGTTCCTCTCAATGGATTTGTGCTGTTCTGTTGCGACTGGAAAGCCTTTCTTGGGCTTTTCTACTGTGCAAAGCCAAGTCCTTTACCTGTGCCTTGAAGACAGCAAAGGCCGTATTAAGAAGCGGCTTACAGAAGTCAACCATGACAATCTGGTAGCCAAGAATCTTTTCTTTGTAATGAATGCTCCCGACATGGATAACGGCCTGTTTGATGCGTTGGAAGGCTTTCTTAAAGACCATCCCGACTGTAAGTTGATTGTGATTGATACCTTCCAGAAAATTCGCGGCGCATCAAGTGGCAGCGACTACAGCTACATGATCGACTCCCGTGATGGTGGAAAGCTCAAGAGCTTCGCTGATAGCCACCATCTTTGCTTGCTTGTGATTCATCACACCGCAAAGAAGCGTGATGAGAGTGACCCGTTCAACTGCATCAGCGGAACCACGGGTTTGCCTGGTGCGGCTGATACGAATATTGTTTTGCTTCGCAATGAGCGTATGGAAGGTACAACCAATATGTACATTTCTGGCCGTGATGTGGTCGAGGCCGCATATTCGCTTAAATTCAACAAGGATACCCACCTTTGGGAATTTCAAGGTGATGCGGAAGAAATCGAGAACAGCTTCCGCAAGAATCTATATACCGCAGACGATGTGGTTAAAACCATCAAAGAAGCTGTTGCTCTGGGTAAAGGAACATGGCATGGCACGATGAGCGATCTTAGTCGCTTGGCAGAACAAACTTCCTACATTGGACATTCCCTCGGAGAACCACGAGCGATTGCAAGTGCTGTAAAACAGTACGCCGATGACCTGTATCGGTATGACGGAATCTCATATACGGCTGCACAGAACGGAACCGGGGGTCGAAAGTACACCTTTACACAAGCCAACTGTAAAGGGCTTGAAAAGTGGGTCGAAACGGATATTCCGTTCGATGACGTAAAGGATTCAAACTGATTATAAGCTGTGACGGAGTGACCTGACCTTGTGTCCCAGTTTACCCCGTTGCGGAGATGGTATCAATAGCTTTCGCGGCATATTCTCGCATAAATGCTGCGATATTCCACGTTCTTATTGACACCACCTTCGCAGCGGGGTACTGGGAAGCCACAAGGCAGGAACCGAAACGCCTTGCACAACAACGGAGGTGCATATAATATGCGTAATGCAAATGAAGTCCCTATCTGGGAAAAAAGCAATCTGACGCTGGAAGAAGCCGCTGCCTATTCGGGCATTGGAATTACCAAATTGCGCGCAATGTCCAATGACGAAAACTGCCAGTTTGTTCTGTGGAACGGCGCAAAGCGGCTGATTAAACGCCGTGAACTTGACAAGTACACCGATAAGGCGTATTCAATCTGACAAAATAAGCAATAGACAGGAGCCTTACATGGTGGTATACTTCATTGTGTAAGGCTCCTTTTTTTGAAAGGAGTAACTACTATGTCTGTAGCAAGAAGAAAAGATAGTCGTGGCCGTGTTCTCAAAGACGGTGAGGTTCAGCGCAAGAACGATGGACTTTATATGTTCCGTTGGACGGCCCGCAATGGAAAGCGCCACACGATTTATGATGCAACGCTGGAGGGGTTGCGCGATAAGGAAGACAAAATCAAGCATGATCTCGCTGACGGTATTCGTGCTGTCGAGAGCAATGTGACCGTCAATGATATGTTTACGCTGTGGCGTAAAGATAAGATTGGAATTAAGGAACATACACTCACCAATTATGTGTATATGTACAATCGCTTTATTAAAGATACGATTGGTGAGATGAAGATTAAGGATGTCCGCAAATCCGATATTCGGCATTTCTACGGAGACATTTTGCGCAACAACAAAATGGCAATTAACACTCTTGATACTATCAACAATGTTCTCCATCAAGTCTTTGCCGTTGCGGTTGACGATGAGTACATTCGGGGAAATCCCACGGACGGTGTATATGCGTCTATAAAGGCTGCATACCACTACGAAACACCGAAAAGGCACGCTTTAACTCGTCCGCAGCAAGCAGCATTTCTTTCATTCATCAAGAATACGCCGAAGTATCTGCACTGGCTTCCTCTTTTCGTATTTCTGTTGGGAACAGGATGCCGCATTTCAGAAGCAATCGGGCTGTGCTGGAAAGATGTGGATTTTGAGAACGAAACCATCACTATCCGGCACAATCTGGTTTATCATCAAGATCAAGCCGGAAAGTGCTACTTTACTCTTTCAACACCAAAGACAAAAGCCGGTGAACGGGTAATTCCTTTAATTGACGAGGTGCGAGAAGCACTATTGAATGAAAAGGCTCATCAAGATGAACTTGAAATGACTTGCCAGTTTCAAATTGCCGGATTGAATGATTTTGTATTCCTAAACCGTTTTGGGAGTGTCCAGAATCCACAAGCTGTTAATCGTGCTATTGCAAGGATTACGCGTGATTATAATGAGCATGAACTTGATCTCGCAGAAAAGGAAAAGCGTGAAGCGCAGTTGTTGCCGTCGTTCTCTTGTCATAACTTGCGCCATACTTATTGTACTCGTCTTTGTGAAGTCGAGACAAACATTAAGCTGATTCAAGAGCTTATGGGACACGCAGACATTAAAACCACGATGCAGATTTACGCGGAAGTAACCCAGCAGGCAAAAGCTGATGCGGGTGTGCGGTTGAGTGGTAATCTCGGTATTGCCATTTGATTTTACTACACCAGCCACTACACCACTTTTACACCAACTTTGTTGAGAGTTTTGCAAGAGCTATTGAGGGTTACACCAAATGACTAAGTAGAACATCCTATAAAGTAAGGGTTTTATAACCTTATAAAGACATCTAAGGATGCCAACTTAGAATCCCCACGATGAAGCCCATCGACTGATTTTGTGTCGTAGCTACGATATAAAATTACAAAAAACAGGCGATTTTGGGGCAAAATGTACCAAATTTATCCCATTTGCCTGAAAATATCCACAAGCGATTTTGCGCGCATCCTGCCGAAAAGCAGGATGCGCTTTTTTGTTGCAGCGTGAATTTTCACCACTGGCGGTACGGTTTTGAGAGCCTATCGCCAGTCTTGACAGATAAAACCGCAGCAATTTCCGAAGGAAAATTCCGGCGAGGGGGACATACTCTCCCCCGCCGTTTATTATAGATTCCCGAAAGATTTTGAAATGAAAGAAGGTATTTCCCATGAGCATCATTATCACGCCTTGAACCTGCATTCGGTGTTCTACCACGGCACAGTCGAGTGGCGATTGTTCAACTCCACGCTCCACGCGGGCGAGGTCAAAGCCAACATTATTCTGGCTACATTGTATCCAATGAGCAGTACAAACACTGGCTGCCGATGTTCACCTTATTTTTAGGTACAGGCTGCCGTGTGGGTGAAATCGTCGGTCTGCGCTGGGAAGATTGTGATTTTAAGCAGCGCATCATCAACATCAATCACACACTGATTTACCGTCTGCAAGACGATGGCCGGGTAGAGTACCACATAACCACCCCAAAAACCGAAGCGGGCATCCGAGAAATTCCCATGATGGATGAGGTCTACGATGCGCTGATTCAACTTAAAAACTGGCAGGTGCTTGTCGGGGATGCCCACGATGAAATCGATGATTACTCCGGGTTCATCCTAACAAACCGCTTTGGAAACGTATGCAACCCGCATACCATCAACCGCGTCATCGAGCGGATGTACAAAGGCTACAACAAACAGGAAACAGAGCAGGCCCGCGCAGAAGGGCGACAGCCGATGCTGATCCGCCACTTTTCCGTACACAATTTACGCCATACATTCTGTACCCGATTCTGCGAGAATGAAACGAACCTAAAAGTCATTCAGGACATCATGGGTCACGCAGACATCACCACCACAATGAACATTTACGCCGAAGCCACCAAGGAAAAGAAGCAGGAGGCAATGGCAAATTTGAACGGGAAAATCAAGATTATGTAAATAATGTATATGCCGGAGCGGTATTCGCAGGATTACCGCTCCGGCACTTTCTGTTCCTATTCCTAAGCATAGTTGGATTATCTGAAAATCGTGGGCGGAGAAACCGAAAATCTCAACTTTGGTGCGGAGGGAGTGCCGCTCGACCTTGAAACGGAGCAAGCCTATCTGCGTTCGCAGTGCGAATCAGCGGACAATGTGCAGTATCTTGCCAAAGCTAACGGTGAAATCATCGGCACGGCAAGCCTGAACCGCAAGCCCCGGCGCATGAGCCATCGCGGAGAGTTCGGCATCAGTCTGAAAAAAGCGTGGTGGGGCTGCGGCGCGGCGTCTGCGCTGACAGAAGCAGTTCTTGCCTTTGCCAAGGAGAACGGCTTCGAGCAGTTGAATCTGGAGGTGCGCAGCGACAATGCTCGCGCCATCAGACTGTATGAAAAATACGGCTTTCGGAAGCTGTGTACATTTCCGGATTTTTTCAAAATCGACGGTGAATCTATTGATTTTGACTTGATGAATCTTGAATTGACCTCAGCAGGCGACTAACAAGGGCAAGCTGCGGTACGTTGACGGGCGGCCGATGGTCGCCCCTGCACACGCAATAAGGGAAGAATTCAATTTTTTGACGGTCTGATTTAGTATCCCAGCGTTTTCAGCACACCTGCCACGTCATCGATCTGCGTGGCAAACTCTGCCTTTAAATCGGCAGGCGCAATGCGCATCAGATAGGGGTGCGCTGCGGCACGGAGCATGGGGGCATCGTTGTAGCTGTCACCGAAGGCGTATGTATTTTCCTGCGGGATACCGAAATGCGCGCACAGCAAATGCAGCCCCTTGTCCTTGCCCGCCGCGGTAAAATCCAGCCAGTGCTCGCCCGTGATGGCGGCACCGATGCGGTCTTGCCAGAGGGGCAGGATTTCCTTGGCCGGAATGTTCATATCCCCTGCGGAGATGGCGGAAATCTGGGTCACATCTCCTTTTACCTCGCTGAAATCCTTCACGATACAGCAGCCCCCAAACTCAACGCCCACCGCGTCCAGATTCGCCTGGGCGGCAGCGGTTGGTACAAAATAGTAGCGGCCTGTCGTGGTGCAGGCGCGGGAAACACAATCCGTGCGCGTTCCTAAATAGGCGACCAGCTCGGCGCAAAGCGCCCGCGGCATGGGTATCGTATGCAGCAGCTCACGGCCATAGCAGACATAGGCGGCATTCTCGGACATATAGGCAATTTTGTCCGCCACGGGGGCAAACAGCTCCCGCAAGGCGTCAAGGGGGCGGCCGCTGGCAGCACAGAACAACACCCCGCAGTCATGCAGGCGGCGTATCTCGTCAAATACGGCGCAGGGCAGTTCGGTCTGCCCCTCCGGCAGCAGGGTGCCGTCCAGATCGCTGGCAACTAAGGTGTGAAACTGTATCATCCCAAGGTCTTTCCTTTCCCGATTGGTCAATGCCGTGCCATGTGATAGCTGCGCGGCAAAATCATTCCATATGCTCCACCAAAAAATCAATAAAGGCGGCGTAATCCTTGCACAGAAGCGCACCCTTCAAATTGTTGCTGTCCAGCAGAATCATGGACAGCGGCTCAAAAATATCGTAAAAAATCTTGCGGTCGTTGGGGTTGAAGCTCAGCATAATCACAAGGTTGACAGCCGTGTCGCCCCAGCAGATGGGGGTGCGGCTGACATATACGGCCATACAGGTGCACGGGCTGCACATTTTCAGCGTGTGGGGTATCGCAAACTGCCCGAACGCCGTGGACGAAATGCTCTCCCGTTCCATGACGGCGGCCTCGAACGCCGGGGTCGTGCAGCCCAGCGCCAGCAGGCGGCTGCACATGTGGTGGACTACTTCCTCCCGCGTGGTGCAATGGGAGCCTGTTTCAAACAGCTCCGGCGTCAGGATAGCCGACAGGCTGCGGCGGAAGTTTTCACGCCGCGCCTGCGTGTTGATCTCCTCCACCTTGCGGTTCAGCGCCATAATGTCGGAGTTCGTCAAAAAAGGCGAGATAAGCACAAGCGGCATATCCAATACCCTGTGGGGCCGCACGGTGGAGATGACCAGCGCACTGCCGGTAAGCTGGTCAAGCAGGCTTTCTTTTGTAAATACATTGGTAAGCAGAATTTTACCCTGCATGCGGCGGCTGATGCGGTCCGCAAGGCTGCTGTCCATATTGTAGTAGCTGGGGCAGTACAGCACGGCGGGCACACGGTTTGCCAGTTCCTTCTGCGTTTCCAGCGCACCGCCCAGATGCAGCGCGATGTAGGCAATCTCATCCTCATCGAGCGTGATGCCTGTCTTTTCGCGGATGATGCCCGAAAGCTGCACGGACACATCGTAAATCAGCGGGCAGCTCTGGCGTATCTCACTGACCAGCGGATTCTTGCAGAAGCTCCTGTTCTGCGCGCGCACCAACAGATTGTGGGTATGCAGCGCAAAGCGGATGAAAAACTCTGGCTCGTCCAGATTGATGTCATAAAAGTCCTTTACGGTGTTGATGAGCTGGTGTACAAGGTCGGTGCAGTCGCTGCCGATATAGTCCGCAATGTTGTCGGGCGTGATGGCTGCATAGTCCAGCATCGAGGTACGGGAGACGAGCAGCAGCGCCATTTCATATTGTTCGGCTGCAGAGAAGCGGATGTTGAAATTACGGGCCAATCTCTCGGTCAGCTCCTGCGCAAGCCTTTCATTCTGCGGGTCCAGCGGGTGCATAGTACTGGGGGCTTCCGTGTAAACGCAGCCGTTCTGTACACGGTTTATGGCGATGGCAATGTGCAAAAGCAGATTCAGCAGTGAATAGTCATTGATGAAGTAGTGGTTTTCGTTCAGCACATCCATGACATCCGCGCGTATTTTTTCAATGTCAATGCTGGGAAATGCTGCCTGCAGGGAGTCCGTGCTTGTAAATGCACTGGCGGATTCATGGTACAACAGTCCGCTGAGCAGGCGGCGCTTGTTGCGCTCACTGCCCGTCAGTGTCACGGTGTCCCCGCTGACGGCAAGGCTCAGGTCATACTCCCGCGTCAGGCGGCGCATCTTGCCCATCAGGCTGTGAAAGGTCGTTGCGCTGATATAAATCTCATCGCACAGGTCGTACAGGTTCAGGCTGCCGCCCTTCTGTACAAGGCGGTTCAGGATGTAGGTGCAGCGGTCCTGCGCGTTCTGCGGGATGTCGTTCGGGCTTTGGTGCAGCATCTGCTGCGCCATAGCTGGCGCAATGCGGTATCCTGTCGGCGTCGAGACGATGGCATCCTGGTATTGCGCATTGACTGCATTGATATAGTTATGTACCGTGCGCACCGATACCCCCAGCGAATTGGCAAGCTGGGTAGCGTTGAGCTGCTGGTTCTGATCCAGCAATGTTTGCACGAGCTGGTTCTGCTTGCTAGCCATGAACGGTGGATCCTTTCGTTTCGTTGAATGTGTGGTAGAAAATCGGCTTTTTCTCTCCAGGCGGGGCGCTGCTGTAACTGCCGTATTGCAGGGTGGGACACCCTGCCTTACTTTTATATTCATAGTATACCCCAACCCTGCCCCAAAAGAAAAGCGGCAATTTTCACAGGGGGTCTGCAAAAAGCCGTACAAAATGCCAAAAAGTATGCTTTCCCCGTTGCAAAAATCTGTAAAAGCTGCTTTTTTAAGCAGAGTGCACAAGTTTGGTGTGCAATTATTTTGCACATTGACAGATTGCACCAACGGTGTGCAAAAGTCGGGTTGCACTGTGCAAAAAATTGCAGTATGCTGAAAACACAGAAAGGGTCCTGGGTATGAAGGCCCGCAAAATATGAGGAAATTTAACACGAAAGAGGTAAACGACTATGAAAAAACACAATGTTCTGCTCGTCTGCGGTTCCGGCGCATCTTCCGGCTTTATGGCTGCCAACATCCGCAAGGCTGCGGCGGCCCGCGGCCTGTCCATCACCGTCAACGCACGCAGTGAGTCCACTGTCGAGGATTATGTCGATGAGATCGACTGCCTGATGATCGGGCCCCACCTCGCCTCTACCCTGCCCGATATGGAGGAGATCTGCGAGGGTTATGATGTCAAGGTCGGCGTCATTGAGCAGGCTGCCTACGCACGCCTGAACGGCGATGCTGCGCTGGATCAGATCCTTGGCATGTTCGGCGAGGCCTGATACTCTACGGTACCAAGCAGGGAAGCGGCCCTGCACTAAATAGTGCTGCCAACCATTGGCAGCATAAATGAGGAGGAAACCAATGGATAAACTCATTAAATGGCTCGAAAATTCTTTCGCGCCGAAACTGCAAAAGATCACGAACCTGACTTGGATCGTGGTCATCAAGGACTCGATGATGCAGCTGCTGCCCTTCATTCTGGCAGGCTCTATCTTCTGCGTCGGCACCATCCTGAACGACTACATTCCCGCTCTGCCCAGCTTCTGGACTCCCTTCGGCTGGACGATGAGCAAGATCGGCCTGATGGCCTCCTTCCTGATCCCCTTTAACTACTGCGAGAAAAAGCGCTTCCGTAAGCAGCGCATCCTCGCGGGCTTCACGGGCATGATGCTCTTTATGATCTGCATCGACCCGCAGTCTGCGGAGGAAATGGGCCAGGGCCACTCCCTGTACGGTGCCAACGGTATGTTCGTTGCCATCTTCACTGGCATTATCGTTGGTCTGGTCTTTGGTGCGTTCGCTAAGTTCTCTTTCTTCAAAGAGGATTCCGTCATTCCCGACTTCGTTCGTCAGTGGTTTGACTCCCTGCTGCCCATCATGCTTCTGATCGCGGGCGGCTGGCTGATCGTTCAGGTCGCCGGTGTCGATGTTGCCGGTGCTGTGCAGGCCGTCTTTATGCCGTTGCAGAGTGCTTTGACCTCTCCTGTCGGCTTCGTGTTCTTCTGCTTCCTGAAGTGCTTCATCTACTCCATGGGTATCTCCACTTGGGTGCTTACCCCTGTTGATGAGCCTGTCAAGCTGGCTGTTATCACCGCCAACCTGGAGCTGGTCGCTGCTGGCATTGCCACCTACCAGAACCTGGGCATCTTTACCGAGACCTTCATGTTCTGCACCTATCTGTGGATCGGCGGTGTCGGCTGCACGCTGTCCCTCTGCCTGTTGATGATGTTCATCTGCAAATCCAGCGAGCTGAAGGCCCTTGGCCGTGCCTGCGTCGTGCCCGGCATCTTCAATATCAACGAGCCCATCATCTTCGGCGCCATCGCCTGGAACCCCCTGCTGATGCTGCCTATGTGGCTTCAGGGCATCATCCTTCCCATCGTGACCTACATCTTCACGAAGGTCATCCCGTTTGCCCCCATCCCGCGCATCCAGTTCGACCTGTGGTACTGCCCGTACCCCATCAGCACCTTTATCGCTACGCAGGGCAGCATCACCGGCGTAATCTTCGCCATCCTGACCTTTGTTCTCTCTGCCGTCATCTGGTTCCCGTTCGTGAAGGCCTATGACGACCAGAAGGTCAAGGAAGAGACTGCCGCCATCAAGGCCTGATAGCCGCAAAACGCTTACAGGTGCCGCTTGATCTGTAAGTTGAAATTATGAAATAGTACCGTCCGGCCGGCTCTACTCGACCGGGCGGTATTTTCATCAGGGCGCAGTCACACAACATCCTATAAGTCACACGATTTAACCATAACGAATACAAAGGAGCATTTTTATGGAAGAGGAAAAGAGCCCGATGACGGGTATGACCCAGGAAGAAAAAGATGAATATGTCATGGGCAAGGCCATGGATATCATCATGGGCTCCGGTGACGCTCGCCTGCACGCCAGCAAGGCTATGGATCACATTGCCAAGGGTGAGCTGGACGAGGCCAAGGCTGAGCTGAAGGAGGCTGACAAGCTGCAGGCCGAGGCCCACAATGTTCAGACCGAGATGATCCAGGGCGACATTCGCGGCGGTGATGAGAAGATGGGCTACTATGTCCTGTTTGCCCACGCACAGGATACCCTTATGACGATCCAGGTCGAGATCAACATGACCAAGAGTATGCTGAAGATCGCCAAAAACTATGAAAAGCGTCTTGCTGACCTTGAGGCTAAGGTGCAGGGCTGATTTCTGACAAGGAGAATCTAAAATGGAAAAGATGAGCAAATACAACGGTATGCCGAAAGACTTCCTCTGGGGCGGCGCACTGGCCGCCAACCAGATGGAGGGCGCATGGAAAGAGGGCGGCAAGGGCTGGTGCCTGGCAGACATCAACCGCAGCCAGTATGACATCCCGCCTGAAGAGCGCTACAACATGGAGATCGACACCGCATACATCAAGCGTGCCATGGAGGAGGACGACAAGTTCTACCCCAAACGCCGCGGCATCGACTTCTACCACACCTACAAGGAGGACATCAAGCTGCTGGCAGGCACCGGCATGAACAGCCTGCGTACCTCCATCAACTGGGCCCGCATCTTCCCCAACGGTGATGATGCCACGCCCAACGAGGAGGGCCTGAAGTTTTACGATGACCTCATCGATACGATCATTGCCAACGGCATGGAGCCGCTGATCACGGTCAGCCACTATGAGATGCCGCTGAATCTGACCTTGAAATACAACGGCTGGGCCAGCCGCGAGCTCGTTGACTTCTTTGTGAAGTATTGCGAGGTGCTGTTTAAGCGCTACAAGGGCAAGGTCCACAAGTGGATCCTTGTCAACCAGATCAACCTCATCGTCCACGAGAGCTTCAACCATCTGGGCATTGCCAGCGACAAGGTCGACAACCTGCTGGAGGCCAAGTATCAGGGCGTCCACAATGAGATGGTCGCCTGCGCCAAGGCCACCAAAATTGCCCATGAGATTGACCCTGACAACGAGATCGGCATGATGTTCTGCTCCAACCTGACCTATCCCATCAGCCATCGCCCCGAGGATGTGTACTGGAATATGCGCCACAACCAGATGGAATACCTGTACGGTGACATCATGGTTCGCGGCTACTATCCCGGTTACGCCCTGCGCTATTACGATGAGCACAACATTCATATCAACTTCTACCCCGGCGACGAGGAGGCTCTGAAAGAGGGCACGGTCGATTTTGTATCGCTGAGCTACTACTACAGCCGCCTGTCCGGCGAGGAGCCGTATCTGCACACCGATCTGGGTCAGGTGCCGAACCCCGACATTCCGGCCAGCGACTGGGGCTGGGGCATTGACCCCCTCGGCCTGCGCATTGCGCTGAACGAGTACTGGGACCGCTACCAGAAGCCCCTCTACATCACCGAGAACGGCCTTGGCGCCTACGATAAGGTCGAGGCCGACGGCTCCATTCACGACCCGTACCGCATCGACTATCTGCGCAAGCATGTTGAGCAGGTCGTCGAGTCGGTCAAGGACGGCGTTGATGTGCGCGGTTACTATCCGTGGGGCCCCATTGACATCATCTCTTGCTCCTCCAGCGAGATCGAGAAGCGCTATGGCTTCATCTATGTCGATTACGACAACCAGTTCAACGGCACCGGCAAGCGCAGCCTGAAGGACAGCTACTACTGGTACAAGAAAGTTACCGCTTCTAACGGCGAGGACCTTGGCTAAGGGAGCTTTTTGACAAAAGCAAAATATCCGATTACAATGGAGTACGGACTGTGAAACAAAAGGAAACAGCAGCAGTGCTGATGGTGCTGTTGGCAGCGGCCTGCTGGGGCGCAAACGGTATCTTTATCAATATCCTGACGGCCTACGGCGTCAACGGCACCCAAATGACCCTCGTGCGTATGGCCTCGATGGCCGTTCTGACAGGCATCTGGCTGGCGGCGAAAAACCCCGCCGCGCTGAAGATCGACCTGCGGGACCTTGTCTGGTTCGTCCCGGCAGGTGCATTGGGGCTGTTTATGTTCGGCCTGTTCTACACCTACTCCATCCAGCTTGTGGGTATGGGCACGGCTGCCGTGCTCATCTACCTTATGCCGTCCCTTGTCATGCTGTTCAGCATCGTGTTCCTGCATGAAAAGTTCACCCCCGGCAAGGGGCTGTGCCTTGTGCTCAGCCTGCTGGGCTGTGCGTTAGTCAGCGGAGTGGCAGGCGGCGTAACGCTGGATGCGGGCGGCGTGGCCTACGGCCTTGGTGCCGCGCTGTGCTACACGCTGCAGAATATCCTGCTGGCTACCAAGCTGAAAAAGTACAGCCCGATGACAAATCTGTTTTACATGTTCCTTTTCAGTGCAGCGGCAAGCCTTGTGTTTACCGCCACCGCAGGTGAGCTGCCGGGCGTTGCCTATATCCTGACAACGCCCGGTGCGCTGGCCGCCAACCTCGGGTTGGGGCTGGTGTGCTCTCTGGCGGCGCAGTGGCTGTACACCGCCGCGCTGAAAACCATCCCCGCCAGCCGTGCGTCCATTGCCGCCACCTTTGAGCCTGTGGCCGCCGCGCTGTTCGGGCTGGTATTGTTCGGGCAGAAGATGGATGGATTCGGCGTAGCCGGCATTGTGTGCGAGATCGCCGCGCTGGTGATTTTGCAGCTGCCGGCCCCCGCAAAACGGAAAGGATAAGCAAATGGCAAAGAAACAGACCCCCACGGCACAGGATTACCACAAGAGCGAGACCTACAAGAACGCTGATGCCGAGACTCGCCGCAATCTGCACCGCTATAAATCCGAGCTGAACATCACAGACGAGCAGATGAACTGGCTGATGGCCTTGGAGGATGTGCGCCTGACCCCGAAGGAGCAGCGCCGCAAGGGCAATGCCACCGCGGAAATGATGGTGATCGGCTCGACGGTCACCTTTTTGCTGGCCGCCAATGTGGGGCAGCGTGCGTTTATGCTGATTGCCAGCGTATTCTTCATCTTTGCCGCGGGGCTGTACCTGTCCGGCGCCCTGAACCCCTACAGTATTGCCATCCGCAAAATGAAAAAGCAACTGAAAGCTTACCCAAAAGTTCCGTCCTTTAAAGAGTGGAGCAAACCAGCCGACAAGGACGACAACGAATAAGCCATTCCCTTGCTGAGTTACACAGCATTCCTCATATTACACAAAGCCCCTGCCGCAGCACTGTGGCAGGGGCTTTGTGCCGTAGTGCGCCCAGCATGCTTTTACGGTAAATGATGCCTTTATCGGTTGCGGAAAAGGTGTGCAGCTGTGCACATAATCGCGTTGCGGATACTTGCGAAGCTCGTAGTCCAAAGGAGAATTCCTGCTCGTAGAACTTCTCTTTTTTATTGCACACAACAGAGGTCAAGCACTCTTTTAGAGTTGTTTATTTATTGGGGCGTTCATTGCTGAACACAACCCTCTTAGGCGAGTGCATTTCGGCTCTTTTCAACGACTATTTCCCCGTTCAAGCACACCGTCTATCTCGGTTTATCACGCGGTTTATGTACCAAATCCTGTACCAAATGCTGAAAGCGTGATAGAATAATACATAATCAGATGAAACTTCAATTTGCGGTGTATCGCAGTATCGCTCCAATGACGAATCAAGATATAACCATCAAATGAGCGAATCGTGCAAGTCCCCACGATGAAGCCTATCGACTGATTTTGCGTCGTAGCTACGATATGAAAATGCAAAAAACAGGCCATTTTGGGGCAAAATGTACCATATTTATCCCATTTGCCTGAAAATATCCACAAGCGATTTTGCGCGCATCCTGCCGA
>OOCS01000730.1_pt1 | contig 19433 bp, 15 predicted proteins | sample 1671411 | NCBI WGS metagenome assembly OOCS01 (sample SAMN06348154, study PRJEB24527) | human gut metagenome | biome: human gut; feature: ankylosing spondylitis patient; material: feces | host: Homo sapiens | place: China | collected 2015-10 | reverse complement strand
TATTTTTATTTACAGCAAAGGAAAAAAGTCTGTTTAATGGTGTTCCCGTTATATACTGAAGTGCATGAACTGTCGAATCTTCCAGTTTTACTGACATATGTGCATAATCTGCACAATCCGCACAGTAAATTCCAAGTGTACTCTTTGAAAATGAGACCAAATGTTCTTTTTCCTTGCCACAGCCCTGACATACAAAAAAATCCGGACTTTCACCATTTATTGCAATTATTCTCAGTTCATAGGTAAGGCGGATAAGCGGCTTTGATAAATTTTTACGTCCAAGAGCCTTTAATGCAGCATATAACAGATTTATCATAACAGATGCATCAAGATTTTCCCTGCCATAATAATCAGCAAGCTCCGCAAAATAATATGCATAACAGACCGCATCAAAATCGCTTATAATTTCTTCAAAATAAGCTGTTATATTCGCCTGTCTTATCGTATACGAAGTTCTTCCCTCATACACCTGAAATGTTCCAAAAACAAATGGTCTTGTTATTCCTGTAAGAGGACTGTTTGGTCGTCTTGCCCCTTTTGCAAATGCTGCAATCTTACCTCTTTCCTTTGTAAGAATTACTATCCTTCTGTCAAACTCGCCTACAGGCATAGCTGATAAAACTATGCCTGTAACCTCTGTTATGTCACTCATATCAGATTAACCCAAATCGTCCTTCTTTTTGTCATAACCAAAATTCTTAATAAGAACATCGCTGTCACGCCATTCTTTTTTAACTTTCACCCAAAGCTGAAGATTCACTTTTGTATCAAGCTGCTTTTCAATCTCATATCTGGCATTTGCACCGATTTTTTTAAGCATTTCTCCGCCTTTACCTATAATTATTCCTTTGTGGGAATCTCTCTCACATATAATGGTTGCCTGAATATCTGTAATTATGCCCTTCTGGCTTTTTCTTTCTTTCATGCTGTCAATTACAACGGCAATTCCGTGAGGAATCTCTTCATTAAGTGCATGAAGTGCTTTCTCTCTTATAAGCTCGGCGACAATCTGTCTCATAGGCTGGTCTGTTATTGTATCCTCATCATAAAACATCGGACCGTAAGGAAGATATTTATAAATTGTATCAATCAGTTCATCAACATTTGCACCGCTTCTTGCTGACACAGGTATTATTTCCTGAAAATCAAGTTCTTTTCTATAGCAGTCAATAACCGGAAGAATTTCTTCTTTTTTGATTGTATCTACTTTATTTATAACAAGAATTATCGGTGCTTTTACTTTTTTAAGTCTTTCAATAATATGCTGTTCTCCCGCACCGATATATGTTGTCGGCTCAACAAGCCAGCATACAACATCAACTTCGCCGATTGTCTTTTCTGCTGCTCCAACCATATATTCACCAAGTTTATTTTTTGCCTTGTGAATACCGGGTGTATCAACAAATACAATCTGTCCTCTTTCATCTGTATGGACTGTCTGTATTCTGTTTCTTGTCGTCTGAGGCTTATTAGACGTAATGGCAATTTTCTGACCTATCATACGGTTCATAAGTGTTGACTTACCTACATTAGGTCGTCCTATCAGTGTAACAAACCCTGACTTTACATTTTTTCCGTCAGCAGCCGCACCGCCTGTAATTCCGCTTGCAGCAAGCATTTCATCCAAATTCATACTTTTCTCCATTCCAAAAAATCATTCTTCTTCACTGTTATTTTGTACTGCTGATACAAATAATGGCTTAATCTCATCAAACATAGATGACTCATCATTTATATTTTTATAATTACCAACAACGCACAGATGATTCTGTTTAAGTCCTGCTTCAACAATTGGTGCCAGTTCTCTTATCTTCTCCGGTGTCGCACCTAAAACTTCATCACGCTCTCTCTGATAATCTTCAATAGTCACATTGCTTATATATGCTCCAAATGAACGAACGCCCTTAGCTGCCGGATTCATTGGTGTATCCATATCTCCTATTGTACCAATTATGAACTTGAGCATGTCTCTGTCACTCACATCAAAATTCTTAATATAATCAACTGATTCATCAAAAATTTCATTTGTCTTTTTAAGGTTAGGATCACGGTAAGATACCATATACATGTCACCATTTTTGCCAAAACCGCTCATACAGCCGTATGCACCGCCTTTAACACGCACATTTATCCAAAGATAATCATAGCCGAAAATAACTTTTAAAACTCTTAATGCACCTGTATACTTATATCCCGCATCAACAAAATTGCCACATCTTGCAACATATTGAACCTGTGATGATGACGTAAAACCTGTTTTAACATTACATGGCTTAAATTTTCTTATTTCTACAGGATAATTGTCTGTATTTAATTTTCCTGCAAAATCACCAAAAGCAGCCTTAAATTTATCATATCCATCATCATTGGCATTAAAGCTGACAACAAGGTTTTCCTTTGTAAATATAAGCTTTATAAGCTGGTTAAGTGTGCCTGCAATCTCTTCTTTTCTGTTATCAAAATCTTTTTCAATCTCCTGGATAAAAAGGTAAAATCCGTATCCTCTCATAAGATTTGAATAATATCCCGATGCAGATAACTGTGACATTCCATAAAGCATAGCTACTGTATGTCCCATACCTGTCATTGAGCTTTCAATTCTCGACTTTGTTCTTGAAATAATCTCTTTAAGTCTCTTATAATCATCAAATTTTGTACAATATATAATTTCATGCATCATTTCAAGCATAAAAGGTATTTTTTCATATAAGACTTTACCTTTTACCTCATATCTTATCTGATACTTATCAAGTTCTTTATTATCTGTATATATTGCAGAATCTGATGAAAGTCCTCCCGAATTAATATTGATTTCATTAGTAAGTTCAGGATATGTGAAATTATCAGTATCCATAAGTCCAAGCACTGATGAAAGAAGTCCTATATATGGTACAAGTTCATCTGATACACTCTTACATTCAAAAGACATCATAATATATGCAATTCTGTTGGTAAACATATTATGGTGAATAACCTTGATACCATTTTCCTCTTTTTCATCGATATAAAGTCTTGCCGGAGTTTTTCCAATATCTTTGAGTGCAAGCATTGGAATTTTTTCAAGATTCTCCTGACTTGAAGGCTCGTCCTGATATTCCTTTAATTCCTTTGTTTCACGCACATACTGCTGTATCTGCTCTTTTGTCAGCTTAGACTTAAAATCTGCAAGCTCAGACTTTGTCTTATCTTCAAGTTCTTTTTCAAGATTCCTTTTCGGAACCAGCGATATAACAGAACCATGATGATTATTTACAAGCCACTCCTCGATTATTTTTTCAAATAATCCTGACTCTTTTTCTTTTTTAATCTGCTCAAATGTCTTTCCCGCCTCAATATGAATAAACGGCTTATTTTCATCATAAAGCCAGCTGTCCATCATTGTGAGATAATACATTAATCCCTTTGGATATGCACCATAATCAGCCTCACGGTATTTGAATTCATAATAATTGATTCCCGCATCAATCATACGCATATCAATACCATTTTTTACAATATCACTGAGCACTTCATTAATTGTATCTGTGAACTCCTGTCTCTTATTTTCATCTGCATTTTTAGCAATAATTGAATAAATCGGCTGATACACAGATGTCTCAAAACTGCTGTAAATATCGGTTCCTATATTTTTATCAATAAGAGCCTGTTTTAACTTTGCTCCGGGAGCCATGATAAGTGCATAATCAAGAATCTGCATTGCAAGATAAAGTTTTGCATCAAGTGATGTTCCAACAACCTTGTTATATGAAAGAAATGCATTATTTTCAAGCGGTTCGTCATCCGTTACAGCATAATTAAATTCCTTAAAAACATCATTTTCAAAACTCTTCTGTGCAGGAATTGATGCGTCAATCTCTACATCATCTGCATCAAAATAACTAAGGTATTCCCTGTCAAGATAATCAAGTCTTTCCTGTACATCCATATCACCATACAGATAAATATAGCTATTTACAGGATGATAAAACTTCTTGTGATAATCAAGAAATTCATTGTAATCAAGTTCAGGAATATGAGCAGGCTCACCGCCCGACTCAAATCTGTAAGGCGTGTCAGGAAATAAAGATACACATGTATATCTTGAAAGCACATCATCCGGTGACGAATATACACCTTTCATCTCATTATATACAACGCCATTGATTTTAAGCTCATCATCCTCATTTTCAAGTTCATAATGCCAGCCTTCCTGCTTAAAAATCTGTGGCTTATTATAAATATCAGGATAAAATACCGCATCCATATAAACATCCATAATATTTTTGAAATCCACATCATTGCAGCTCGCAACAGGATATACAGTCTTATCCGGATAAGTCATAGCATTAAGAAATGTGTTGAGCGACCCCTTGCAAAGTTCTACAAACGGGTCTTTCACAGGATATTTTCTTGAACCGCATAGTGTCGAATGTTCAAGAATATGCTGCAGCCCTGTATCGTTATACGGCGGTGTCTTAAAACCTATAGAAAATACCTTATTATTATCATCATTGGAAACAATGGCAATCCTTGCACCGCTCTTTTTATGTCTTAATAAAAGCCCTGTAGAATCTAAATCTTCAAGCTTTTCAACGGAAATTACATCATATTTTGATAAATTCAGTTTATTTATATCAGTCATAAATCCTCCTTGTTTTGTATTACAAAATCCAAGTCTCTCCAGCGAGGAGAGGATTTTATTCTCCTTGTTTTGCGAAGAAACTATATTCTTTTTAATATTATCACATTTTTGCATTTATATCCATATTTATTTGTAATTAAACCTGTCCTCCATTTCATGAAACGCGGAAAAAATAACGTCTGTTTTCGTATATTGGATTTTTAATCCCGATACGAAAACAGACGTTATTTTTTTATTTATTTGAAAAATCCCTTTTTCTTTGTATGTTTTTCTTCGCCTGTAAGTGCTTTGTCGTATGCAATCAAAGCCTCTTTCTGCTCATTTGTAAGACGTTTAGGAACATCTACGATAACTGTGATGTAATGGTCGCCTCGCACTGCTTTGTTTCTTACAGTCGGCATGCCTTTTCCTCTTAAACGTACAACCGTGCCTGAAGCCGTTCCCGGTTTTACTTCGTAAACCACTTCGCCATCTACAGTCTTAACTTTTACTTCACCGCCAAGAACTGCTGTTGGATAAGATATAACAACATCTGACATTATATTATATCCATCTCTCTTAAATTCAGGGTCTGCTGAAATCATTACTGTTACAAGCAAATCTCCTCTTGGTCCGCCATTTACACCCGGCTCACCTTTGCCCTGTATTCTTACACTCTGACCATTATCAATTCCGGCTGGAATTGTAACTTCGATAGTCTTTCTTGTGTTGATATAACCGCTTCCATGACAGTCAGGACATTTTTCTTTAATAATCTTACCTGTACCGTTACAGTCCGGACAAGGCTGGACATTACGAACCATGCCAAGAAATGACTGCTGTGTGTATACAACCTGACCTTTACCGCCACACTTAGGACATGTCTCAGGCTGAGTACCAGGTTTTGCACCTGTACCATTACACTTCTGACATGGGTCTTTAAATTCAATATCTATCTTCTTGCTCGTTCCTTTTACCGATTCGGCAAATGTAATTCTGACAGATTTTCTTACATCTGCACCACGCATTGGTCCATTACTGTTTCTTCTTCTTGAACCGCCGCCAAACAAATCTCCAAAAATATCTCCACCGCCAAATATATCGCTGAAAATATCTCCCATGTTGCTGTAATCAAAGCCACCGCCGCCGGCACCTCCATTTTCAAATGCAGAATGTCCAAATTGGTCATACTGACGACGTTTTTCGGCATCACTTAACACTGCATATGCTTCTGATGCCTCTTTAAACTTCGCTTCAGCTTCTTTATCACCGGGATTTGTATCAGGATGGTACTTCTTTGCAAGCTGCCTGTATGCCTTTTTTATTGCAGCATCATCGGCATCTCTTGAAACGCCAAGAACCTCATAATAATCTCTTTTATCTGCCATATTAACTCCATTTCTGTGTTTGTCTAATACACATGTAAAATTTTTGCTTTTTTCACCAAAAACTGCACAGGGCTTTTTGCCCCATGCAGTTTAATTCAAGCTCCAATGTTTAACGAATCGATACACACTCTGTAACTTTCACTACCGCATGTAAATCCGTTTAAACATCAATTGATTTTACACTTCTTTGTAGTCACCGTCAACGACATCATCACCATAAGGATTACCGTTAGAAGCTGAACCATTGTTCATATCAGGGCCTGCACTGGCACCCATATCAGGGCCTGCACCGGCTGCACCCTGCTGTGCTTCATAGAGCTTAGCAAAAAGCTTCTGTGCACTTTCCATAAGTTTTTCCTTAGCAGCCTTAATCTCATCAACCTGTGAATCTGTCATATTTTCAGCATCTGTGCTGTCAACAAGACTCTTTAATGCATTAAGGTCTGTCTCAACAGCAGCCTTATCATTAGCATCAAGCTTATCACCGGCTTCATCAAGTGCTTTCTGTGTCTGGAATACGATTGAATCCGCATCATTTCTTACTTCAATTGCTTCCTTACGTTTCTTATCCTGTGCCTCGAATTCAGCAGCTTCCTTAACAGCCTTATCAATATCAGCATCTGACATGTTAGAACCTGCTGTAATTGTGATGTGCTGTTCCTTACCTGTTCCCAAATCCTTAGCAGATACATTTACGATACCGTTAGCATCAATATCAAATGTAACTTCAATCTGTGGAACACCTCTTCTTGCTGGTGGAATACCATCAAGTCTGAACTGACCGAGCGACTTGTTATCCCTAGCGAACTGTCTTTCACCCTGTACTACGTTGATATCAACGGCTGTCTGGTTATCAGCGGCTGTAGAGAATATCTGGCTCTTTCTTGTAGGAATAGTTGTATTTCTCTCGATAAGTCTTGTAGCAACACCACCCATTGTCTCGATTGAAAGAGAAAGTGGAGTAACATCAAGGAGAAGTACTTCGCCTGCACCGGCATCTCCTGCAAGCTTACCACCCTGGATAGAAGCACCGATTGCTACGCACTCATCAGGGTTAAGAGACTTGCTTGGTTCTTTTCCTGTCATCTGCTTTACCTTGTCCTGTACGGCCGGAATACGTGTAGAACCACCTACAAGTAATACCTGTCCAAGGTCTGCATTTGTAACGCCTGCATCCTTCATAGCGTTCTGTACTGGGATTGCTGTTCTCTCTACGAGGTCATGTGTCAGCTCATCGAATTTTGCTCTTGTAAGAGTCATATCGAAATGCTTTGGTCCCTCTGCTGTTGCTGTGATAAATGGAAGGTTGATGTTTGTAGTAGTAGCTGAAGACAGCTCCTTCTTTGCCTTCTCAGCAGCTTCCTTTAATCTCTGGAGTGCCATCTTGTCTGTAGAAAGATCAACACCCTCTGCCTTCTTGAACTCGTCAATCATCCACTGTGTTACCTTGTTATCGAAATCATCACCACCAAGGTGTGTATCACCGTTTGTAGATAATACTTCGATGACTCCGTCACCAATCTCGATGATAGATACATCAAATGTACCACCACCAAGGTCATAAACCATAATCTTCTGTTCTTTCTCGTTGTCAAGACCATAAGCAAGTGCTGCTGCTGTAGGCTCGTTGATGATACGCTTTACATCAAGACCTGCAATCTTGCCGGCATCCTTTGTAGCCTGACGCTGAGCATCGTTGAAGTAAGCTGGTACTGTGATAACTGCCTCTGTAACCTTCTCACCAAGGTATCCCTCTGCATCAGCCTTTAACTTCTGAAGTACCATAGCCGAAATCTGCTGTGGGCTGTAGCTCTTGTCATCAATCTGTACCTTGTAATCTGTACCCATATGTCTCTTGATAGAAGAAATTGTCTTCTCAGCATTTGTAACTGCCTGACGCTTTGCAGGCTCACCGATAAGCCTCTCTCCTGTCTTTGTGAAAGCAACTACTGAAGGTGTGGTTCTTGCACCCTCCTGGTTTGCTATAACTGTAGGTTTTCCACCTTCCATAACTGCTACGCAGCTGTTTGTTGTTCCTAAATCAATACCAATGATTTTGCCCATTTTATTTTCCTCCTATTAAATATAGTGTTTTTACATGTTTCATTTATTTGTAACCATCCGTTGTCTCACATGAATCCCTTAAATGCTGTCTGCATTCATATAAATCTGATTCACTGTCATGCCGGATAGATGTACACATCATTACTGTACTACCGATACCATGCTGTGGCGTACCACTGAATCCTTGTACATATAGCCCTTCTGAAGCTCCTGTGCTACGGTGCCTGACTCAAGTTCATCATTTTCAACCTGCATCACTGCATTGTGGAAATCAGGATCAAACTCCTGTCCTACGCACTCTATCGGCTTTACACCTGCAGCATCAAGCTCTGTGAGCATCTGCTTGTAGACCTTATCCATACCTGTGATAAAAGGATCATCCTTCTTATCATCCGGTACTGCTGCAAGACCTCTCTCGAAATTGTCGATTACAGGAAGGATTTTCTCAACTATTGTCTTTGCTCCCATGTCAAACATCTGGGATTTTTCCTTCTCACTTCTCTTGCGGAAGTTCTCGAACTCTGCCATCTGTCTTTTCAGACGGTCGTTAAGCTCTTCAATCTGCTCATCCTTCTTGTCTTTCTTCTTTTTCTTGAAGAGACCTTTCTTTTCATCTGACTTATCATCTGACTTATCATCTGCTTTTGCATCTGCATCAGCTAAAGCGTCATCCTCTGATTCAGTTCCATTCACATCTGTATCTTTTGTTTCTTCGGCTGTCTGAGTGCTTTCCTCATCAGCTCCTTCAATCTCTATCTCTTCTGCTTTGTTTTCTGCAGTCTCATTGTCGATTGTTTCTTTTTTAATATCCTCTGGCATTTTTGACCACCTTCCTATGTTTCATTCTCAGACTTCTTATAAATTCCATCTAACTGGGATTTAAGAGTCTTTAGATTATCCATTACTTTTTCATAATCCATGCGCTTTGGTCCGACAATTCCTATCGTGCCCTTTACGCCCTCACCCAGATCATATGTCGCAGTGACAACACTGCAGTCCTTCATGGTCTGGATTGGAGATTCATTTCCTATATAAACCTGAATACCTGTTCCATTGTCCTTCTTCTCGGAATCGGATAGGGATTCAGTAACAAGGCTTGCTAGCTCTTCCTTTTCCTCAAATGCTGACAAAAGTGTCGCTGCATTATTGGAATCCGAAAGCTCAGGATACTTCAGTATATTTGTCGCTCCGCTGGTGTAAATCTTAAGATCCTCACTCTCCGCGAAGGTCTGTGCCAATGCATCAATCACATCAGAGACAATTCCTGAATGAATACCGGCGCGTTCCTTTATGCTTGCAATGTTTCCAAGATTAATCTCGTTCATTGCGAGTCCGTTTAATGAGGTGTTAAGCAGAATGTTGAGCTTAAGTATCGTCTCATTGTCAAGCGGCTCATATAAATCAAGCATCTTGTTTCTGACCATATTATTGTTCATAACAATTACTGCAAGCAGGTGCTGGTCGTCAACCTGTGAAAGCTGGATGAATTTCACTTTGTTGTGATTGACATCCGGTGCAGAAACAAGTGTGGCATAATTGGTATTGTTTGCAAGTACCTTTGCCGCCTGCTTTAACACCTGCTCCATCTTCTCGGTATTTTCAATGACCAGCTCTTTCATATCAGAAAGCTCTTTTTCCTTCTTATCATTGGTCTCTATAAGATGGTCTACATATAATCTGTAGCCCTTATCCGAAGGAATTCTTCCTGCTGAGGTATGTGGCTGTACTATATAGCCCATCTCCTCTAAGTCGCTCATCTCATTTCTGATTGTTGCCGAGCTCAGATTAAGATCTGTATATTTTGAAATTGTACGTGAGCCAACCGGCTCTCCTGTGGCGAGATAATTGCGGATGATTGCATCCAGTATGGTAAGCTGTCTCTCGCTCAATTCTAGTTCTTTGTTTTCATTTTCCATTGGTCACACGCTCCATCTGAAGTATGCTTTTAATTTGTTAGCACTCTGTATTTTGGAGTGCTAATTTTTTATCTGTACATAACATACCACCACCTATTAGCAATGTCAACCCTCGAGTGCTAATTTTTTTAATAAAATTTTTGAAGCCCTTGATTTTACTGGGGTTTCAGGCTTTATTAATTTTCTATTAAATTGATTTTGTCGGTATTTACACCACTTTTACACCGTTTTTCAATTTTTCATTTCAAGCTTAGCATCAAATAATACGAAAAAGCAGTCGATCCTAAATGTGAAAGACTGCTTTACCTATTAATTATATCATTGAATATTGATCATCAGATATTCTGATTTACAGCCGGTTTTAAACTTAATAGCCCAGTCTGCAATAACCGAAGTCACTATAAAATTTGTACTATCGCGCTTTTCATATCCATAAATCCTGTCATCAGGTGTCATTCCTGTAAGTTTTTCTACCGTCATAAGCGGAAAAAGCTGTCCTCCGTGCGTATGACCCGAAAGAACCAGATCCACTCCTGAGTCTGCCTGGCTTGCATAATCTTCCGGTTGGTGATCTAAAACAATAGAAAATTTATCCGGATCTAAGTCTTTTACCAGTTCTTCCATGTTCTTCCTTCCTGCACCGTATTCTTCAGATTTGTCAGCTCTCCCGATAATATAAAACCGGTTGTCTATCAGTTCTACATCATCTTCCATAACATGGACATTATTCTTTTCTAAATTCTCTTTAAGATCAGCACCGCTATAACCTCGATAATCAGATGGATAATAACCTTTATCATGGTTTCCAAAGGTATAATACACACCATAAGTACATTTTAACTCGCCAAGTGCCCGGCATGCCCTTACCATATCCGCTTTCGATGTATCATCATCCACGAAATCACCAACGATCAATATGATATCCGGACTTTGTGCCTCAATTTCCTTCATATGTCCGGCGAAGCCTTCTCCATCAAATGTTGCTCCAACATGCGAATCAGAAAATACAGCAACTTTGAGATTTCCAACACTTTTATCCGTCTGTATTTCATATGATGTCTGCCATACATGATGTGCGCAGTACCATCCTGCACCAAGATAACACACCGTAAACACAACGGCTGTTATTCCTGCATAGTATCTTTTAAATTCCTTTTTTCTTATTTTTTGTATTATCGTAAAAATTCCCTCAGCAAGCAGCCAGAATACAAGCAGATGCAGAATACAGACAATAGCATTCATATATCCCCATGCGAGCCAAATACTTGCTGATAACGCTATTAAGATTATCAGTCCGATCAGAAAGCAAATATTTCTTTTTTCTTTTGCAATCCTTTTAATAATCCAAAATCTGCCAATACGGCTGGCAAGATACAAAATTCCCGCTGCTGACAAAACAGCAAGAATTATCATAAGAAGTCCCCACATGTTCATCTTTTGTTCTCCTTCAAATCACTTATTCAAACTACTTATTAAGTTCCAGATCATTGATCCAGCCTGTAACCTCATCTGCACTTACACCAGACGGAAACCTTTTGCCATCCTGCCAGTCACCTGTTCCTGCCTGTTTCTTTAAAAGCTCACCGCTATCTCCCAATCCTGATGAAGTTGATGTGGCAAACGGAATAACAGTCTTTCCTGTAAAGTCATTAAGCTGTACAAAGCTGTTTACCGGCCAGGCTGCAATTCCCCACCAGATTGGGTATCCTGCATCTGTCAAGACTGGGACAAAAAAAATTTTATTTTTTTCTGTACATATTCTATCAAACCCTTACTGATTTTTAAAGTACAGAATAGTTTATTACTCTTAACCTTTTCGTTACTACCCATAGAAGAAGCCAGCAGCTTTTTCACTACTGGCTTTCTATATTACTCATTTTGTTTACTACACTGCATTTCGGATAAAGTTCTCACCCTTAAACACAACCTCTATGTCTTTGTCGTTGTAAATGAGCACCTTATCAATTATGTTAGAAAGTACATCTCCGTCATACTGCTCCAGCATACTATACTGGGTTAGCTGTTCTATCTTCTCCTCTGCGTCAGGCTCCTGATTTGCAACTTTCTCCTGCAAATCTGATATCTGATTCTCCAGATCAGCTAACAGCTCTTGGTTTGTTTTTCTTAGCTGCACATATTCTTCTTTTGTGTACTTTCCCTCTCTGTATGACTGATAACAAGAAACTGTGCTGTTTGATATTCTGTCATACTCCGCTTTAAGCTCACTAATCAAATACTCATCGCTTGTCACCTTCCTTTTATCCTTTGATGCCTTTTTAAGTTCTTCTTCCTGTATAAGTGTTCTACAGATTTCCTTTGTGATTTCCAGCACCTTGTCCTGTGCTTCTGACTTCAGCATAAAAATCTGCTGACATTCGCCAGTCCTTACCATCCTGCGTTTTGGACAGAGGAGCTTCGGTGTACATACTGCACTGGAATTCATCAGCTTTCTTCCACAATAGGGACAGATAAAAAGATTTTTCTTACGTTTCTTTGTACTCTTTTCAATCCCTCTGGCTTCAACCCGTAGCATTTTATTGACTTCATCAAACATTTCATCGCTTACTATTCTTGGTATTGCACCTTCTACAACAGACCAGTCCTCTTTATTTCGTTTGCGAACCTTCTTATTATCTCCAAAACCAACAGTTTCACATTTATTCTGGATCATTATTCCTTTGTACTGCTCATTCTGGACAATCGCTATAACTTCTGAATTATCCCACATATAATCCCCTTTATTATGAACCGGAACATAATTGATTCCATTCTTCCACTGGTTTTGAACTCTTGTCGGGATTTTTCTCTCATTTAATATGCGGGCAACCTCACTTGCATTATATCCTGCAATGATCAGTGAAAATATCTCCACAACAACCTTTGCAGCTTCTTCATCTATTATCAGCTTATGCTTATCGTCTGGATCTTTCTTGTATCCATAGCAGACAAATGATGCCGTGTATTCGCCGCTCAGATTTCTTGTCCTTCTGGCACTCTTTACCTTTCTTGATAAATCCATACTGTAAAGCTGGTAAATCAGATTCTTATAAGCTACATCCATTCCTCCGGTAACACCAAAGTTTCTGTCACTGTCATAATTATCGTTGACAGAAATAAACCTCATTCCCATTGCAGGGAATACAAACTCCAGATAGTTGCCTACTTCAAGGTAATCCCTTCCAAATCGTGAAAAGTCTTTTACTATGATACATTCAAATCTTCCAAGCTCTGCGTCCTGTATGAGCCTTTGGAATTCTGCCCTGTTATTGAACATTGTTCCCGAATATCCGTCATCAAAGTATTCCAGTACCTCAAAACCTGCAAATTCCTCTGTTTTCTTGATATACGCATACAAGAGTTTTCTCTGTCCTGTAATACTGTTACTTTCGTCTTTTGTTCCTTCTTTTACCTCCTCATCCGCATCCGAGAGACGGATATAAAAGGCTAATTTTCTTTTCTCAGCCATTATCCTGCCTCTCTTTCCATATTCAGTTCTGCGAATTTTTTCAGTTCATCTTCATAGTTCAAAACGATCTCAAGATTCTTGTTTTCGTATATGCGTACCTGTGCAACAAACAAATCGACCATTTCCTGCGTCAACTTGCGTTTTCCTTTAAAACGGAGCATTTCAGCTTTTAACTGGGCAACGGTCTTTTCAGCACTTTCATACTGACTTGCCGCCTGCCTGTATTCATCAGCCTGTATCTTCAATTTCTCAATACGCTGTGAATACTCCCTGTTCAGTTGCAGATATTCCTTTTCATCAAGCAAATCTTCCGTGTAATCAGCATACAGACCGCTCTTTAATTCCATAAGTCTGTCCATTTCCTTGACACACTTATTCACAGCTTCCGTATATACCTGTTCCTGTCTGATTACACTGCTGTCATTGTGATGTTCCTTTAATATTTTTTCCCTGTCAATAAAGACCTGTATCTGCTCCTTTATAACAGCAAGCACCGCTGCATATATATCGTCTACCTTTACAGGCAGGCAGTTGCAACAGTCCTTTCCATATCTTTTTCTATGCGTACACATATAAACCTTTCCATATTTCTCAGGGTGGATATGGATACTGCTTCCACAACAGCCGCAGGTGATTTTGCCTTTCAGCATATTCACGGTCTGCTTTTTTGCTGGCTTTATTACCTTTCTTTTGTTCTTCTGCACCGCATAGAACTGTTCCTTTGTGATAAGTGCAATATGATGATTTTCAAAAACATACCACTCATCTTTATTGGTAGTATGCCTCTTTTCGTGTCTGTACAAGCATACCCTGTCTTTACCTGTCACATATCTTCCAATATAGACTTCATTCTTTAAAATCTGTGACAATGTATCAACAGTCCACTTAACTCCACGCAGCTTTTCAAGTTTCTCTATATTATGCCTTACTTTGTACTGGGCAGGTGTAAGGATATGCTTCGCATTCAGTTCTGCCGCTATCACAGAATGCAGTGTACCTTTTTCTGCCTCATTAAAAATCCACCTTACAACATCTGCGGCTTCCTTATCCTCAACCATTACCCTGACTTTGTTTTCATCAAGAACCACCTTATACCCATAAGTCACTCTGCCAACTGGAATACCTTTTTCCATCGCTTCCTGCTTACTGGAAGATATTTTCTTTGAAATATCCTTAGCATACAGATCATTGGCTATATTCGTGACCGCAACCATAAGGTCTGCGTCTTTCTTTGAGGAATCATAATTATCCGTAATCGCTACAAAGCGGATATTCATCATCGGGAATACACGCTCTACCAGATTGCCCGTTTCAATGTAATCTCTACCCAAGCGGGACAAATCCTTTACGACAATGCAGTTGATCCTTCCTGCCCTCATATCTGACATCATACGCTCAAATTCCGGTCTGTCGAATGTTGTACCGGAAATTTCATCATCCATATAGATGTCATGGATTTCCATATCCATCTGCTGATCCACAAAGTTCTTAATGAGATTTCTCTGATTGATCAGGGTTTTTCTGTCTCTCGTTTCATCTTTTTCCGCAGACAATCTCACATATATGGCAGTTTTATACACTTTGGATAATACATTCAGTGTATCCGGTGATTGTTTCGGCTGTGTTCTTGACTTCCTTGCCATTTAGACCACCAGCCTTTCCGTATCCTGCTGTTTTTCCAGCTCCCCGGCTCTTGCAACGATTTTCCTGTATTCATCGTCACAATCCAGTACGATTTCTATATCACCGCCCTCATATACCTTTACGGACTGTATAAGGCTCACTACCACATTACGGGTAAGAGAAGGCATTGTTTTCCATTTCCTGTGTTCTTCCAGCCACTCGGTATCTCTTTCAATTCCGGCAGCAATGTTTTCTGCTTCTTTCTGTAACCTGTCGATTGCCTTTTCCGCTTCAGACCTTTTTACTTCAAAGCTCTCCTTGATAATCGCAAAGTCTGATTTATCAACGATTCCATCTTTGTAGTCCTCATAAAGTGAAACAAGCATCTGATTATATTTGGTTATCTCTTTCTCTTTTGCACTGATCCTCTCTTTTGTCTTTTTCTGGTCTATTCTGAAATTGGCATTGTTGCCAGCTTCCTTTATCACTTCATCAGCGTCCAGAAGTGTTGCTGTCATTTCCCTCAAGGTATCAAATACACGGCTTTCCAAGTCTGCCTCTTTTATCCTGTGGGAGCTGCACTTCTTATTCTTCTTGTTATTGGAACACATATAGTAAACATACTTTTTCCCATTTACCGTAGACACCTTTCGTGTCATAAGTGCCCCACAGTCGGCACATACTGCTATTCCGGATAAAAGATAGATAGAGTCTTTCCCCGGTGCCATTCTCATATCCACTGACAACAGACGCTGTACAATCTGGAATGTTCTTAAAGATACCAGTGCCTCGTGATTGTTGTGGCATACTGCCCATTTCTCCTGTGGCTTTAATATCCTTGTTTTAACCTTATGGTTAGGTGTTGTGATTTTGCCCTGTACAAGCGTTCCTGTATAAATAATATTCGTTGCAATACGCCTTACAGCAACAGGAGTCCACAACAGCTCGTCTTTCTTCTGAAATGCTGTCTTATAATTCTCTCCCTTGCTGAGCTTATATGCCATAGGTGAGAGAATACCAAGAGCATTCAGCTTGTCACTTATGGCATCAAGGCTCATTCCGTTCTTTATCCAGTGGAAAATATCCTGAACCACCGGACCAGCATATTCGTCAGGAACAATCACATTATGGTCAATCTCAGATTTCTTGTAGCCATAGACACAGTAATTTCCTACAAATTCTCCGTTCTGTCTCTTTGTTTCAAGGTGGCTTCGGATTTTTATGGAAATATCCCTGCAATAAGCGTCATTGATAAGATTCTTAAACGGAATGATTATCTCGTTTCCCTGTGCCTGTGTATCTGCACTGTCATAGGCATCATTGATCGCTATAAATCGTATCCCCATTGCAGGAAACATCCGCTCAATGTATCTCCCTGCGTCGATATACTCTCTTGCAAACCTCGAAAGATCTTTTACAACGATACAGTCTATAATACCGTCTTTCACATCCTGCATCATAAGTTTAAATGCCGGACGGTCAAAAGTTGCCCCTGAATAGCCGTCATCCTCACGGATTGATACTATTTCAATATCTTCTTTGTCTTTTAAATAATTAAGTATCAGGGATTTCTGATTTGAGATACTGTTACTTTCAGCTTTTCTCACATCATCAAGATCGCCATCTTCCTTAGATAATCTAACATAGATGGCTGCTCTGTAAATTCTTTTAGAATTGTTCATGTCCACCACTCCTTCGATTTTCTAAGTTAGAAGTCCCAAATCAAGAGGAATGGAAACATAAATATGAAATTGATACCCTTTCGGGTTAGATGTCCTTATTTGTCTGTAATGATATCACAAATCCATCTGAATTTCCACCCCTAATTTTGGCTGACTGCTCTATACATTGGCAAGCATAGCAATATAATTGTCTTTCAGGCTTTCCCCGTTATCAGAAAATGAAATCTTAATTTTGCTCTTTCCTGATCTGCGGAAATACGGATTACCTGTCTTTGCAATCATTCCCGCAACCTTCTTTTCCACAGGCATTCCGTCAGCGTACTTTATGCTGTTTACTTCCACCAATGTATCAATATCCACATCTTCTAATCTCTGTGCCGATATTTTGTCCAACTGTTCAACTGTCATCCTATCCCTCCAATCAAATTAAGCCACCAGATATGCTGACGGCTATGTAACACCGGAGCTTTCGCCCCGGCTGGAATTTATGCGATTGGATTATTATGTTTTGTACTCATACCCAACTGGATCTGCATACCTTTTGTTATCTGTCTTAACTGGTTTTTGCTTACTTTCCCGATTTTTTCTATCAGGTCCGTATCTTTCACATCACATAACTGCTCACACTGAGCGATACTGTTCGTTCTTAATCCAACAGCCTTAAACGAACTGATAAAAATATGTGTTGGCAGATATGTCTTTTTATGAATCTTACTTGTAAGCGGTACTGCATGGAATACCGTGCTATGTCTGTTTGCACTGTCATTGCTCACAATCACTACTGGTCTGATACCGTGCAGCTTGTGGTCATTCTCATCTTCCGGTACTCCAAAATCAACCATCCAGATATCGCCCCGTCTTATTTCACTCATAATATTCACTTCCTTGTCTGTCAACTGGTATTTCCTGCCCACGGATATATTCGACAGCTTCCTGTTCCGTAGGGCAGGCAACAACTCTGTCTCCTTTCCCATCAAACACCACGGTTTCTGATGAAAATGTCACTATGCTTAATTCCTTTTTATCCGGCATTATCCTCCTCAAACGAGATGAGAGCAGGTTCATAGCCCCTGCTCTCGTCATTAATACTGATACCGTGCTCCGCTGCAAGCTCCATAATACCCTTTACCACATCTTTGTCCGATGAAATATCATAGATACTGCTTACCAGAATACTGATAATGGAATCTCTTTCGATATAAAATTTAAGTCTTTCCACAGACTTCGTATCTTTAAAGATTGTTTCTACAATCTCAAAATCCGCTTTCTTAGCATATGCTTCTATCCTGTCTGCGGCTCTGTCGGCATTCCTGCCTACACAGATAACACAACACTTACTCATAAAACCTCCTATCTGTCGGCTCTGAGACGTCTGAAAAATACTGCCATAAAATCAGCAAGTGAAACAATACCGTTATCTTCCTTTTTCCCTGCCTGCTCCATCTTCTGATAATATCCAGCCATATCATCGTTTGCTGTCTCAACCGTAATGCCGTGCTCTCCGAGCATAATGATGTTATCCATAATTGTTTCTTCACAATCACCGACCATATCACTCATAAGAGTAACAACCACATCAACATCTTCCACCTCTGCCATACCGACAAAGGCAAACTTCATAGGAAATGTCATTCCCTCCGGTCTTGCGTTCTCTGAAATGACTGCAACCACCTCATATCCATTCACAGTGCAATACTCCTCAAGAACCTGCATTACCATCTGATCCGCTGCCTCATTTCCTGTTGCTCCAAAATATATAACTGCTTTATTCATTTTAAAATCTCCATTCCTGTTTTTATTTTGATTTGATATCCTGTGCACACTTTATCTCCTCACATAAACTGACCTGCCAATGCTCTCTGCACTTATAAGCCCCGTTGTTGTCTGCTGGTTACTGCAAATCAGTTTGTGTGGGAAGATAAAATACTATCTTCCCGGTTTCTTAACCATCCCCGTATCGGGTAACATATCCTTTGCCAGCCACAAACACTTCGTAGTTTCCTGCCCATCTGGACTTACGAAAGTAGCCACTCTCTGAAAATGCGTTTTGCTGAAATTCAGGTGCACTTATTATCTCATTACCTCCGGCTGCTAACCCGGTAGGCACAACCCTCTGCTCTTATCCTTAAAGGCTCCTGCTGTTACGTTTCTCATAATCGGCTACAGCTCTGAGGATAGTCATCGCACGAAATGGGATTCTGCCACCCTGTCATAGACAAGGCGATATAAGCTCGTGGGATATGCGTGTCCTATTCTGTTTTCAATATTCAACGGTTCTTTTCTCAGAACCTGAACAAAGTATAACTGACACCACGCATCTTCTACAGTAACCGACACTCTTTTGAACTAAGAGTAACACTCCCACCTGTTCCAAATCCTTATAAAAAAAGCCGGACTGCATTATCAAAAATGCAATCCGACTTTTTTATTCTGTCAGAAGTTTCATATTGTCAACGGCATTTAATACCATATTCCGGATAAACTGTACTTCCTTCTCCTTCAGACCAACCAGCAGATCATCGACTTCTGCCTTTCTTTCACACCCACACACAAGATAATCCAACGTTATATGAAACAATTCAGCAATACTAATCAGCGTATCTATTTTTGCTCCATTTACACCAGCTTCAATTTTCCGCAGAGCATCCACTGACAATCCAATCTGCTCGGCAAGCTGCTGTCTTGTCATTCTTC
>OOCS01000722.1_pt1 | contig 19569 bp, 29 predicted proteins | sample 1671411 | NCBI WGS metagenome assembly OOCS01 (sample SAMN06348154, study PRJEB24527) | human gut metagenome | biome: human gut; feature: ankylosing spondylitis patient; material: feces | host: Homo sapiens | place: China | collected 2015-10 | reverse complement strand
TCAAACATGCATGTATGGAAAGACTTGGCGCGGAACTCAATGTAGTTCCGTTGCCGGTCGGCGATTATGTGCTTGTTGATGAGAACGTTGAAGATGTGCTGTCCCGGAAGAAGAACCGCGGCATCGATGTCAAGAAGCTGGATTTGCTTGGGTCATACAAAGTATCAGTGGACACGAAGAGGGACATCCAGGAGGCAATCGGAAATATTTGCGGTCCGCAGCATGATCGATTCCGTGATGAAGTGATCCTCGCCCAGAGAAATCAGATCAAGCTTTACATTCTGGTAGAGAACACTGACGGCGTTTCTGAGCTCGATGATCTCGATGTATGGGAAAATCCCCGCGCAAAGATGAAAAAATGGATCAGAGAGGCAGATGGAAGCCGAAAACAGGTATTTGTGAGTCCGAAGGCAACCAAAGGAACATCACTCGCAAAAGCGATGCGGACGATGCAGGAAGAATACGGCGTGCAGTTCCTTTTCTGCCGGCCGGAAGAAACCGGGAGGAAGATCCTGGATCTTTTAGGGGCGATGGAAGATGGGAAGAAAGAGAATTAGCATGTTCAGCGAACTCAAGGATGAAATTATCCGGCAGCTGAATGAAGGCAAGCAGATTAAGGAAATCTACGAGTCCATCGACCACGGGACCGGGATGTATGAGTATATTTCGCTTTACAGATATATTCATGTGACATTGGGGTACCGGCGTGATAAGGCAGACTGTGAGCATTGTTCGAATCTGATTTGGGTATACTCGCCGACAACACAGAAACAAAAGCCTGTGTGCCTGTTTAAAAAGCGGATTATGAGAAAAGATTTTAAGGACAAGCCATACGTCTGCCAACAATACAGGAAGGGGGAGATCATACGGGAAAAAGGTATTTCTGGCTGAAGCTCGGTGATGATTTTTTCCGGGATAAAGCCATTAAGAAGTTACGGAAGATCGCTGGCGGTGACACATACACGATCATCTATCTCAAAATGCTGATAAAAGCCATTCAGCAGGACAATAAATTGTACTTCGAAGGGATCGAAGACAACTTTGCGGATGAGCTTGCATTAGACCTCGAAGAGGACCCGGACAATGTCCGCATGACACTGACATTCTTGCAGCAGAAAGGATTGCTTGAAATCGTTAATGATGACGAGTTTTACCTTGCAAATGCTGAAAAAATGACAGGATCTGAGTCTGAAAGTGCTGTCCGTATGAGACGGATGAGAGAGAAAAAAACGTCACAATGTGACGGAGATGTGACGGGGCAGTTACGTTTTGGTGACATAGAGAAAGAGATAGATATAGAGAAAGATAAAAGAGTATCTAAAGATACTCTATGTCGGACGGATGTCCAACGAGTCATTGATGCATGGAACGAAATGGGAGTGAATCCGGTCAAGAAGGTAATGGCATCATCCACTCGTTACAAGATGCTTGTAGCCAGAATCAATGAGTATGGCATTGATGATGTTCTCAAGGCTGTAGATAATGTACGGCGTAGTGCATGGTTGCAGGGTGGAAATAACAGGAGCTGGATGGTTGACCTGGAATGGTTTGCACGTCCGAATAATTTCCCGAAAATCTTGGAAGGTAGATACAACGACAGGACTAAGGAGCTCCCAGATAATGGCGGAGGTAACGGACAGTGGCAGTAAAGGTATTTGAACCGGACGAAATTCGGAAGGCGATAAACATCATGAAGCCGGACAATGAACTGTTCGAGATCAGATGCCATGAATCAGACCGAAGGATTCACAGCGGCTACTTCCGCAGCGCAGATACCGCGTTTGAGGCTCTGAGAGCCTTGAATCCGGCTTCTGGAAACATCTACATAACATTGAACCACATCAATGACAGTTGCTACTCCAGAGGGCAGAGAGACCGTTTTATCACGAATGCCAAGCCGACTACCAGTGATACAGATATCGATGGCTATGAATTTCTGTTTGTGGATGCAGACCCACGGAGATCCGCAGGAGTTTCAAGCTCGGATGAACAGGTGCAACAGGAAGGAGACCGGTAACCGTGTCTATGCATTCATGAAGGATCTTGGATTCAATGAACCGGTAACGGCTATGAGCGGTAACGGAATCCATCTTCTGTACCGGATCCGGCTCAAGAATAGCAGTGAGAACAAGGAACTGATCAAGAAGTGCCTGGAAGTTCTCGATATGTTCTTTAGCACGGATGAGGTCGCAATCGATACAGCAAACTTCAACCCAGCGAGAATCTGTAAGCTTTACGGCACTATGGCACGGAAGGGAAGCAACACGCCGGAACGACCTCACAGAATGAGCTGTATGCTTTCCGAGGGCGGCAGTCAGCCGACCGACAAGGTTTACTTAGAAAAGCTTGCACAGCTCCTCCCAAAGCCTGAGAAGCCGCAAAAATATAACCGGTACAACCCTCAAGAGTTCGATCTTGAGGAATGGCTGATTAAATTCGGGCTTGGATATCGCAAAGCCGGATACAGCGACGGAACCAAATATGTTCTGGATCAGTGCCCGTTCAATGGGACGCATACTGGTAAGGACGCATGTATCTTCCAGAGCCGGTCCGGTGCTATTGGATTTCATTGTTTCCACAACTCATGCTCGGATAAGACATGGCATGATGTGAGACTGCTCTTTGAACCGGATGCCTATGAAAAACGGCAGCAGGATTACGAACAGCGGATTTATTCCAGACAGCCAGTTAAAATACAGCCTGTTTCAAAGGCAATACAGCCGGAAGAAGGGAAGCCGATATTCTACACGGCGCGGAATATCCTGGATCTTCCGACACCAGATGAACGATTTGTAAAGACGGGGATCACCGGAATCGACATGAAACTGCGAGGACTGAAAAAATCATATGTTTCAGTCATGTCCGGGTTGCGGGCCGCAGGGAAAAGTTCTGTGATATCAGAGATAATTCTCGATGGGATTGATGCCGGAAACCGAATTGCTGTTTTTTCCGGGGAGCTTGCACCAAAAAACTTCATGCGATGGATGAATTTGCAGGCAGCCGGTCGCGGATACACAGAGCCGACTCAGTTTGAGGGCTACTACAATGTCCGACGGCAGTATCAAGAGCGCATCGCAGAATGGCTCGGAAAGAATTTCTGGCTTTACAACAACGAGTATGGAAATGACTTCAAGGCAATCGGCGCACAGTTTGAGCGCCTAATTGAGGCAGAAAAGCTTGATTTACTCATTCTGGATAATTTAATGGCTTTCAACATTACAAGCCTCGCAGAGTCCAAATACGACGCTCAGACGGCATTTGTGATGGAACTTCAAAGACTTGCGAAGAAATACAACGTGCACATCCTTTTTGTAGCACATCCGCGAAAGTCTCTGGGATTCCTGAGGCTGGACGATATTTCTGGAACGGCGGACTTGGCGAATGCTGTTGACAATGCATTCATCATCCACAGAGTGAACAGTGACTTTAAACGACTTTCTAAGCTGACTTTTGGCTGGGATGAAGAGAATCCCATCTATGACGCTACAAACGTCATAGAAATCGCCAAGGATCGCGACGGCGGTACACAGGATGAGTTCATTCAGCTGTATTATGAGCCGGAAACAAAACGACTAAAAAATTTCCCGGCAGAAAATAAAATCTACGGGTGGAACCGAGACAACAAGGGATTTTCTGATGCTGATCAGTCGGAGATCCCATTCTAAAGTGATGAAAGGAGCCGAGCCTCCGGCCGGGGCAACGACATGTCAGGCTCCTGACAACATGACATATAAAGAATTTTTAGCAAGTAAGAGATTTGTGCTTGAAAGTAGTGGATTTGACATTGACAAAAGTATGCTGAATCCGATGCTGTATGACTTTCAGAAAGACATCGTCAGATGGGCATTGAAAAAGGGCAAGGCATGTATATTCGCAGATTGTGGACTCGGGAAAACACCGATGCAGCTGTCATGGGCTTACCAAGTCCATAAACATACACATGGAAAGATTCTTATTCTTGCTCCGTTGGCGGTAGCGGATCAGACAAAAAGAGAAGCTGAAAAGTTTGGTTATATCGCAAAAGTAGTTGAAAATCAGAATGATTGTATTGACGGGATAAATATTACTAACTATGAGAAATTAGATCATTTTGTCGCAAAGGAATTTACTGGGATTATTCTCGATGAAAGCAGCATTCTGAAATCATATAGCGGAAAAGTGAGAACATCGATCATTCAGAATTTCCATGAGGTTCCATATAAACTTGCATGTACTGCAACACCGGCTCCAAATGATTATATGGAATTGGGGAATCATTCGGAATTCTGTGGTGTGATGACCAGAGCTGAGATGCTTGCAATGTTCTTTGTCCATGATGGCGGTGAAACGTCAAAATGGAGATTAAAAGGACATGCGGAAAGTGTCTTTTGGCAGTGGCTGGCAACCTTTAGTGTATTTGTCGATAACCCTAAAAACATTGGATATAAGGTGGATGGATACGATCTTCCAAAGTTGAACATTAACGAAATAGTGGTTGATGGAGATGCCCCAATCAATAATGTTTTAACGCTCACAGAACGCAGGCAGGCAAGAAAAGATAGTCTGCAATTAAGGTGCGAAAAAGCAGCGGAACTTGTCAATAATTCGGACGAACAATGGCTTGTCTGGTGTGATTTAAACGATGAAAGCCATAAGCTTCACGATCTGATAGAACGGAGCATTGAAGTCCAGGGAAGTGACAAAGATACGCATAAGTCAGAAGCAATGTTAAAGTTCAGCAAAAACGAAATCAAGTGCCTTGTCACAAAACCTAAAATTGCCGGATTTGGAATGAACTGGCAGAATTGCCATAACATGATTTTTACTGGGCTTTCAGATAGCTATGAACAGTATTATCAAGCACTTCGCAGGTGCTGGAGGTTTGGACAAAAAGAACGTGTAAATGTCTATATCATCATTTCTGCAAAAGAAGGTTGTGTCAAAGAAAACATCGAAAGAAAACAGAAAGATTTCTTAAAAATGCAAGGAGAAATGACTGAATTGACAAAAGAAATCACAAAGAAAGAATTAAAAAACACCTGCAGAATTAGTACGCCATATGAACCAAATGTGAAAATGCATTTACCGGCATGGAAGGAGTTTGAAACATGAATGTTTTAGATCAGGTAATTAAAAATAAATATGCTATTTATAACGGAGATTCATGCGAAATCACAAAAGAAATACCAGATAATAGCATTCATTATACGCTGTTCAGTCCGCCGTTTGCAAGTCTGTATACATATTCAAATAGTGATCGGGATATGGGGAATAGTAAAGGCGATGATGAATTTTATGAGCATTTCGTTTTTCTCGCAAAAGAGCTCTATAGAATCACAATGCCTGGAAGATTGTTGAGTTTTCATTGTATGGATTTGCCGTTGATGAAAGAAAGAGATGGAGTGATCGGATTGAAAGATTTTCCATCAATTATCAGACAGGTGTTTGAGGACTGCGGCTTTATCTACCATTCGAAGGTGACTATCTGGAAGAATCCGGTCACGGAGATGCAGAGAACAAAGGCATTAGGGTTATTACATAAGCAGATCCGCAAGGACAGTACGATGAATCGTCAGGGCATTCCAGATTACATCGTAACGATGCGTAAGCCGGGAGATAATCCAGAGAGGGTAGCGCATACGCATGAAACGTTTCCGGTTGATGTATGGCAGAACTACGCCAGTCCAGTGTGGATGGACATTCGCCAGTCGGATACGTTGCAGAAAAAATCAGCGCGTGATGACAAGGATGAGCGGCATATTTGTCCCTTACAGCTAGAAGTTATTCAGCGTTGCATTGAACTTTGGACGAACCCAAATGACATCGTTTTTGATCCGTTTGGCGGAATCGGGAGTACCGCCTATGTAGCGTTGACATTAGGGAGAAGAGCGATATCCAGTGAGCTGAAAGAGTCATATTTCAAGCAGATGAAAGGGAATGTCGAAGAAGCCTTGAACCATGGAATTATGGATTGCCCGGTTGGTCAGATGAGCATCGAAGATTTTTTAATGGACAACCCTGCATGAAACAAATGATGATTTTTGATTTTATGGAGGGGTGAAATTATGATTCCTATGGATAAGATAGAGTGGAGAGATATGTATGTTTATGGAGATAAGTACCAGATAAGCAGTATAGGTCTTGTCCGAAACAAGGAAACAGGATGTTTGCTGAAATCTCAAGAAGATGGAAAGGGGTATCTGAGGACCACTTTAAGTAAAAACAATAAACAAGTTACCATTAAAAATCATAGGGCAGTTGCGATAGCGTTTATTGATAACCCGAAAAAATTACCGCAGGTAAATCACATTGATGGGGACAAGAAAAATAATGCTGTAGACAATCTTGAATGGATAACTAACTATGAAAACATGCAGCATGCCATTAAACATGGCTTGATCAACAGGGTTGATTACTGCGGAAGAAAGAAAAGAGCCGTTATAAGGATTGCCGATGATGGGACAGAAAAAGAATTTGCTTCATTAGCGATAGCTGCAGAAGAATGTCAAGTGCACAGGAGTAATTTATGCAAAACATTAAAGGGAGAACGGCACAAATGTGGCGGGTATTCATGGAAATACAGTGAGGAAAGTGAGGTGGCAGTAAATGATTAACGGAGAATTAATCGTAGACAACTTTGCCAGGCGGCGGAGGAGCGTCAACTGGAATTGAAATTGCAACAGGTGTTTCACCGGATATTGCCATCAACCATGATCCGGAAGCAATCCGTATGCACAAAGCAAATCATCCGTATGCAGAGCATTATTGCGAAGATGTGTGGCAGGTAGATCCGGTAGCGGCATGTAAAGGACACTCTGTAGGGCTGGCATGGTTCTCGCCGGACTGTAAGCACTTCTCCAAGGCCAAAGGTAGAAAGCCGAAAGACAAGAACATTCGTGGTCTTGCATGGGTAGCTTGCAGATGGGCTGGACTGGTGAGGCCGCGGGTGATCATGTTGGAAAACGTCGAAGAATTTAAAAGTTGGGGACCGTTAAACCGGGGGCATCATCCGATCAAAGCGAAACAAGGCGTGACATTCCAGAAGTTCGTGCAACAGCTCATAGATCTCGGATACGAAGTACAGTTCCGGGAGCTTGTAGCGGCGGATTATGGAGCGCCGACAATGAGAAAACGCTTTTTCATGATTGCTCGTTGCGATGGTAAGCCGATTATATGGCCGGAACCTACACACGGACCAGCAGACAGCGCGGAAGTGAAACAGGGATTACTTAAGCCGTATGTTGGAGCATATACACAGTTGGACTTTTCACTTCCGTGTCCATCTATTTTCGACACATCGGAAGAAATCAAGGAGAAATACGGTATCCGGGCAGTTCGCCCGCTTGCCAAAAAGACAATGGATCGAATCGCAAGAGGGGTGAAAAAGTTCGTGCTGGATAATCCAGATCCGTTCATCATCGAGGACGAATCAGATGATATAAAAATGCCGATCTTGATCCAGTATCATTCCGAGACAACAAAAGATGAGGTTCGTGGGCAGGGAATCGAGGATCCGATCATGACGGTGGACAGTTCGAATCGGTATGGGCTTGTGACATCGTTCATCAGCAAATTCTATAAGAGCGGCACGGGACAGGATGCGCGGGAGCCGCTACATACGATCACCGCCGGAGACGGGCATTTTGGAGAGGTGCGGGCGTTCCTGACCAAATATTATGGGTCCGGCACTGGGCAGGACATAAAAGAGCCGCTTGATACGATCACAGCGCAGGATAGATTCGGCCTTGTAACTATATACGGCACTGAATACCAGATTGTTGACATTGGGTTGAGAATGCTGGAGCCTAAAGAGCTGTATGGCTGCCAGGGATTCCCGGAGGATTACATAATCGACCATGATTATACAGGCAAGACATATCCGCGGAGTGAACAGGTCCGGCGTTGTGGAAACGCCGTTTGTCCTCCACTTCCTGCGGCGCTTGTCAAGGCAAATCTGCCAGAAATGTGCAAGATGCAAAGGATGCCGAATATGACAATCAAGGAAGAAGATGCAGGACAGTTAAAATTTGCTTAGGAGGAGATAAATCGTGCCATTCGAAATGCATGAGTGGTTGAGAAGACTCTTTATGGCTGCTGAAGGAAAATCGTGTAATACATGTGTAAACTACGATGGCAGATTCGGAAATGATACATGCTTTGAATGCCTATGCAACATGAGGGCGAATGGATATGAAAGAAGAAACACTTAGAATCTACTGGCAAATATATACGGATGGGATGCGTTGCTTGAAAAACTGGGATAAGGTTGACGAAAAGACTATTGAGGCTATGACAGCAAAACATCAGATTGGCGTGATGGGACGAGTATTTTCTTTGGCAGTTTCCGGAGAAATCCGACGGATTAAAGAGGATATGACTCCATTGCAGCCACTGATGTATCAGGATATTTTTGTTGATGCCTGGAACTTTTTCAAGACGCATTGCGATCCGGTTGAGGATGAAGAATGGTGGGATAAACTTGTGGAAGATATCAAGATTCCGCTGAAGAAGTACCACGAGACAGCACTTGTTAAACATCTGTTTGTGGATGTGACATTAGAAGAAATAGAACGGATTTACAAGGAAGAGAGGAAACATGCTTAGGAATGCAGAAGGTGAAGAAATTACTCTTACCAGAGCAGAACGGCGCAGGCTTGAGAAAATGCGTGGTAAGCCGATAACTTATCAGTACACATTGGATCAGATCGAGGCGATTAAACGGCAGGCAGTGGCAGATAAGAAAGAAGAGCTGAAAAAAGAAATTGCTGCCGAAATCGATGAGCACATTCAGAAAGAATGGGAAACCCGAGAGGAGTTACTGAGCGGATCGTCGGAATGTGAGCGGATGGAGAAAATCATGTGTTTACTTCTGGCATCCTCGGTCAAGGTTCTCTGCGAGAAATTCCACTGGACTCCGGTAGATGCCGGAAGTGATAAGAGATCTAAGCTGATTCAGTTCTCAGATGCTGTTCTTGGCGAGATAAATGGGATTTGGGTTGATGAGAAGATGGATATCCGAGCATATGCCGATGAAGTTTATAAAGAGTATGGAATCCACTATCAAATGCAGAGTGCTGGAGGTGAACATAGTGATTAAAACACAGGTGATAAAAGCACTTATTGTGTGGATCGCAATCGCTCTTGTTTGGAGTGCGTTAGAGCTTATTTGGTATGGTGAGGTACAGCCCAGAATAGTCGATGATATTATGTGGATTTTGTGGCTGCCGTTTATCTACGATGCAATGAGATGGAGATGATGTTGGGCATATGAAAAATGTCAAATATGGACGATGAACTGTTAAAAGCACTGATAAGGAAAGAAGGGTGAGGGAGTAATGACACGAACGGAGACAACGAAGTTTTTGAGTGAACTTCTTATCGCAGATAAGTTCAGAGGCGCGGGGAAACACTGGGCGAGTGAAGTTAGTATCGATCCATTTACAACTAAGTCCAAGCGAGTTGATTTTATGCTGTTTTATCCGGCAGACCAGATGTCTGTGTCTGGTATCGAGAAAGGAATATTTAATTGTTATGAGATCAAGAGCTGTAAAGAGGATGTTTACAGTGGAAATGGGCTGAATTTCTTGGGAGAGAAAAACTACATTGTGACAACGATGGAATGTTACAAGGATATTATGGCGGATTTAAGGGACGGGACATTTGACAAGTATTTGCGAGAACATTATCCGGAATCATCGGTTCATTTTGGTGTGATGGTTGCGATTCCATCTCATAAGAAAATGGAAGAAGAATTTGAAAATGTCACACCATTAGATGCTTCAACTGAGTGGAAGCTTGCAACCCCGATTGCGTGCATAACAGGACCGAGAAAGAGACCTATGACAGAGTTATTGTTTTGTATGCTGCGAAGTGGGCGGTAAATTAAGCGAAAGGAGCAGGATATGAGAACCAATGATTTGAAAAGCAGAATCCGAGCGGCATATAACATCGTCCGGTACGGTCGTGGGCATTTCAGAATGATGACTTGCGGCAAATGCGGCAGCATCATTATTCATCGGATTTCTGAAAACGAAGTGAATACCAATTTTATCAAGGATGGATACCAGATTGATCAGGTATGGAGTGAGTTCTCTCAGTGCCAGAAATGCGGCGCTGTTTGTAAGGAAATTCAGCTGTGGAATTTTGATGGGGATCCATTGAAAATCGACAAAGAAATAACTGTTAAACGGGAGGATAAGTGAGATGGACGAATTAAGGCAGAATGAAAGCAGTGAACGTGACGTGATGACACCGCAGCAGTATTTTGATCAGATCAAAAACAAGAAACATACAGTTACTTCAGCGGAGCTCCGGAAAATTTACGAAAACTGCATTGAGCTGGCGAACAAGTATAAGACCACCGGGCAGATTCGTGGACTGAGAAAAATTCTCTTCTGTATGGAATCCATTGAGAAGGAACATAAGCTTGTAGAAATGGGAATCACGACTTTCATCTATAAGGATGATATCGACTTTTATATTGATACGGTGACGGAACGTAACAGCAGAAGCGACCACCCGGTAAAAATTATTGAGTTGGAACGATATGAGCGTGAAATCCCGGATGAGATTGTGGATGTTATCGCTAAGACAAAGGATCTTTTTGATCAGATGTATATCGTGTTTACCGATTATACCGGCAAGGAAGAACGCAAAATTGCTGCCGAGAAGAAGGATAAGGACCCGATCCTGTTTGGAACATTTCAGGACAGAAAACAGAAGGTCTGCGTGGATCGGTTCTATTACCTCGGAGATTGGGTGGACGAGTACTGTGATCTGACCCTGGACAAGATGATCAACCAGACTGAGAAAATGGGCAGACATATCGTAAGAACAATCAATACTCCGAAGGATATCAAGGAATTAAGAGAATATCTGGATGCTCATTACGAGGTAGAAGATAGAAGCATTTCTAATATCATCAGGAAGGCTGATGCTGATATCAAGCCCGCAAAAGGATTTTTCCAGATCATCAAAACATTTCTCACGAGGGGCAAATAATGATACATGATCTGACGGCAAATAGCGATTTTGAACGTCCCATATGGTTGGGATTGAATCTAAACAGCATTGTAGTGTCAATGAGTTCTCATGAAAGAAATTCAGACCTGTCAGAGCCATATGAGGAAGTCGTTTTAACTGGTAGTGTCGAGGATCGAAACCTCAAACGATATATTCTTGATTATGACGATCAAAAGAGTATGTGTGATCGCTGCGGGGCGCCAATTAGAATACGGCCTTGGGATTATGGAGAATATGGCGGATTATGCCCGAAGTGCACAAAAGATCTGGATGAATACGTTAGCCGCAAAAGATATGGCAATATGAGGCTATCTTCCGAATCAGACGTGAGAAGAATGGTATACAAGCCTTGGAATATGAATGAGTTCGAAATAGTGAGAGAAACCGACAATGTATTGTTGTGGGACTAAACGAGGAGAAATTCTATGATTAAAAAACTTATCGAAGAATGCATTGAAAAGTATTATCTGGATGAAGAAATGTACTATTCTGAGGACCGTGAAGACGAAAAAGGCGATGATATTTCAATGAAAGACGAGCTTACGGAAATTTTGACTGCTAAGCAGGTGCCGTTCCAGATAAGCAAAGAGGAAGGATTTGATTCACCGGGCTATGCGAACAGTTTTCTCGCCGTTGCATTTATTGACGAGAATGGAGAACTGTGCCTGTCAACGGTTTGCCTTGAAATTAGGTGATTAACTATGAAATTAAGAGGAAAAAGAAAGGAATAACGAATGCCCGGTAAACCGGGTTGACCGCCAAGCGTGATTAGTGGCGAGAAGAAAAGGGCTGACAGTAGCGTGAAGGAGATATGAGTGGGAACTATTTTGTGAAAGCCATATTGAAGTAGCATAGGAAGCGTGAAGCCTTATCCACGATACAGCATTTGTAGCGTGGTGTTATGACGAAGAAAAAAGTGTGTTGGATCAGTGCGGGAGTAAGCAGCTTTATGGCTGGATACTTGGCAGGAGATGTGGATGAGTGGCTTTACATAGACATAGCCGATCAGCATCCAGACAGCATACGATTTATACGGGATTGTGAGGCGGCAATCGGACAAGAGATACAGATTCTGAGATCTAAGGAATATAGCTGTGTTGAAGATTGCGTGAAGGTATTTGGTGGATTTCGAGCACCCAATGGATTTGCACCGTGTACGAATTGGCTAAAAAAGCGAGTGCGGAAAGAGTGGGAATTGCAACATAAGGATTATGAACTTACTTATGTTTGGGGATTTGATTTGAAGGAACAGGAACGCGCTGAACGCACAATAGAAGCGAATCCACAGGCAGCTCATGAATTCCCATTGATTGAACGCAGCTTGTCGAAGGAAGAGGTTCATGGACTGTTTGAACGGACATTTTCTTTCCGGCGGCCGCTCATGTATGACCTTGGTTACCCTAACAATAATTGCCTCGGGTGCACGAAAGGTGGCATGGGATATTGGAATAAGATTCGGAGAGATTTTCCAGCGGTTTTTGAGAGTCGGGCAAGATTGGAAAGGCAAATAGGATATGCAATCTTGAAAGATAGCAAGGGGAAGCCGGTCTACCTTGATGATCTGGACCCAAACCGCGGCAATATGAATACAGAAGTATTCCCGGATTGTGGGATCATGTGTTACTTGAGCTTAGAAAAATAATTTGGAGGAGATGCGATGATTGAGAAAATTGGAGCGGCAGCGATGCTCGAACAGCTGGCAGAAGAAGCAACGGAATTGGCACATGCAGCGCTTAAACTTGCGAGAATTGAGCGTGGGGAAAATCCCACGCCGGTTCTTAAAGATGCTGCGGTCAGTCATTTGATCGAGGAATATACGGATGTGGTTCAGTGTGCTGAAGAATTGAGTCTGGTGCCGAACATGGAACAGATTAGGCTCAAAAAGATGCGCTTTGAGGAAAGGTGGAAGGAAGAACTGTATGGCAAATATACTTTTAGAATACCCATTCCAATTGGACATCCGATCTATGAAGTTAATAATGGTCATATTGAAGAACATGAGGTTATCGGATATCGCATCGGAAGAATGATGGGAGAAGATCAGGAAGATTATGAAGAGGACTATGGGGATTATGATGGATGGCGTATTGAATATGGACGAGATGGAATAGAAGGAAGTTCACCGATATCTGCCATTGGGAATTATCTTTTTTCAAAGTGCCCGAACATGGAGGGAAAAGGCGATGGAGAATAAAGAGAAGCCGATCCTGTTTAACACGGAGATGGTCCGGGCAATCCTTGCCGGACAGAAAACATGCACACGGCGGCTGCCGAACAAACGCGTTCGTGAAGAGTATTTCGCATATGATGATTGGGCGAATACAGTAGGCGGATCGGGAATCAAAAAGTTAAGCGAGAAAGAATTTTACGAACAATATCCGCCATATCAGGTGGGAGATATCCTGTATGTCCGGGAAACATGGGGAGAAGGATATGAGGACGGAACATATATTTACAAGGCTTCTGATAAGTTAGCAAACCATCCGATGTTTAAGGAATCATCAAAGCTACTGTATCATCCATCAATTCACATGCCGAAAGAGGCGGCACGGATATGGCTGCGAGTTGTGGACGTACAACTCGAACGATTGCAAGATATCTCAAACGATGAAGCAATTGCTGAAGGCGCACAAGGCATAGAATGCAATCATGTGAATGCAGATTCATGCGGTTGCACAGATTGTATGAATACTGGATGGATAGAACCGCCAATAGTAGGGTTTATGCAAATCTGGGATGGGACGATTAAGAAGTCGGAACTTGATTTATACGGATGGAAAGCTAATCCTTGGGTATGGGTTATCGAGTTTGAGAGATGCGACAAAGAAGGGAGAGTCGTAGATGGCAGATGAAAATGAAATGTCCACGCCAGCAGACAATCGGGAATTGAGAAAAATCATACACACAGCTACTGGATATGGGATTTTAACGAAGGCGGAAATTGTCCTAATAGCGAAGATTGTGGGCCGAGCTGTTGACCGTGAATTTGAGAAAACGGAAGGGAATAGTCAATGAGCAGAGTAAGAGATAAGCTGATCCAACTGAAAAAAGAATATGCAAGCTACGGTGAATACGATGGAATCTACGCAAAAGAAGTACTGGAGATGATCGATGAGCTATTAAATGATCTTAACGAGGACGAAAAGCCGCAAAAGATTCTGTATCAGCCTCAAGCATATGGAACGCCGTGGTTGTGCCCGGCCTGCGGAGCCGATCAGACAAAGACGGAATTTTTTAACGCTGATGGATCTATACCGAAAGAAAAGATTACATTTTGCTGGGAGTGCGGGCAGAAACTGGATTGGAGTATCAATGTATGACCTTTTAAAAAAAATGGGAAGAATGTGAAAATTAAGATTGGAGGAATAGAGGATGAACAGCGAAGAGTATAAAAGCCTTAAAGAGAATGCCGATATTTTAAAAGAGAATGCTTTAGCAAAGTGCAACTTAGAGGTCAATAAAGCAAGAAATTATTATGAAGGCTATCAGCAGGCTATTTGGGATCTAATGAAGTACGTGAAAAAAGATTAAGATAAGGAGCATTTATGACTTGTGTTGTTTTATGCAAAATAGATGGGAATTATTATCTTCGGCATATTATTCTTGGCATCAATCAAATAGATACTATAGAGAGCGTTATGGGAAAGTATTATAAGGATTTTGACAAGTTACATGATGAGTTCTTTTTCTGCAAAGATAATGCCGAGATTAAAGAAGTCCTAACCATGCATGGAATAAAGAGTTGGTAAAAATCGTTAAACAAATTAAGATTTAGTGGAGGATGCACTGATGGATTTGAAAAAGCAGAAAGAACATTTTAAGAATCATATAGCGAAATTCACGGACTATGGGAATATAAAAATATTGGATTTTAAAAATCCTAATAGCTCAGAATACAGAATTAGATTTTTATTCGAGGAAGATTATTGCAGGCTTCACATTAGTGGGGATTTAGGAGAGTTGATTGCAACCAATTACAGCAATATGACATATGAGAAATTTTCTGATTTTGTTAATGATGTCGATTATTTTAAAGAAAAAATTGATTGTAATAATAGAAAACTCTATGTTTATGATGAAGATCAAGCAAGGGAAGAATTACTGGAAATGGCAGAAAAGCATGACTGGTTGTTGTTCTCTGATAAATATTCTTATGAAGACGATGATAAGGAAAGGTTAAGCAATATCATAGATGATATTTTGTATGATTTTGATCCAGACAGAGGAATTGGCAGTAAAGGATATGAAGAACTCGATGACTTAGAATGCGATGCGTTTGAATTTGCCGGTGATATAGGAAAACAAGAAACAGGAATCTTAGATCTTTATATGCTTGCTTTTAAGCTTGCAAAAGAACAGCTTGATAAACAGTAAAACTGAAATTTAAGGAAAATGCAATGAATTTTAAGATATTCAGTAAAGGAGGTAATGTTAATAATGGGTATGGATGAACAGATGCTTTCCTGTATCAAGGCATTAGCCGAAAACAGAATACAGGACGCAAAGAATGAAGCAATACGCTGCTGCATCAATGATAATACAAAAAAGAATGCTTCAAGGACGAATTATTATAAAAAGCTGTTGGAAAATGGAAGTGTGAATCTGTTTGAAGTCCCTATGAATCTTAAAGGACTGATTTGTATGGAGGATGTGTCGGATTTTAAAGAGGACAGATACTATCTTGGACATCAGCAGGCAGAACTCTTTGACAAGATTGAAGCGGGCGTAAGAACAACCACAAAGATGCTGGAATACGGCATCCCCTATACGAACAGCACTCTTATTTACGGGGACCCAGGAACAGGCAAGACAGAATTTGCCCGGTATGTTGCATTCAAACTTGGGCTGCCGTATGTATATCTGAATTTTTCGTATCTGATTGATTCCCACTTGGGGCAGACTGCGAAGAATCTGAGCCGTATATTTGATTACTGCAAAGGTCAGAAATGTGTACTGATGCTGGATGAAGTGGATTGCATTGGACTGGAACGTGGAAATGATACTGGTGCAGATGGAGAACTCGGCAGGACCACGATAGCGTTAATGCAGGCTTTGGATGGATTGGTAGATGGTCAGATCGTTATTGCTGCCACAAATAGATGCGACAGACTGGATAAGGCTTTGCTTCGGAGATTTCGACAACAGGTAGAGTTTTGCTGTTTTAATAAAGATGAAAGACTTGCCATGATTGAAACGTATATGAATAGCGTGGAACCCTCATTTCTTACGGATGATATAAGGCGTTATTCGGAAGAAAAACATACACAGGCAGAAATCGTGAAATATCTTATTGAAAAAATAGTCGAAAAAGTTAAGTAAACTGAAATTTAACATTCTTTCCGTATTTTGAAATGAGGTGACATAATGATTGCTATTGCATATTTGGATCAAAATGAAAATGGATTTACGGATAGTGAACCTTGGATTGACGAATGGAATGGAAATTGGAAAAAAAGAGTATTAGAATTAATTCAAACAGGATATAAAAATGTAACTCCGTTTCATATTGATGATGATTTAGAATCTTATACATGGAAATATATAAATAAACATAAAATAGAGCATCATAAGTTTTTTTTGCCGGGGTAACACCCGGCATATAAAAAACTTTTCAAACGAACATACATTCGAAAAAAGTGATTTTGGAAGGGGGATATTATTTTGAGCGGACAGACAGCAAAAACGAAGTTGCGAGATCGTATTTTATTGGTGATGAAAAATCATATCAGTTCTGATGAGATGAATGTATTGGAACAGGTGCTGACAAAGGAATTATCTGGAGTCAACGTGGAAGATATTACAACTTTGCCGGCTGAAGTGAGAGACAGTGTAGATGATCAGAATCGAATGATCGTAGAAGCATTCAAGTATAAGAAGCGAACGCTGAAAGAACGCACCAAAGAAAACTATCTGAATGCAGTATACAGGCTTGTGACACTGACCGGAAAGGTCTTGACTCAGATCGACGAACTGGACATTTACAATTATCTTCAGTGGTACGAGCGAAAGAATATGAGCGTTAATGGCAAGAAGAACCAGAATACAACGATCAACAATGAACGGCTGTATCTGTCCGCTTTTTTCTCATGGATGAGAAAAGATAAATTCCGGGTAGATAATCCGGTGGAATCCGTGGAAAAGAGGAAAACCGCAAAGAAGCCCATCGATTACTTCAAACAGGATGAGATGGCAAAACTTAAAGATGCATGCACAACAGAACGGGAACGGGCGATTATTGAGGTCCTTAGATCTACCGGTGCCAGAGTTGGAGAGATTGAGAGTATTACACGGGATATGGTTGACTGGCAGACCGGAGACATTATGATTCAGGGAGAAAAGGGTGACCGGTACCGTACAATCTATCTGGACACGGATGCACGTCATTACCTGAAGAAGTATCTGGATACCAGATCAGATCAGAATCCATTCCTTTTTGTATCGAATAGAGGAAGCCACAATGCGCTGAAGAAAACCGGCATCCGGTCGGCACTGAAACGTGTTGCACAGATTTCTGGTGTAAAATGTCGGGTGTATCCACATAAGCTCCGCAAGACATTAGGCATGAATCTGAAGAATAAGGGTGTCGATATTGGAATTATACAGGAAGTCCTTGGACATGCTAACCCGGCGGTTACAGCGGCATACTATGCCCAGTCCACGCCAGACACGCTGCGCCGGATCCGGGAGACGTATGCTGCATAAAAAACATTTTTTCAAAATCCCGGGCTCAGGTGTTTGAAAATGATACCCCCCGGGGTACCGATTTCTGGCATGAAAAGTCCAGAATGAAAAATGGAATTTTTTTGAATTTTGGTAGGTGTCGGGAAAATGGAACAGAAACTCTTCAAAAGCTGTGAAAAAATTGAATTGTATCTTGAATTACGTATATTGCCATTATGACAAACGGTGGATCTGTGGAGCTGCTAAGACATCAACACGGGACCGCCAGACCACGCCGGAATAGCGTCTTTGCACTTGTAACTATAAGAATATAGCCATATCATCAACAACGCCGCAGAACGGCGTATAAAGGCTTGTTTATATCCAACCATAACATAATTATACATGGTCTGTCAAGATGCCGGAGAGATCCGCGCAACGCTGACAAGGGGCGTATAATACCACCTTGGCTACCGTATGAGCGCATATACCGCACACGACAGGCCGCCGCACCTGTCGGAATGTATGCAGAAAACCCGTCGGCGGAATCGAACCGCCGCAACGTGCCAACCAGACAGGCGGGAAGGGCGGTAGTGCCGCCCGTTTAGGCAGATTTTAAATCTGCTAAGTCAGAAAAGGTTTTTAATGCTTCCAAATGTTTGCTTGCAAGAGCTTTTTTGCCGTGCTGCATTAACAACACTTGCGTCAAGCTGAATGTTTTAATGTCAATAATTGGCTCATAGTCTCCCGTGTAAAGTTTCCCGCAAAAGGAGTTAAACCCGCAATAAATAGGGCGGGTTATGATTTTTTGAATACTCCAGGCGGTCGGAGACTTGCCGCGCTTGCCTTTATATCCGCGACGATTGGCTTCTTCTGCAACTCTTGAAAGATTCTTGGTTTTGTTATAGTAATCAAAACAGAATCGCACATATTCGGACTCTTTGGCGTTAATAGTGAAAGAATCCTTTCCGGCCAGATCATAGCCGAGGACTTCGGAACAAGTGCGCTTTCCTTGCTCTGCACGCTCGCGGAGGGCCGCAGCTACACGTTCGCCGGTCAATTCGCGTTCTAACTGGGCAAATATGCCAATAATTCCGATCATTGCGCGGCCCATTGGGCTAGAGGTGTCGAATGATTCCGTATAGGAAATCATATCTATTCCCAATTTTTTAAAGCTCTCCATCGTAAAATAGAGATCTTGAACGCTTCGTGTGAATCGACTTAATGCCCAGAAAATGACTATATCAAATTTGTGTCTTTTTGCATCTTCCAATAGGTGCCGCATTTCTGGCCTGTGTAAAATATCTTTTGCAGAAATTCCGCGGTCGGCATATAAGAAAAACACTTCATGCCCATGATCTTCGCACCATTTGCGAAGTGCTTTTTCTTGTGCGTCAAGAGAGTAGCCGCGCTCCGCTTGGTCTAATGTGCTGACCCGGATGTAAATAGCTACTCTCTTTTTTAAAGTGTTTTCAATCATTCGCGCTCAATTCCGAATTCAACGCGGGCGGAATTGCCCATTTCTTCCGTATAGATGCCATCGTTATCTGCTACGACGGTCCAACCGTATTTATAGGATGTCATATTGTCATAGGCTTCCTGTGGGTCTTCCTCGTTCCCGTCCCAGTAATCGCGGACAGGATCACCGCCGTTCTTGATCTCTTCGATGTCCTGTAGCAATCTCCCGGCTGTTCCGTACTCATAGCCGCTGTTGAAGTAATCAACGTTACCATTTCCGTCAAACGTTACGAGGGTAAGGCCGCCGCCGTTATCCTCAATTACCTGATATCGCTTTACTTTCTCAATGTTTTCTGCCATAATGTAATAGCTCCTTTCTTCTAGGGGTGCCGGTTGTGTTCGTTGGTAGCGGTGCAACCGGATTTTTTAATTGTGCTTTTTCTGGATCAT
>OOCS01000720.1_pt1 | contig 19590 bp, 19 predicted proteins | sample 1671411 | NCBI WGS metagenome assembly OOCS01 (sample SAMN06348154, study PRJEB24527) | human gut metagenome | biome: human gut; feature: ankylosing spondylitis patient; material: feces | host: Homo sapiens | place: China | collected 2015-10 | reverse complement strand
CTGCCGATGAGCTGCGTGAGCAGCTGATGGCTGCCGGTTCTGCCGAGATCGACGGCGTTTCCGGCTCTACCATCACCTCCGATGCCGTGATGAAGGCTGCCAAGAGCTGCTACGCACAGGCAAAGGGTGAGGCCGTGGTGTCCAGCGTGCAGCTGCCCACAGGCGACGCAAACGACTGGCTGGGCAAAGAGCCTGATATCGACGAGACTGCCATCACTGAGACCGTGGACACCGACATCCTCATTGTGGGTGCAGGCAACGGCGGTATGTTTGCTGCCGCCTATGCAGCTGCGAACGGCCTGAATTTCCGCGTTATTGAGCAGAACGCCAACGTACAGGACACCCGCCACTGGTACGGCGCTATCGACTCCGCTGCCGCCAAGGAGGCCGGTGAAAAGCCCGCCGACCGCGCCAAGCTGCTGAGCGAGATCTCCCGCTACGCCTCCGGTAAGTGTGACCAGCGCGTCGTCAAGACCTGGATCAATGAGTCTGCCGCTATGCACGACTTCATGCGCAGCATTCTGGAAGATAAGTACGGCTGGGTGTGCGATTTCACCTCCGGCAGCGAGGCTGCATGGCCCACAGAGAATGCTGAGCACAATACCGACTACCTCTTCCCTGTGCAGGAGCATAACTACATGGCCAGCGAAAGCGCATCTGGTCTGGCCCGCAACGAGCTGCTGCTGCAGTACATTCAGGAGCTGGGCTACGATGTGGACTTCAAGACCAGTCTGGCCAAGCTGGAAAAGAACAGCGAGGGCCGCATTACCGGCATCATCGCCCAGAGCACCGAAGATGACCACTTTATCCGCTACAACGCCAACAAGGGCGTGCTGCTGGCCTGCGGCGGTTTCCCCGGCAACCCCTACATGATGGAGCAGCTGGACCCGCTTGGCACCAGCGTGACCACCGCCTGCTCCTACTCCCCCGCCGACAAGGGCTACGGCATCCGCGCTGCTGTATGGGCCGGTGCCAATCTGGACAAGGAAGCCGCTCCCATGCTGTTTGACCGCGGCGTTGTTGCCCCCGGCGTGGATGGCGGCTATGTGGATAGCGACACTGCCTTTGGCGGCAAGGCCTTCCCCGGCAAGATCCGCCAGTACAACCCCGGTACCCAGCCCTTCCTGAAGGTGAACCGCAACGGCGAGCGCTTTGCCAACGAGAGCTGCCCCTACAACGATATCGTCTACGCTGCTGCCCACCAGCCGGGCCGCGTCTACGCACAGATCTGCGATGCCAACATTCTGGAGGACGCAAAGCGTTTCCACACCATCGGCTGCTCTGCCCAGACCCGCAACGGCGGCGAGAAGTACATTCAGGGTAAGATGGACGAGGCTATTGAGGCCGGTGCATTGTTCAAGTGCGATACGCTGGACGAGCTGGCTGACAAGATGGGCTTTACCGGTGCTGCCAAGGACACCTTCCTTGCTACCGTGGAGCGCTACAATGAGCTGTACGACAAGCAGAACGATGAGGATTTCGGCAAGCCCGCTTACCGCCTGAGTGCCATCCGCACCGCGCCCTTCTATGGCTGCTGGCTGGGTGCCTCTCTGCTGACCACCGAGCAGGGCATTGCCATCAACGAAAAGGGTCAGGCGCTGGACAACAACAACCAGCCCATGGAGGGCCTGTATATCACCGGTGATATGTCCGGCAGCTTCTTTGCCAACAACTACCCCTGCCTGATGGCTGGTGTGGCCATGGGCCGCACCCTGACCTTCGCCATGAAGGCCGTCAAGCAGATGGCGGGTCTGGATAACGCCTGATCCAGCGCGGTTTTCCGGCACAACTTAAGCGTTTTTCCATTTCTTCTTTCTTCATGAAGAGAGGCGGTCCCTGTTTGGGGCCGCCTCTCTTTGCTATTTTTTCGCCACGTGCCCCCTACACAAATCCCCACGATTGTGCTATGATAAAGCTGAACAGCCGGTTTGTGCCAGACAACCGGCAAAATCGAGGTGTTTGTACAAATGTCTGATCTCCTTGAAACTCTGCAGCAGGAAGGGGTAGACCCCGCTCTGCTGGAAGCAGTCCAACAGTACCGCGCTGCCCATGCCCTGCCGGACGCACTGCGCCCGCGCATTCCTTCCCCTGCCTTTACCTACTACGGCAAACAGGTGTGGGAGCAGGCGCTGGCGGCGCTGCTCTGCGGCGAAAACCTGCTGCTGGCAGGCGGAAAAGCCACCGGCAAAAACGTGCTGGCCGAGAACCTTGCCGCCGCCTTTGGCCGTCCCGCATGGGACATCTCCTTCCATGTGAACATGGACGCAGCATCCCTCATCGGCATGGACACTTTTGTGGACGGTCAGGTGGTGTTCCGGCCCGGCCCGGTATACCGCTGCGCCCAGTGCGGCGGCTTTGGTGTGCTGGATGAGATCAACATGGCCAAAAACGAAGCGCTGGCCGTGCTGCACGCGGTGCTGGACTTCCGCCGTGCCATCGATGTGCCCGGCTACGACCGCATCCCGCTGGCGGAGGAGACCCGCTTTATTGCCACCATGAACTACGGTTATGCCGGCACTCGTGAGCTGAACGAGGCCCTCACCTCCCGTTTCGTGGTCATCCAGATGCCCACCATTACGCAGGACGATCTGGAAAAGCTGCTGCGGACGCAGTTCCCCGATCTCGCTTCCAAGTATGTGCGCCAGTTTGCACTGCTGTTCCTTGACCTGCAGAAAAAATGCGACAGTGCAGAAATTTCCACCAAGGCGCTGGATCTGCGCGGTATGCTGGATGCCCTGCGGCTGATCCGGCGCGGCATCCCGGCAGGCGCGGCACTGGATATGGGCATCACCAACAAGGCCTTTGACTCCTACGAGCAGGGCCTGATCCGTGATGTGATCGCAGCGCGCATTCCGGCCAAGCTGGATGCCGCCAAGCTCTTTGGCTGATGGACGCCCAGAGTTACACCGCGCAGGAGCGGCGTGCGGCCAATCAGGTCTGGGCTGCTGCAGGAGCCTATGGCTTTGAGCCGCTGTTTCTGGCCCGCTATACCGACGGCACCACCGATTTTTACATGAACACGGTCGTGGGCCTCATCCACAAATATTACGGTGACGCGCTGATTCGCAGCATCTTTGATGCATGGGACGGTGATCTGCGGCAGACCATGCTGGACGACATGACATGGCTGTATCTGGAAAATGCAGCCTATCGGCTGGAGCTGCCCCGCCGCCCGGTGCTGGAAGCGCTGCGCCATGCCCATGCAGATTACTTTTTTGCGATTCAATACAAGCTCTCCCGTCAGGAGTGGATGGCAAAAAATCAGCTGGTGTACACCATGCAGGCTGCACGCTGGCGGCGTGTGCTGGGCCGTGCCGACCCGGTGATGACCCCTTATGAGTCCGGCCTTGCTGCGGCTCTTTCCCCGGAAAAAGCGCCGGCAGCGGAACAGCTGAAAGCCGAAATTTTATCGATCTACGCAAAATTCAACCTGTTCGACGGCACTGTGCACCAGAGAGCAGCTTTGCATCTGCATCTGGACGGCCTGCTGGCAAAGCTTGCCACCAAAGCCATGCCCACCCAGATGATCAAAACGGACCGCGTGACCGTGGAACACTCAAGCTCCGTGGATGCTGTGGGCGGCGGGCTGGCGGTGGACAAGCGCCGGGCCCACATCACCCTGAAGCAGAATGCCGCGCAGGACAGAGCCTACATCGAAAGCTGCTTCGGCCGCTCTCTCTACCCGCCGGAACGGCTGCGCAAGGCTGAGCAGGAGCTTTGCGTGGGCGACCATCTGGGGTGCCATTTGTGGTTCAGTGCCGGTGTGCCCAGCCCGGAGCAGGCTCCCACACCGGAAGCAAAGCATCTGGCTGAACAGGCTGAGCTGCAGGCCGACCGCAACCGCGCTTATTACGCCAAAAATCGGGAACTGCACCGCAGTGTGGTGCTGCGGCTTACCGAGCAGATCCGCAACTGCATCCTTGTGCACCAGCAGCCCAACGCCCGTGTTGCCCGCAGCGGCAACCTGAACGCTGGGCGCATCTGGCGCGCACCACTTTTGAACGATGACCGGGTGTTTTTGTGTGCCGAGGAAGAGAACCAGCCCTCTTTTACGGTAGACCTTTTATTGGACGCATCCGCTTCCCGCCTGCACTGTCAGGAAGTGATCGCGGCTCAAGGATCCATTTTGGCCCAGAGCCTTGCGGCCTGCGGGATCCCGGTGCGGGTGTCCAGCTTCAGCAGCCTGCGGGGCTACACCGTACTGCGGGTGCTCAAAGGCTTTGCAGACAAAAACCTGCAAAACATCAACCGATATTTTGCTTCCGGCTGGAACCGTGACGGCCTTGCTCTGCGGGCCGCAGGCGACCTTTTGCAGTATGCGCCCGGTCCTGCGCCGCGGCATCTGCTCATCGTGCTGACGGACGCTTCGCCCAACGACAGCCGCCGCATCCCGCCCAGTGCAGAAAACCCGCTGGGCTGCGGTTACGAGGACGCTGCCGGTGTGGCTGACACTGCCGCGCAGGTGCGTGCGCTGCAGCGCATGGGCATCCGGGTGTCGGCTGTGTTCATGGGTGAGGACAGCTCTGCCGGTGCCGCTGCACAGATCTACGGCAAAAACATGGCCCGTATCCGCGGCATGGACCAACTGGCCCGCGCGGCCGGGCGGCTGATCCAGAACGAGATCCGTGAACTGGGCGATTGAACCATATTTTACCAGAACAGCCCACAGATGGGAGGCTTTGGCCTTGCCGTCTGTGGGCTGTTTTTGATACAGAACACAACTGATTCACTCTTGCAACAACCATGTTTCGGGTCACTATTGCAGGATGCGCGGAAATATTTTGTTTTTCTGCAAACTTATAGTTGTTTTTTGTTGTGAAGTATGCTATACTATGTTCAGTCAATAAAACATTCCTGCGTAAGCCGCCTGCTGTGCACCGGGTCGTTTGGCGCAGTGCCCATCCGTTATACAACGAACTGCTGTGTTATAGTTTCAGGAGGGAACCGATCATGGATGCCAACCGTTATTTTGATGCCATGCACAACGCTATGTCAGCTCAGCACCCCGGTGCGCAGCTGCTGTTAACGGTAAAGCTGCAGGACACCTGCGGCAACGATGCCTGCCTGGAGCTGAAGCAGCTGCCCGGTGAGAGCACCTCCATTCTGTGCTACTCCACCATGGGTCGCCGCTGCCTGAACTTCCAGCTGTTCCGCAAGGGCTGGCAGCTGTGCCACAACGCCGATGGCCAGCTGGTGGGCCGCTTCCCTTCCAGCGCCGACGGCCTGATTGACGAGACCGATTTCCGCGCCTACTGCCGTGAGGACCGGCTGGATCTAGCACGCACCCAGCGCATCACCGCCGAGCTTCGCCAGTGCGCCGGTATCAATTATCAGGGCAGCATCCCGCAGAACGCCCGCACCGGCGCTGTAATCACGGTAGAAAGCCATGTAGGGGCCGGTGCCCGCTGGACCTACTGGAGTCAGGATGTTCTGCCCAGCCTGCCGCTGGGTGCCATCCTCTACTGGCTGGCGGATCATCTGGCCGGTGCCGAGCGCCGCACCCTGCAGGCCGACCCGCAGGCAGCCCGCCTTGCCGCCCAGTGGCTGGCCGGTGATACAGCCGTATTCTTCCATCCGTCGGTGCCGATGACTGCCATGAATACGGTCTCTTCCGGCTCTGCACCCGCACGCCGCCGCACCACTGTGCCCGCTGCCCGCAACAAGAGCTGGCAAAGCATCATGGCCGTGATGGCAGGCATGTGAACGAAAAAGCAAGGAAAGACCGATCGTCTCTCCTTGCTTTTTCAGTATTATTCGAGGTACGGGTCGAGCAGGGCATCCACCGTTTTGTTCCGCTTGGGGTTCGGCTTTTTGATCACATGGCCGCGGCAGACCACCAGTTCCAGATGCTGCAGCGCACGCAGGTCTTCCAGCGGGTTGTGCTTTGTCACAATAAAATCTGCGCTCTTGCCCGGCTCAATGGAACCGGTTACGTCTCCTACTCCGGCCAGCTGAGCATTGCGCAGGGTGGCCGTGTACAGGGCGAACCGATTGCTCACACCGCAATACTTATGGAAATAGCACAGCTCCCGCCAGAAATCGTACTGGGTGATGTACGGGCAGCCTACATCGTTGCCCAAGGCCACCGGGATGCCGTTGGCAAGGGCGGTCTTTGCGCTTTCCACCACACCGTCAAACACGATCTTGCCGTTATACTGGTCCTTTTCCGATGCACCGGAAACCGCCGTATCAAACAGTGCGTAGGGCAGCGCCGGGGAGATGGTGGTGCACACAAAGGCTCCCCGCTCCTTGTAAAGCCGGATGGTCTCATCGTCCATCTTTGCGCCGTGCTCAATGGAATCCACGCCGTTTTCCAGCGCCACCTTTACGCCTTCTGGCGACTCGGTGTGTGCCGCCACGGTATAGCCCAGCTTGTGGGCCTCGTCGCAGACGGCTTTGACCATTTCCGGCTTCATCTTCAGCTCGCCGGGGGTTCCCTTTTCGGTGGCATCCAGCACGCCGCCGGTGATCATCAGCTTGACAAGATCCACCTTCTGTCCGCTGGCCTTTTTGAGCTGAGCAAGTGCTTCGGCATTGTTATGGGCCGCAACTGCCACCGAGCCTGCCATATGTCCGCCCGGCACCGAAATGCCTTCGTTGGCAGCAAGGATGCGCGGTGCCAGCAGCTTGCCAGCTGCAGCATCATCACGGCAGCGGGTGTCAAAATCTGCAATGCCGCCCACGGTGCGGATGGTAGTCACGCCACCCAGCAGTTCCAGCTTCGCGTAGCTGCATACCAGCCTGTAGGCCACCGCACGGGTCAGGCCATTGCTCAGAATTTTGCGCACCAGCGCAGCATTATCCCGCGGCTTTGCGCTGGGCTTGCCGTTGCCTGCCAGATGCACATGCAGATTGATCAGGCCCGGGCACAGATAGCCTCCGTGCAGATCGATCACCTCATAACCGTCCAGATCCACGCCCTCATCGACAATGGCAATGATCTTATCATCCTCGGTCAGCAGGATCTTGTGCGCTTCCGGCTGCATCTGCTCGGTGCCATCCAGCAGGATCCCGTTCGTATAGGCACGTTTCATTGGGAACATCCTCTCTTTTTCAGATTTTTCGGACAGGAGTTGTTTTGTTCCAGTATAGCACGTTCCGGCAGATGGTGCAATGCAAAAACGGGCAGGAAAGGTTCAGCCCTCTCCTGCCCGCTCGGTGTTTTTATTTACTGTGCGGCTGCGCTGGAAGCTACTTCGGAAGCAGCAGCCTCAGAAGATGCGGCTTCCGAAGAAGCAGCTTCGCTGGATGCGGCATCTGCGCCGCCGGTCACGCCGCCCTCAACGACCAGCTCATCCTCATAGTCAAGGCCGTAGGTATCCACCAGAGTCTCCTCATAGTCCTTGTGGAAGAAGTTCTCCTCGCCCAGAGCCTTGATCTCCTCGTTCAGCCAATCCAGAACGGTGGTGTTGCCCTGGCTCACAGCAGGAGCAATGGTGTCCTGACTGCCCAGAGAGGGAATGCCGACCGTGTAGCCGGTGTTCTGCTTTGCAAATGCAATGACCTCGGTGTTATCGTTGGCCCATGCCACGCCGTTGCCGTTCTCCAGTGCATTCTTGGCCGTTGCATAGGAATCGTACTTCTGCAGCGGAATGTCGGGGTACTCCTTGGTCAGGTAGGTCTCGGCGGTGGTGCCGGAAATGACGATCATCTGGTCGTCAGCGTTCCAGTTGTCCAGAGTGGTGATAACATTGCTGTCCGGAGAAATGACACCCAGAGCCACGTTCATATAAGGCAGAGCAAAGTCCACTTCCTCTGCGCGCTCCGGGGTCACGGTGAAGTTTGCCAGGATCACATCCGCCTTGCCGGTCTGCAGGTACTCGATGCGGTTTGCAGCCTCGGTGGAAACGAAGTTGATCTCCACGCCCAGATCCTCGCCCAGACGGCGTGCAAAGTAGACATCATAGCCCTGATATTCGCCGTTCTCGTCCACATAGCCGAACGGGTTCTTATCGGAGAACACGCCGATGTTGATGGTACCGGACTCCTTGATCTGATCCAGAGTGCGGTAGACCACGCTGCTGCCGGATGCTGCAGTTGCAGTAGAAGCAGAAGAAGAGCCGCCGCATGCGGTCAGAACAGCGGCAGCGGAAACTGCGCCCAGACCCAGCAGGAAGGAACGACGAGAGATCTTAGACTGTTTCATAATGATTACTCCTTTACAAAATCTTTCCCATTTGGCTGCGGAACACCCGCAGCCTTTATCTTGATCTGTGACTCATTTCACAGCATCAAACGTGAAGGTGCGCAGGAAGCGTTGCGCGCGCTCGGTCTTGGGCCGGTCAAAGAACTCGGCCGGTGCAGCTTCTTCCACGATCTTGCCGCCATCCAGAAAGATGACGCGGTTGGCAATGGCGCGGGCAAACTGCATTTCGTGGGTGACAATGATCATGGTCTTGCCCTGCTTGGCAAGGTCCAGCATAACGTCCAGCACCTCGCGCACCATTTCCGGATCAAGGGCAGCGGTCACTTCGTCAAACAGAAGGATCTCCGGGTGCATACACAGTGCGCGCACGATGGCAACGCGCTGCTTCTGTCCGCCGGAAAGCTCCCGCGGGTAGCTGTTTTTCTTGGCAAGCAGGCCCACACGGTCCAGCAGAGCTTCGGCCTCCTGCTGCACTTCCGCTTTGGGGCGCTTCTGCACCTTGGTGGGTGCCAGAAGCACATTGTCCAGCACCGTCATGTGCGGAAACAGCTCGTAGCTCTGGAACACCATGCCGATGCGCTGGCGCAGCTGAGTCAGATTTTTACCGCCGTAGGCAACGGTCTCATTGCCCAGCCGCACCCGGCCGCTCTGGGTGGGCTCCAGACCATTCAGACAGCGCAGCAGGGTGCTTTTGCCGCAGCCCGAAGGGCCGACCACCACGATGACCTCGCCGGGCTTGACAGCAAAGCTGATATCATCCAGCACGGGGGTCTCGCCATAGGCCTTGATCAGATGTTCAACAGTCAAAATAGGTTCTGCCATGTACGGTCACTTCCATTTCTTTTCGAGATAGGATGCCAGCAGACTGATGGGCCAGCATACGAAGAAATATAACACGAAAACCGTGAGATAAATGCCAAACGCTGCGTTGGGGCTGGCGGTGCGGTTGGCCTCGATGATCTGCTGTGCTACCTTGATCACTTCCACCACACCGATCATCAGCACAAGGCTGGTGGTCTTGATCATGCGGGTGATCAGGTTGATGGACAGCGGGATCAGGCGGCGCACCGTCTGCGGAATGATGATGTACCAGTAGGTCTGCGCACGGCTCATGCCAAGGGCCTCGGCGCTCTCATACTGGTGCTTCGGAATGGCGATCAGCGCACCGCGCACAAGGTCGCTCATTTCTGCGGTGCCCCACAGCACAAACACGATGATGGATGCCGTCTCGCCGGAAAGGTTCCACCCAAAGGCACGGGTGGTGCCGAAGTAAACGAGGAACAGCAGCACCATCTGCGGCATGATGCGGACGAACTCCAGATAAAGCCGCAGGATTGCCTTGATAATGGGGTTGCGGGAGGTCATGAGCACGCCCAGCAGGATGCCCAGCGGCAGGCTGATGATCACCGAGACGGCGCTGATCTTGAGTGCAACGCCAAGGCCGCCCAGCAGGCGGGCCATGTTTTTGCCCTTGAACAGGACATCAAGACCCAAATCCAGCATAGCGCAGCCTCCTTTCGATCAGGCTGCCCACAATGGACACCGGCAGCAGAATGATAAGGTAGAACACCACCAGCAGGAACAGACATTCGATGGTTTTGGAGTACATGCCGATGAGGTCCTTTGCCGTGAACATCAGGTCCATCAGGCTGATGGCGCTGAACACGCTGGTCTCCTTGAGCAGGAAGATCACATTTGCCATGAAAGCCGGCATACTGGTGGACATGGCCTGCGGCAGAATGATGTAGCGCATGGTCTGCCAGCGGTTCATGCCAAGGCTGTAGGCACTCTCGGTCTGGATGGGCTCAATGGCTTCCAGACCGCTGCGGAACGCTTCGGCCATGTAACTGCCGCCCAGAAACGCCAGACCGGCAATGCCGCAGATCTCGGCATTGGTGCGGATGCCCACCTTGGGCAGGCCATAATAAATGAAGAACAGCTGCACCAGCAGCGGTGTGTTGCGGGACAGCTGGATGTAAACACCCACGATCTGCCGCAGAACGGGCACCTTTTCATACTGGATCACTGCGCAGGCAAGGCCAATGATGATGGCAAAAATGATGCCTGCAACGCCCAGCCGCACGGTAAGTACAGCGGCCTTCTGGTAGAGCGGCAAATATTGCTGGATCGCATTCCAGTCCATTGCCGGATTCCTCCCTTGTATCCTGATTTGCGGGTCAAAACAAAACGCCCGGAAGCTCCCTCTTCAAGTAAGCTCCCAGGCGGTCAGCGACAGATCCTTCTGCGTGTTCCCACACAGAATATGCAGATATGCTCACACGGCATACCATACTGCAGGGCGGCCGGTCCGGGAAGCGTTTGCGGTACAACAACACATTGCGCAACAACACATCATAGCCGTTTCCTCCCTGAATGATCTCAATTTTCGGATTTGCTCGACCCGATGCACGTAGTTTACACCCTATTACCCATTATGTCAATATGATTATGGGACTTCTTTCGATTCTTTGCTCATTCAGCCTAAAATCATATCATTCTATGTGTAAATTTTATTCATTTTTCAACTTGACCGTATGCGTCGTGCGGACAGCAAAAAGCCCTCCCGTCGAGGGGAGGGCCGGGCCGGATAAAGATTTTTTAGGAAAGTTTAAGAAACAGCCGGTTTTGCTTTCTGCTGCCATATGCTCCCCTCCTGCCTTTTCTTTTATAAATAAGTATCATGATTTCCCGGGAAAAGTGCAATCAAAAGGCACCGGCTTGTGCAAAAAAGTCGGTGCCTTGGGGCAGGAATATTTTACAGGTTCAGCAGCACATTGGCCCGGAAAACGTTGCCGCCCGTTTCCACCGTCAGATTGCCGTGATACCTGTGCACGGCAGTTTCGACGGAAACAAGGCCGATGCCCTGTCCGTCATGCTTGGTGGAATGCAGAACGCCGCCCTGCTTTTTCAGCACGCCGTCATAGCGGTTCTCCACCATCAGGCCCATCATGGCCGGGCTGAGCATCCGGGCCAGCACCTTGACCTGCCGTTCTTCCGGCGGCAGCTTCTGGCTGGCATGGAGCGCATTTTCCAGCAGGTTGCCAAGAATGGTGCACAGGTCGGCCTCCGGCAGGGGCAGGAGCTTGGGCAGTTCCAGCTTCCATTCGATCTGGATGCCCTGTTTCCGGGCCTCATAGTCGTAGTGGCCGGCAAGCGCATCCACCGCGGCGTTGACGCACAGGGTGGGTCTGGCATCGCTGAGTTCGCTCTCGTACTGGCTCAGGTAGCTTTTCAGTTCATCCAGCCGCCCGGCCTCGGTCAGGCCGGAGATCACATGCAGGTGCTGGCGGAAATCGTGCCGCAGGTGGCGGGTCTGTTCCAGATAGCTGCGCAGCTCCATATAGCGGCGGGACTCCACGGCCAGCAGCTGGTTTTCGCGGTCCAGCTGGGAGCTGCGGGCATACTCCTTTGCCACGCGGTACATCTCGTACAGCAGCAGAAAGATGCCCAGCAGCGAGATGCTCACTGCCAGCACCGCGATGATGCGGATGGCTCAAAGGCGAATACATTCCTAAAAATGCTTACCGATTTATCTTGTTTGAAAAACGCTATATGCTTATCTTCCAGATCGTAGATCATACGGTTTATGCAGATCATGTGGTAGATTGCAGACAGGATTACGGCTGGCTCATCCGATGATCAACAAAGGCGGTGGCTTTCCCTTTTGTGGGAAGCTCCCGCCTTTTTCTGCGTCTGTATAAAAAGAAAAGCACCATACTTCCTACGAAGTACAGTGCTTTTTTGGTGGAGAATACCGGGCCGATTCTGATCACGGTGACCCTCTTGCAGTCCATGCACGGCGCTCTCCTGGGTGAGCTAAGCCCTCACTCGTTTGGCAACAACAAAAAAGCACCACACGTTTCTGTGTAGTGCTTTTTCCTTCTGGTGGAGATTACCGGGCCGATTCTGATCACGGTGACCCTCTTGCAGTCCATGCACGGCGCTCTCTTGGGTGAGCTAAGTCATTCAACATTATGATCTCCACCACCAAGCTGTCTGCCCGGACTGTCCTGCGGGCAATAAAGGCGGCGTTTCGGCTGTACCAGTCCAAGGCGTCCCAAGGCAAGCAGAGCGTCCGAACTCTGTTGCGGCAAAACCGGGGCGTGTCCAGCATCTCTGCCCTGAAAAATATCCGCAAGTATATCGACATGGTGCTGAATAAGCAGCAGCTTTCCGCACCGGGCGGTAAGACCCCGGAGAAGGAGTCGGTGCTGAAGAAGTTGAACGATAGCAAGGCAGCACTTGAACAGAAAAAATCACAGACCCAGCCAAAAGAAAGCGAACACACATTGTAAAAGGAGAAGCGCAAGTGAGCAAAACTATCACATTGACCAAACATCGCCCCGCTGACGGACTGTTGACCATTCACTCGTCCTACTGGGAGAAGCATCTCGCCGGGTTCGGACGGCTTTCAAAATGATTGGAGAAGTTACTATGAGCGAAAAATCGGATAAACTGCGGGCGATGCTGGCAAAAGAGAAAGAACGCCGCATCAAGCTGAACAATCGCATCGAGATCCTGGAGCGGCGCATTCAGGAGGAAGATTCTGCCGAGGTCAACGAGATGGTGCGGACGGCAAAGGTCACGCCGGAACAGCTCGCCGCCCTGCTGCGGCAGTCTGCCACCACCACCCCGAACCCTGCTGCGCTGTCTGCCGTGGGTGCAACTTTCGAGAAGGAGGATGCAGATGAAGATTAAGAAACTGGGCGCACTGCTGGTATCGGTGGCACTGTGCGCTGGCATGGCGGCTCCCGCTTTTGCCTATGGCGGTGAGCCTGTGGAGGAAGTGGAACAGCCCGTCCTGACTTCTACCACCGATGAAGAAGATGTAGTCACCGTGACCGATGAGGAGACCGGTGCCCTGACCCCGGAGGGCAACTTGACGCTGGTGGACGATTACCACACCGACTATTCCGATGGCAGCGGTCAGCAGTTCATTACGCTGGTGTCGAAGTCGGGTGCGACTTTCTATCTGGTGATTGACCGCAACGCCAAGGGGCAGCAGACCGTCCACTTTATGAACCTTGTAGACGAAGCCGACCTTCTGGCTCTGATGGAGGAAGATGCTGCCGATGCCTATACCGCTGAAAAAGAAGCAGCGGCGCAGGCTGAACAGGATAAGCTGAAAGCCGAGGAAGAAGCCAAGAAAGCCGCAGAAGAAGCGGCGGCATCCGGCGAGGAACAGCCCAAGGAAAACAAGGTCACAAAGATCGCATCCGGCTTTCTGGGCGTAGTCGTGCTGATTGCGCTGGCGGCAGGCGGCATTTTCTACGCTTTCGCAAAGCAGAAGCAGAAAAAGCAGGCCGAAAAAGAAGCCCTTGACCCCGATGCAAACTACACCGAGGACAAGGGCGATTTTGAGATTCCCACCGAGGACGAGCCGGAGGACACCGGTGAGGAGAACAACACAGAAGCATAATTTATTGGCGGCGTTTGCCGCCTTACATATACATCCGACAGTCTGTTTAGTCGTTTTCGTTGCTCACACAACGGTATACGGCAATGATGTTGGGCTTTTCTCCGACTATTTTCACATCATACTTTTCAGGGAAGTTCTTGAGGAAAAGGCTCAACTTTTGGAAACCATAAGTTCGGCTATCAAAGTCTGGCTTTGCTCTTCTTAAGAACAGTCCTACCTTTGCTACATTGACCCACCCATCCTCGTCTTGGAAGGTATCATAGGCTTTTTCCAATAAAGCATGAATTTCGTTTAGATCATTTTTCTTTTCGGAATTCTCTTCAGCGGGGACAGAACTAGCAATTGGAGTTGAATCCGTTTTCTGTGCATCCTCCTTGAGTTGCTTTGTAGATTCTTCTTTTTCGTTGTTCGGAGATATAGGCACTTCCGCTTTTTCTTTTTGGGGAGAACTAGCAGCATCTTGTTCATCGCTTGGGGAAGAACTAGCAACATCGTGTGCATCGTTCCCTTCAACTGAAGAAGAGCAGTTTTCCAAGAAGAGAAACTCATCGCAGGCATTCCGGAAAGCAACAGGGGTTTTTTGCTCACCAACTCCCATAACATAAACCCCTGCTTCACGCAATTTTATTGCCAACGGAGTATAGTCACTGTCGCTTGAAACAATAACAAACGCATCATAAAGGTTTGTATACAAAAGTTCTATGGTATCAATTACCAGTGCCATGTCTGTTGCGTTCTTGCCCGAAACATAGTCGAATTGCTGCTCAGCTTTGATTGCCAACCGTTTGATGATCTCACCCCAGTTTTTTAACGTTGGTTTATGCCAGTTGCCATAAGCACGCTTTACTACAATTCTGCCGCGTGTTGAGATTTCATGAAACACATCTTCCAATTTTGAAATTTGGGTATTATCGGCATCAATCACCACGGCGATTTTTTGAAGTTCCTGCATTGAAATTCACCCCTTCTGTTGCTTTTATAATCATTATATCTCGCACTATATGAAAATTCAACTCAAATATCTACCTTCTGAATAAAAAGCATTTGCTATCTCACTTGGAAGGCTGCACTGATATAGAAAGTAATTTACAACATTGGTGTAATGACATTAAAAACAGCTGTCTAATGTAAATTCGCAAATCGTTTCTGCTAATAAAAACACACGCATTTCTTTGCGGGTAACCATAAAATGGTTACCCGCTCTTTTTATATCCTGAAATCGGAAGGAGGAACGCAATGCCAAACAAAACGCAAGAATACCTGAACCTTGCCCAGCAAACGGCAAAGGAACTGACCCGTTACTGGGAAAACTGGACGGACTACCTGACCACTGCATCCCGGCTGTACAAGTACAGCTTTGCAGACCAGCTCATGATCTACGCCCAGCGGCCTGATGCCACTGCCTGCGCCAGCTTCGACATCTGGAACAATCGCATGAACCGCTATGTCCGGCGCGGCTCCAAGGGCATCGCACTGTTAGACCAGTCCAGCAGTGTGCCGCGTCTGCACTATGTCTTTGATGTGAGCGACACCGGGGTGCGCCGCAATTCCCGTGACCCGGAGGTGTGGCAGCTCGGCCCCGATCTGGTGCAGCCTGTGTCGGAAATGATCGCCAGAGAGTACGGCGTTTACCATGAAAGGCTCAGCCAGCAGATTTCTGACCTGACGGGCAAGCTGGTAGATTCCTATTGGGACAACAACAGCGGCGACATTCTCGACATCGTTGACGGTTCGTTCCTGATAGATTATGATGAAGCCGGACAGGAGTTCCAGTTCAAATCTGCCGCCGCAATCAGCATCCTGTATACGGTTCTGGAACGCTGCGGCCTTGAGCCGGACGGTCATTTTGACCGTGACGATTTTCAGGCCATCTTCTCTTTTTCCACGCCTGCCGCCGTGTATGCGCTGGGCACCGCAGTCAGCGAATGCAGCCGGGATGTGCTGCGCAACATCGAACGAACCGTAAAAACGACAATCCGCCGCCGCAATGTAGAAAGGAGCCAGTATGAATATGAACAGCAGGAACGTGACCTACTCGACCGTCGGGGACTACCAGCTCCCGAACCTGACCCTGCCCCAGCAGGAGAAAGCACTGGGCAAATACGGCAGACTGCGCCGGACTTACCTGATGAAGCATCGCCCGGTGCTGTACAATTCGATGCTCCTGTCGGGGACTCTGCATGCAGAAACAGAAAAAACTGCCGAACTGATGGACAACGTATCAAAACTGTACGAAGAACTGATTTCTTTTTCTGATCTCTACGACAGTGCCAGTTTTGAAGCAAAGAAAATGATCGTCAACCAGCTCATCCGCAGGGTAGACGTTTATCGCGGATACCAGATCAACATCTCGTTCAACTTCGATCTCACTCCTTACATTGAGGGGGAGTGATACGTCTGCCTGCAAAACAGTCGGGCATCGAACAAGCATTTTCAAAAACAACGAAACAGCAAGAATTGGGGGTTGCCGTCCATGCGCCTGCAAAATCAGACATTTGGCTGATTTTCAGTGTGACCTCCAAGAAAGCAAAAAGAAAAGCACCATACTTCAAACGAAGTACAGTGCTTTTTTGGTGGAGAATAGCGGGATCGAACCGCTGACCTCTTGCATGCCATGCAAGCGCTCTCCCAGCTGAGCTAATCCCCCATAAATTCCAGAAGCAAGCCTCTGGAATGGAAAATCTTTAGTGGGAACTTAATCGTCATCAACCATCGCTGTGGGGGTGTGTTTCTGGGTGCATCGCGCTCCCAGCTGAGCTAATCCCCCAGATGTTCGTGCCGTGCCTGACGACGTGATTTATTATATCAGCACATCCGGGAGTTGTCAACTGTTTTTTGAAAAATTCTGCAGCAGTTTGTCTGCCATCGGGAAATTGTTTTTGAATGGGTTATTCTCATTCCATCCCTGCGCCGTTTTCCCACAGCCTGCTAAGTTTTTTATGCAAACAAAAACCCCGCACAAAACAATTGCTTGTCTTGTGCGGGGCCTCTCTAGCTCTTTTACCTGACACAACAAACGCTATGTCAAATCAAACTATCTATCCTATTCAGGAAAGATTAGTTATTAGAGAATGGGCAGAGTGCCTTTCTTAGTTTCCAGACCGATGGAGCCGCTGCCCAGGGTGTAGATAGCGGACAGGCCGCCCAGGATCTGCATGCCAGCATTCAGAGCGCCAACAGCAAAGCCCCAGTTGCCGCCGAAGGTGTTGTAGCCCTTGTTGTAAGCCTTATCCAGATTCTTAACAGAGAAGCCGATCACATCGCCGGGAACGTAGTTGCCATCGAACAGCTGGCCCAGAATGGAGCTGGTGTACGCATCCAGGAAAGAGTTGCCAACGATCTTGATCACGTTAGCGGAAACGTTCTGCCAGTTCTCAGTCTTCATAGCAGGAGCCAGGACATCAACCAGGCTACCACCAACAACGTAGGTCATCTCGTTTTCTGCAACAGCAGAGAAGTTTGCAGGCATCATCATAATGAATTTCTCCCTTCAAATTTAGAAAGATATTTGCAAGCCATTTGTTTGGCTTACGTCCCTTACTAGGATGGCAATAATATACCACACTTTCCAGAAATGTTCAAGTACTTTTTTGAAAAAAATGTGAAAAATGTGATAGACTGTGAAAATCCGGTCTCAAAATTCTTACAGAAGCCGCTTTTTTGCACACAGCGACATGTTTTTTTGCAGAATTGGAAGATACTGGAATTTGAAAGGGATCGTGTATGAAAACCGTGATCTATCTGGACGAACTGCTGCTGACGAACTTTCTGGCCGCAGCAGCGCTGCTTTTGGGCGCAGGGCTTTTGTGTGCGCGGCAGTGCAGCGGTCTGCGGCTGATGGCGGGCAGTGCGGCAGCGGCAGCGGCTTCGCTGGGCATTCTGCTGCCGGAGCTGCCCGGGCCTGCAGCTTTCCTTTATAAGGTGTTCACCTGCTGTGCCGCTGTAGCTGCGGCTTACGGTGTGCCGGGCCTGCGCAATTTTGTGCAGCTGTGTGTGTGGTATCTGCTGCTGAACCTGCTGCTGTGCGGAGCCGTGCTGCTGCCCGGAGTGCAAAGCGCAAATCTCTGCGTCTATTTGCCGCTGTCCCCGGGCCGGCTGCTGCTGTGCTGCGGTGCAGTGCTTGCCGTGCTGCGCGGTGTACTGTTCTGCTTTGGCCGTGCAGGCACCCGCTGCTTTGCCGCTGTGCTGGAGCTGGAAGGTGCAGTCCTCTCCGTACAGGCTTTCTGCGACACCGGCTTCTCAGTGCAGGACCCGCTGACCGGGCAGGCAGTGGTTCTGGTCTATTATCCTGCCGTGCGCAGCGCCCTGCCGCAGGAGCTGCGCACATTTCTGGACCGTTATTTTGCCTGCGGCACGGCACCGCCGCCGGAGCTGCGGGTGCGGCTGGTGCCCTGCACCACCATTGCCGGGCACTGCGTGCTGCCTGCCGTTCCGGCCAAGGCCCTGCGCACCAGCAAAGGCAGTGCAGCGGGCATTCTGGCCGCATTCTGCCGCCCGGAAACACAGCAGCCATGGACAGCTCTGCTGGGCAGCGAACTGGCCGTACAGCTGGGCATCCGCTGAGAAGCGTTTGATGCGATCGATACTTATAGATGTACAGGAGGGGTATTCATGTTTCATGTTCTGCACCGGTTCTGGCGTTGGCTCCTTGCACGGCTGGGCTATTGCGGCGGCGCACATTTTCTGGCGGGCGCGCCCAACCTGCCCCCGCCCCTGACCCCGGAACAGGAAAAAGCCCTGCTGGCCCGTATGGCTGCAGGCGATGCCGCTGCCCGGGACGACCTGATCACCCACAACCTGCGGCTGGTGGTGTATCTTGCCAAAAAGTACGAAAGCAGCGGTGTGCCTGCCGAGGACATGATCAGCATTGGTACCATCGGGCTGATCAAGGCGGTGAACACCTTCACGCCGGAGCGCAGCATCAAGCTGGCCACCTACGCCAGCCGCTGCATCGGCAATGAAATTCTGATGTACTTACGCAAAAGCTCCAACCGCCGTCAGGAAGCCAGCATCGACGAACCGCTGAACGTGGATGGCGACGGCAACGAGCTGCTGCTTTCTGATATTCTGGGCAGTGATGAGAACCAGATCAGCCAGCGGCTGGAACAGGATGCGGAGCGTGCCGTTCTTCGCCGGGCCGTGGACAGCCTGTCCCCGCGGGAACGGCAGATCATGGAGCTGCGCTTTGGTCTGGCGGACGGCATTGAGCGCACCCAGAAGGAGGCCGCCGACGCACTGGGCATCAGCCAAAGCTACATTTCTCGGCTGGAAAAACGAATCATCCATACCTTAAAAGTACAATTGGAAAACGAATAACGGCTCCCAGTTTTTCCCGTGCATAGTGCTTTGCCCGCAGGGCCATACTCCCGGTGAAGATCAAAACAGACCGGGGGCGTTTGGATGTACAACAAAGTGGAGCTGTGCGGCATGAACACTGCAAAGCTGCCTGTGCTGACCGAAGCCGAAAAGCGGGAACTGCTGGCCCGCGCCCACGCCGGTGATGCGGCAGCCCGGGAACAAATGGTGGAAGGCAACCTGCGGCTGGTGCTCAGCGTGGTGCAGCGGTTCGCCCAGCGCGGCGAAAATCTGGACGACCTGTTTCAGGTGGGGTGCATCGGGCTGATCAAGGCCATCGATCATTTTGACCCCGCCCAGCCGGTGCGCTTTTCCACCTACGGTGTACCCATGATCATTGGGGAGATCCGGCGCTTTCTGCGGGACAACAATGCCCTGCGGGTGAGCCGCAGCCTGCGGGATACCGCCTACCGGGCCATGCAGAGCCGCGAAGCGCTGGAAAAGCAGCTTGGCCGCGAGCCGACCATGGACGAGATCGCGCAGGCGGCGGGCCTTGCCCGGCGCGAAGTGACGGCGGCGCTGGAATCGGTGGTGGAGCCGATCAGTCTGGAAGAGCCGGTGTACACCGATGGCGGCGATGCGATGTATGTGATCGATCAGGTGCGGGACCCGGACGGCGAGGACAGCTGGATCAGCGGGCTGCAGTTCCGGCAGACCGTGGCCGGGCTGA
>OOCS01000711.1_pt1 | contig 19863 bp, 22 predicted proteins | sample 1671411 | NCBI WGS metagenome assembly OOCS01 (sample SAMN06348154, study PRJEB24527) | human gut metagenome | biome: human gut; feature: ankylosing spondylitis patient; material: feces | host: Homo sapiens | place: China | collected 2015-10 | reverse complement strand
GGTAAATAATACCTATGAGCCGCAGGACACCACCGTTTATACCGGCGACGGAAGCAGCTTTACCCTGCACATGGACGCAAACGAGATCAAATGGTATAATCTGTAAAGCAGGAAAAAGGCGTGCCGTACTGTGCGGCACGCCTTTGGCTGCAAAAACATTGATATGAGGTTTGTTATGGATAAACGTCCTAATATTATCCTGCTTATGGCAGACCAGATGCGCGGCGATTGCCTTGGTATTGCCGGACACCCGGATGTAAAAACACCGTTTCTCGATGCACTGGCCGCAGAGGGAGTGCGCTATGAAAACGCCTATTCTGCCTGTCCAACCTGTGTTCCCGCACGTGCCTCTCTTTACACAGGTATGTCACAGGAACACACGGGCCGCGTCGGGTATGAGGATTTAGTGCCGTGGAACTATACCCACACGCTGGCTGGGGAACTGAGCAAGGCGGGCTATTATACGCAGTGCGTCGGTAAAATGCACGTCCACCCGCTGCGCAATAATTTGGGATTCAACGATATACGGCTGCATGATGGCTATCTCCATGCCTACCGCCGCCCCACTACGCCCAGTTATGAAGACCAGCGTGTGGCCGATGACTATTATTGGTGGCTCAAGCAGCAGCTTGGTGTGGATGCAGACCCCGTAGATACTGGCTTGGACTGCAACAGTTGGGTGGTTCGTCCGTGGATTTACGAAGAAAAGTACCATCCCACCAACTGGGTCGCCAGCGAGTGCCGGGATTTTCTGCGCCGCCGTGACCGTTCTAAACCGTTCTTCTTGATGGCCAGCTTCGTGCGGCCACATCCGCCGCTGGACGCCCCGGAATATTATTTGAATTTGTACAAAGATAAGTCGCTGGCCGAACCTTGGCGCGGCGACTGGAACGACTGCGTCCGCTGGGAGCGCGACGGTCACAGTTACCATGCCCAGACTGCACCCTCGGATGAAAGCTATATTCAGCAGCTGCGGGCGGGCTATTATGCTGCCATCACCCATATGGACCATCAAATCGGACGCTTGATTTCCGCGCTGGTGGAAGAACAGATTATGGATAACACTGTGATTTTGTTTGTCTCCGACCACGGTGAAATGCTGGGCGACCATTTGATGTTCCAGAAAGCAAAGCCGTTCCAAGGCAGTATCCATGTACCACTGTTTATCTCCGGGCCGGAGCGTTACATCGGAAAGCGCGGCACGGTTCGCACGGACTTGGCTGAACTGCGGGATGTTATGCCCACGCTGTTGGAACTGGCAGGAGCACCGATTCCCGAAACGGTGGACGGCATCAGCCTGTTGCACCCGGTAGACCGCGAATACCTGCATGGGGAACACACGCTGGGTGAAGATTCCATGCACTTTATCCTGACAAAAGAGGATAAATATATCTGGTACTCGCAGACCGGGCGGGAACTGTACTTCAACCTGCGCGACGACCCGCACGAAACAAAAAATGTACTGGACGAAAACCCGGAGCGTGTGGCCGAACTGCGAGCCCTGCTGATTGACGCCCTAAAGAACCGTGAAGAACAATACACAGATGGTCATACCTTGTTTGTGGGCAAAACGCCCCTGACCGTATTGCAGCACACTGAGGTGTTATGAAGCAGCTTCAATTTCTGATAAAACCCGCAGCCGGATTTTGCAATATGCGCTGCCACTATTGCTTCTACCGGGATGAGCAGCAAAACCGCAGCACTTCCGAAGATTGCATGATGACCTTGCAGACAGCCGAGACATTGATACGGCGCTGTTTTGCGGAACTTGACCAAGGCGGCTTTGTTTCGTTTGCCTTTCAGGGCGGAGAACCAACCTTAGCAGGGCTGGATTTCTTTCGGTTCTTTACGCAGACAGTGCGAAAGTACAACCAAAAGCGTGTGACGGTGCAGTACGCCATCCAGACAAACGGCCTTGCCGTTGCCGAAGAATGGGCGAGATTTTTCCGCGAAGAAAACTTCCTTGTTGGTATCAGCTTAGACGGTACGCCAGATGTACATGATGCTTTGCGCCCGGATGCTTCCGGCGACGGAACATGGACGAGGGTCATGCAGACGATCAAACTGCTGGAGCAGTATCATATCGAGTGCAACCTTTTATGTGTTGTCACCAAGCGTCTGGCTAAAAAGGCGGAACGTGTGTATAAGTCTATGAAAGCAACGGGTGTGCGCTATCTTCAATTCATCCCTTGCTTAGACCCCTTGGGCGAGCAGCGGGGAATCGAAAATTACTCTCTTTCGCCGGAATTGTATGCGCAATTTTTGTGCGCCCTGTTTGACGCATGGTATCGTGACTGGAAAACAGGTGCCTATGTCAGTGTTCGCCTGTTTGAAGATTATATACAACTGCTCATGGGCGCACCAACGGGAACTTGCTCCACTACCGGCGCGTGCGGTTCTTACATGGTTGTGGAGGGCAGTGGCGCTGTTTACCCGTGCGATTTTTACTGTTTGGACGAGTACAAACTCGGAACGATTCAAAATGACTCTTTACAATCATTGCTTTTGGGGGAGAAAATGCGCACCTTTATAAAGGATGGCTGGAATGTCCCCGCAGAATGTCAGCAATGCAGATGGGTAAACCTATGTCACGGCGGTTGCAAGCGTGACCGCAATACAGCAGACGAAGCCCAACGCAGTTATTATTGCAAGGCGCTACAAAAGTTCTTTGCCTACGCTGAACCCCGAATGCGTGAAATGGCCCGTGCGGTGCAGATGTACCGCTGAAAAGGAGACAGATTCTATTGGACAAGAAAAATAAATATTGGCAGTTGTTCCTTTCTACCTTTAAGCTCAGCGCGTGTACATTCGGAGGCGGGTTTGTCATTATACCTCTCATGCGGGAGCGCTTTGTGAAAGAGCTGCACTGGATTGAGGAGGAAGAAATGCTGGATCTGACGGCTATAGCCCAGTCCAGCCCCGGCTCTATCGCCATCAATGCCTCTATTCTGGTGGGTTACAATGTGGCAGGAATCCCCGGTGCATTGATTACCGTAGTTGGTGCAGCACTGCCGCCGCTGATTATCATTTCCATCATTTCTTCTTTCTACCAAGCATTTCGCTCCAACAAGTATGTGAGCATGGCTATGGCCGGTATGCTGGCTGGTGTGGCGGCGGTCATCTTTGATGTGGTCATCAATATGGCATGGCCCATTCTGAAAAAGAAACGCCTGCTGCCCATCGCTGTGATGCTGGCGGCTTTCGTGGCGACTCGCTTTTTCTCCGTGAACATCATCCTGATTATTCTGGTCTGCGGTGTGATTGGTGCGTTGGATACGCTGTATCTGCAAAAGAAGGAGGCCGAGGAATGATCTATCTGGAGCTGTTCTGGAGTTTCTTTCAAATTGGCCTGTTCAGCATCGGCGGCGGGTATGCAGCCATGCCTTTAATTCAAGACCAAGTCGTGGATATTCACCCTTGGTTGACAATGACGGGGTTTGCCGACATTATGGCCATTGCTGAAATGACTCCCGGCCCTATCGCTCTTAACGCGGCAACCTTTGTGGGAATTCAGGTGGCAGACCTGCCGGGAGCGCTGATTGCCACTATCGGCTGTATCTTCCCATCCTGCGTCATTGTGATGACTTTGGCTTATGTGTACTACCGCTTCCGTGGTTTGAGCATTGTGCAAGGCGTTTTGGCAGGGTTGCGCCCCGCTGTGATCGCTATGATTGCATCTGCCGGTATCTCGTTGCTGATTCTGGCACTATACGGCCAACGTACTCTTCCCGCAGATTTGAGCAGCTTTGACTTGATAGCGCTGGTAATTTTCCTTGCAGGTTTTTTCGTCCTACGCAAGTGGAAGCCCAGCCCCATCAAGGTCATGGCGGGCGCCGCCGTGGCAGGTGTTGTGCTGTACAGTATCACAACCTGATACAAAACCGAGAGGATGTATATGAAATGAACAAGATTTTAGCCGCGTGGGAGTGGAACGGCCCGGTGTCCGAGCCGACCGCCTATGGCGAGGGGCATATCAACCAGACGTACGCTGTTACAGAACAAACAACGCAAAAGCGTTATATCCTGCAAAAAATCAATACTGATACATTCAAAGACCCAGACGGTCTGATGGAAAACATTTGCGGCGTAACGGATTTTCTGCGCGAAAAGGCCAAACAGCGCGGGGCTGACCCAGAACGTGCCACGCTCCATGTTGCGCTGACCAAAGCTGGAAAGCCCTATTATAAGGCCGCCGACGGCGGTTGTTGGCGTGTCTATGACTTCGTGGAGAACACTGTCTGCTTGCAGCAGGTGCAGTCCGCCGAAGATTTTTACCAAAGCGCGGTTGCTTTTGGTAATTTCCAACACCAGCTTGCCGACTACCCGGCAAATACCCTGCACGAGACGATTCCTCACTTCCATGATACACCAAAACGCTTCGCGGACTTCCAGCGTGCTGTGGCTGAGGACCGCATGGGACGCGCCGCACAGGTGCAACGCGAAATTGAGTTTGTCCGCGCCCGTGAAGCGGATTATCATGTTATGGTGGACCTGCTGACAGCGGGCAAACTGCCGTTGCGCGTCACCCACAACGACACCAAGCTGAACAATATCCTGTTCGACAAAACGACCGGGGAGGGGCTATGTGTTATCGACCTCGACACTGTCATGCCGGGGCTGGCCGCGAACGATTTTGGCGATTCCATCCGTTTTGGCGCTAACCACTGCGCCGAGGATGAGCCTGACCTCTCGAAAGTGAATTTCAGCATGGAACTGTTTGAAATTTATACCAAGGGCTTCTTGCAGGCAGCAGGTGAAGCGTTCACCCCGCTGGAAAAGCAGACCCTGCCGTGGGGGGCTAAACTGATGACGATGGAATGTGGTATGCGCTTCCTCGCCGATTATCTGGAGGGCGACCACTACTTCCACATCAACTACGAGACTCAAAACCTCAACCGCGCCCGAACCCAGTTCAAACTGACCGCCGACATGGAGAAAAGCTGGGATGCTATGCAGAAAATCATTGAGAAATATTGCTGATAGATATTTGATGCTCTTTTTTCTGCGTTTTGTGTAATGCAAAATCGCGTTTTCTCCTTTTTATAACGCCCGCGCCTGACAAGCGCGGGCGTTTTTTACTCTACGTCGAGGTTAATAAGTTGAACAGCTGATGTGGGAGGGCATTCGTAATTACCTGCCGAAACTGACACCGAAAGAGTGCGAAGTTATGATTGCACTTTATATTGATAGGCTGTCTGTGTTTGAAGCAGCCGCCAAATTAGGCGTTGAACCCAATACGGTCAGCACACATCGGCGTAACGCTTGTGAGAAGATTCGTAACGAAATGGAGGGTAAATAATATGATCGCATTTAAGGAATTGTTGGTGCGTGCAAAGCGTGGTGAAGAAAAAGCATTTGAAGAACTGTTTGAACAGTTCGAACCCCTTGTGCGGAAGTGCAGCTATGTGAATGGACATACAGATGAGGACTTGCGGCAAATTTTGCTGATGGAGTTTGTACAGGCAATTCGCAAGTTCAAAATATAAAGCAAGAGGGGGGGAAGCCAAGGCTTCTCCCCCCCCCTTATTATAAACTGATGCTTAAATTACGCCAAATCATGTTCTTTTTGAAAGCACAAAATTCTATCCTTGAGATCGTTTAGGGGTTCTGTTGGAAGTCGAAAATCTGCCGGATTGTATTCCTTACTTTTTACTCCGATTATTGTGTTGCCGCCCGCCATGCAATTTAGCAGAAACTTGTCCGGTATAGATGCAATGTAATCCCCTTCAAGAGCATCCAAACCAAATTGTTCGTAAACGGTGGATATATCTAATGGCATAACATATATTTCGGTAACATCAGCTTCTCTGTATTTCCTATCAAAGTCCGTTTCTGGCTTTCTCCAGTGCTGCTGGATTCGTTTTGTAAGCGAAATCGCCGTTTGTCCAACATAGTATCCTCTTACAGCAGAAAGGCACAGGATATAAATCCCAGCATGATTTTTGTAATCGTCCAAGTTTGTTACTTTTTTTAGTAATGTTGTTTTCTTGAACGTATACCGCCGTTGCAGTTCTATCAAAACCTTATTGTGCAGAGCAAGGGGGAGCTTTTTCCTGTTAGCCTTACCCTTCAATTATCCATTTGGGGATTTCAAGTAACTCATCATGCCAATGTATAGTTACCGTGTCCTCTTGGTGTGTTTTGTGCTCCATGTCGGTGTCCTCATAAGGATTGTGATTGCTGCAAATAGCAGGGCTTAAAGTGTCCTGCCATCTGTACTTTGCAGATGGGGAAATATTTTCATAAACTGGTCGAAGCCGTAGACGCCTTCCTCGTGGATTTTCATTATATGGAAATCATATAATAACGACTGTATTGTATCAAAAAATGCCGCGCACAGGTGGTAGTCTGCAAAAATATTTTTGAAAAAATTCAAATTTTATCTCGAACTTTTCCGTTCTCAAAGCGATATTCATATAGAGGGGCAAAAAGAACCCTCTATCCCCTTGAGAACCTTGAAAGCAGAATATCCGAATCACTGGCTACATAAAACTGACCTTGCCGCAACCCAAGGAGCGTCGGCAGGTGCGTCTCGGCTCTGACGCAAGGATACCGCTGTAACAGCGGTGGAGCGCCCCCAGAAGCCGGGAGAGGTGGTGTGGAACACATACCTCAAGCGAAGGGTCAGCAATGATGATACGCACCGTGGCGATGCTCGCAAGGCGTCGGCGGTACTGCCAACAATGTGGTACAGGAAGCGGGAGCTGTTTCCAGCAGCTGGGCCGGTGGTTCGCCCTCGTATGTCCGCGGAGTAGTGTCGAATAGGATATACAAATTTGATTTCAGATTATAGCGGCCACTTGTTTTCCACAAGTGGCCACTATGCTTGTGGAATCAAATCCGCAAATACAAAGAAAAGAGGTGTTCTGTATCAGCAACAAAGGATTTAACCAGCGCGATGCCTACCGTGTCATGCTGCGCAATGATGATACCATCGTGGGCGTTATCCGGGGAAGAAGAATCGTAGCGGTCATTTACGGCAATAAAGCGGACTTTCTGCATGGGAAAGTAACGCTCAATGTAGTAGCCGGTGTCTATGACATTTCGACCCAGGCGGGAGAGGTCTTTTACAATGACGCAGTTGATAAGCCCCTCTTCAATATCGGAGAGCATCTGCTGGAAGCCAGGTCGGTGGAAGTTCGTACCTGTTGCGCCATTGTCAATGTAGGTCTGTACCACAATAATATCCGGGTTCTGCTCCAGATACCGGGCGATAATCAGCTGCTGGGTTTCGATAGAGGCGGTGTGAGTATGCTTATCCTCAACGGAAAGCCGCACATAAATTCCGGCGCGGCAAGTAGCATCTATCTCCGGTGCGGGAAGCACCACAGTTTCCTTTCTGCTTTTTCTTGCCACAAATCATCCCACCTTTCTTTGACTTGTTTGCTCTGCCAGCTGAATCAGCTGGATCGCTTTCTGGTATTCATCCTGGTATGTAAAGGTAATCTCCAATTCCTTTTTCCCAATCACCTTGATGCTCTGTATCATGTGGACCACAGCTTTGCGGTCCAGGGTCTCCATCGTAGAAAACTGTGTGAAGTGGGAAATCCAGCGGTTCCGTTCACTCCGGTTCTCCAGAACATCAGCCAGCTTTTCCTTTAAGACCCGAATACTCTCTTTCGCGTTTTCCGCAATCCTCGTGTATCTGGCCTTATAGTCGGTATATTCCTCTTTGCTGATGGTGCCGGTAATCAGGCTTTCATACAGTCGGGCCTTAAATTCAAGCGCCTGTTCCACCGGCTGCTCATTGGCGGCGATGTGGGAGGCGTATTCATTGGCAAGTGCTTGGTTGATGCTACTCTGGTCGATACCGTCCAGGATGGCTTGCAGGCAGCTCACATTGTCAATGTAGCCTTTCAGACTGTCCTTGACGCACTCGACAAGATCGCTTGCGTTGATCGCTCAGGACAGCCGGTTCATCACCTCCTTGGCTTGTCCTTCTTGGCGGCGCGCCTGATTCGCTCGTACATGGGCTATGTACCAGAAATGCGTCTATTCAGTTGTCAAGCTGCACGAGGGAGATAGACCCTCTCACTTATTTCCCCGTTGGGAAAGCAGTTTAGCAACCGATTTCAGAAAAATTCTTCAAAAATTTTTCTCAGCTTCAACAGTAGTGCCTGTTTTCTCTTATTGACCGCCTGATGTGAAATGTGCAGCATATTCCCAACTTCCTGCTCTGTTTTTCCCTGATAGAAAAGCAGAGAAATCAGTTTGCGCTCCTCATCGGTTAATTGAGCCAAACAAAAGCGTATCCGTTCCGCTTCCAGATGTTTCAATGCAAGCTGTTCTACGCTTTTTCCGGGTGCGGCAAACTGCCTGTCCTGTTCCAGTAGGCGCTCATAGGAATCCTCTCTGCTGGGCAGGAAAGTCGCTGTGTCTTTCTGGAACTTCTCCGTTTTCAGATCGTAGGAAAAGTATTCTTCTTTTCGCTTGTAGTGCTGATACACGCGGTAAACCTGTTTGCTTACCGGTACAGCCTGTCCATCTATGTAAAGATAATAATTCGCCCTTTCTTCCTGATTTTTGCTCATAGCCGTTACCTCCAAGAGTTTGAAAAGTGAGTAGATTTTCAAGTTCTCGGAAGGCGGCGAACGGCAGCGTTGGAATATGGGCAAAACAAAACGGACACAGGCACGGGAATATCCCATGTCGGTGTCCGTTCTATCTTGCTGCTTTTTTATTACTACTGATAGTTCCAACGAAGGCCATGATAGACTGGTAGGCAGCAAACGAGTTCTTAATGATTCTGGCGCAGTTTCACAGCCAGATTTTCGTTCTTAAGAGGACCTGCCAGAAGCGGACAGGTCGTTATTTTTACACATGATCATCTCCTTCCATAGGAGTATATTCCCGCAATGTAGACCAGTTGTCAAGCCCATACTTGGCAATTTTTAGGGCATCTTTCGGGTCGGATTTTACTTTGCGCAGAGAGCCTGCTCCGCTTTGCTTAATAAGCAATGGGTTCAGGATGCTTACAAAGATTCCCTCACTGTGAAGCAGCGCTGCTACCGGCTCATGATATCTGCCTGTTGCTTCCATTACAACGCGGGTATCTGGTTCCATGCAAAGAACATCCAACGCAAGATGTGACAGTTCAATATCTGAATGCCTTACTTCATATGGCGCTGCAACAAGCTCCCCACCTGGCTTCATGGCAGCTACCATACTCTTACCCTTAGAAACATCGATTCCAACTACGGTCATTCGTTTTCCTCCTAATTTGAATTTGCAATGGCTTCCGCCTTTTACTTATTGCTTGTTCAATCTCCTGAGTAACACGAACGCACCGCTACGGTGGGACTACCTGCGTAAATCGAATGCTGCGAATAAGAACGGCGGCTGACTGACTCCTTTACGGACGTGTAAATCCAGCGTGATAAATGTCAGACCACTACGTTCTTATTCTACAGCTTAGGCAACAAGTTGGATAGCAACACGGCTGGATGCCGTGGGGCTACCCACAAATATATTGTAGGAGAAGATACCGCCAATGATGCCGGTAATGGTAAGCATTCCAAATTTCTTGATTTTTGTGTAATACAGCATCATAGGGATACCGCATACAATCGGCCAAATCACAAAAAGGAATGGATATACTACTGGTAACGCAGTTAATAGTCCAACGACAAAGAAAATGACGAGAGTCATTGCAGAATAAATACCAACATTGATAAGATCTTTGCCTGTAAGTTTATTTGTGTTTTCCATTTTCAAAAAGTCCTTTCAATATAATTTTGATTGATACATTAAGAAGCGAGAATCATTTTAAATATGAGAGATTAAACCACCTTCCTTTATCACAGTTAGTTAGATTACGCTAACTGCCAATCAAAAATTTTGGGGATCAAATCCCCAAAACGGTTTGCCACCCGGAACTGAAAAAAGCGGCTAATGTATGAGCATATTTTATCGCAGCATCTTTTGAATAATTGTGCAAGACAATTTCTGCGATAGATGAATAGTAAGAATGAACGAGCATATGCCACTCGTCATCCTCCAGATCATGTACGGAAACTCCACGATCTTTCAGCTCTGCTATTAGCTTTTGTGTCTCCCGAACATCGGAACGCACCACATCATCCAGAAAAGAAGTATATTTTGTGCCGGCAGACTGCATCAGCAGCAATTTAAATACATCGAAATATTCGTAAATGTATTCGATAATCTGACGGATCGTATCCTCCGACAGTTTCCAGAGCTGCTTTAATTCATCCGTCCGGGCCAATTCAAAGTGCTTGACAACAGAATCGGAATACATCTCGGATACCGCCTGAACTACTGGCTCTACAAGTGCGCCAAACAAAGCCTCTTTATCCTCAAAGTGATTGTAAAAAGCCCCATTTGTCACATGAGCAGCCTTGCAGATTTCACGGATACTGGCACGTTCAAACCCGTTTTCCAGAAAATGTTCTTTTGCACAGACCAAAAGATTTTCATGGGTCTGTTGAAAATCCCTTGACATTTCTATCCCTCCATCCTATACTTATATTACATTGTAATATTACACTGTGATTTGAATCATAGCACGGTTACACGAAAAAACGGAATTTTTGAGTTTGACAATTTCATAACAGGAGAGAAAACGCCCTGTTTTGGAGAGAAATCACACTTTTTTAAGTGTCATTTTCCGGATTTGAACCCATTCCAAGCCCGTTCAGCATTGCTTCTGCCGAAGAAACCTTGGAAGCGTAGTCCAAATGCGAATAAATATTCGCGGTGGTAGAGAAATCGCTGTGTCCCAGCCACTCCTGAATCATCTTCATCGGGACACCGTTTGCCTCGCCGCCTGAAACTGTGGGCGTGCTGACAAAAGCGGCATAGATGACACAAGCCAGCACGATGACAGCGCCCTCCAAGCAGACGCCGACATAGCTCTTAATAAAGGAATGCCGACCGACTGTGTGCTTTCCCCGGCAAAGCTCGCCGGCGGCAAGGGATCCAGCGCCGTGTACCATATATAGGCGAAAGAACCGCCCGTACACGGTGAGGATCATCACGAACGACACTACCGTGATGAACAGACTGTCCAGAATCGTGACGAGCCACAAAGGGATGCTGGCTAAGAAGCCGACATTTTCAATGGCAGACTGCACCTCACCGGGCAATGCGACCATAGCCTGTGAGATGCCGCCCATACCGGCAGCCATATCGGAAACAATACCGTTGCAGATGGAAAAGATGTTGAGCATGATGTCCATGCCGTACCCCACCAAGGCTTTGGCGGCTACAAATCGGATAAGGTAATACACGGCAGCCTCCGGGCGTTTGAGTTCATGGAAGTTGGCGGTGTTTTTGAACAGCGATATAGCGAAGAACAGCACGATCAACGCATAGCCTATGCCAATCATCGCATTGTGCAGGCTTTGCATCACGCCCCATACTGCGCCGCCCTTAAAAGTTTGGGGGCTGGTTGTCACCAGCCCCCAAAGTTCTGTCAATTTACCGTTCCATGTAGAAAAGGCGTTGTTCAGGCTTTCTACGATCCAGTTTTGGTTCAAGGTTTCACCTTCTTTCGGATAAAAGGAATGACCGCCTTGCCGAGAAGCAAAACGGTCATAAAGTTGAAGTTATTCGTCAATCTCGCATAGTAGTCGACATACTTCCTGTCCCTTACCGGCGCCTCACCGCTGATCATTACAAGGCAGTCGCTGCGTTTCATGCGGCGCACCTCGTCCGGGGTCATCAGCTCGCGCCCCGTGACCTGATAGCTGTCGTTGGACGAACCATGGCTGCCCTTGCCGATGCTCTGCCCCTTGGTGCGGATGGTCTGCTTGCCCAGCAGCTTGGAAATGTACTCAAAGGTGCTGTAATCGTTGCCGCCAAGGTAAACAAGGCTGTCGCAGTTGCCGATGATCGTTTCCCAGTCGTCCTTGTATTTGCTTTTGATCTGGGAAATATTTTGCAGAATGATATCGCAGCTTATGTTGCGGCTGCGCGCAACGGCAAGGAACTTCACAAAGTTTTCCGGCGTTGCGACATTGGCAAACTCGTCCATCATCAGGCGTACATGAACCGGCAGTGTGCCGTGGAATTCCGGCGTGGAATCAGCAAGGCGAAACAGCTGGTCAAACAGTTGGGTGTACAGAATCGAAACCATAAAGTTAAAGGTATCGTCATTGTCAGGGATAACGCAGAAGATGGCGCGTTTCTCCACGCCCAACTTCGGCAGGAACATTTCATCGGTGGCAATCATCTCGGCAAACGCCGCCGATTGCAGCATATGCAGATTGGATACCGCTGTGACCATAATACTGGACAGGGTTTTCGCGCTGCCGAGCTTGAACGAACGGTATTGCAGTACAGCCGGGTGATGCGGGTCGCGCTGCTCCAGTTCACCGAACAGAATATCCATACGGTTTTCGTCATAGCTGTCCTCGCTGACCTTACATTCCAGAATCATATCCATCATCGTGTTGAGGTTGCGCTCATACAGCGGGGATTCGTACAGGATATACAAAATCAGCGATGCCAGAAACATAACAGCGCTCTTGTCCCAGAACTCGTTTTCCCCGCCGGAGGCTGCCGGGTTCTTTTTGGTGTTGAACACCAGCGCATAGGCAAGCTTCATAGCGTCCTCATCGGTTTTCAGGTACGCTACCGGATTGTAATGTCCGCGGAAATGCACAAAGTCAATGACCGTTACGGTGACGCCTTTTCTCTCCATAGCACCGCCGAGGGAATAGGTCAGTTCCCCCTTGGGGTCCAAAAAGAAGTAGGAGCCGCTGCATTGCAGGGCATTCGGTTTTACATAGAAGCGGGTCTTACCGCTGCCGGAACCGCCGATCACAACAACGTGCAGATTCCGCTGGTGCCGATAGGAATCATTGCTTAGGCGGATATTCTGGGAAAAATCGCGGTTTGCTCCTGCGACTTTGCCCATTCCAGCGTGCTACCGATCACGGCATTTTGCAAATCGTCGTCCAGTTGTTTGCCGTGCTGTGCCACAAACAAGGCTGCCGCAAGCCGAAGATCTCCGGCAGGCTCTCGGCGTTATGCTTTTCCTGCAAGGCTTGCAAGGTCGAATAGCGGTTGGCATCGGTGATTTGCCAGCCCAATGGTTTGGCACCTTTACCGGCAGGGTGGGTATCCTTGATGTCAAACAGATACCGCACATTGCCCGCCATCTTACCGGTGCCAAGGGACGCTACGCCGTGCGCACCGCGGTTGACCAAGCGCCCGGCTGCGCGGTTCCAAGTGTCGATGTCCGCCAGCATGGTGGCTCCGGGGCGCTGGCTGTAAATAAGCGCCTGATTCGGAAAGGCGTAATGCGTTGTATACGCGGCTGAGCGCAAAAACGCCCGCCAGCTGTCGGCATTGTCTGCTACATCGGCAATCGCCTGATGTGCCTGCCGTAAAATGTTTGGTAATTTGCCAATCGGTTTCATCTCCTTTGCGGTAATAAAAAAGCCCTGCACATGGCTATGCAGAGCTGACGATAGTATATGGGGTGCTTTCCCTTAAAAACGATGCCATTTTAAGTGAAATCGGTATAGTGTAATGGAATCATTGCAATCTGATGTAGTAAGTCGATTTTCCGGCACCTTCACGTTTGAGTTCCCCGGCAGCCACCAATTTTCTAAGGGCATCTTCAACAGCGCTTATGCTTGCAGCTTTCGCGTATAACTTTGTACAAAAACGTCCGATGTTCTACGCGAAATACAATGGTTGTCTTGAAAGTACATAAAAGATATGCTATAATGTGCGTAGAAATTCAGACAAAATTGTACCAAGTGCGAGGTGAGTTTGGTGGTAAGCCGTGATTCTTATTTGAACCGATTAATTCGGCATCGGCAGAACGGAGAGATTAAGGTCATAACGGGAATTCGCCGCTGCGGAAAATCTGTTCTGTTATTCGATTTGTTCTATGAGTATCTTCTTTCGCAAGGTGTGTCGGATGACCACATCATAAAAATCGGGCTGGATCAACGACGGTTCTACAAGTTTCGTAATCCTATTACACTCTGTGAATATGTAGAGTCTGTTGTGCAGGAAAAAGCAAATGAGCAATTCTATTTGTTTATTGATGAGGTTCAGCTTACCACAAAAGTAATCGATAAAGAAAATGGTGGTATCGAAGTTACAATCTATGATATGCTGAATGAATTGAAGGCCTACAAAAACTTAGATGTTTATGTGACCGGTAGCAATTCAAAAGGTTTGTCCAAGGATATTGCAACAGAATTTCGAGGCAGAGCCACACAGATTCATGTATTTCCGCTTTCTTTTGCAGAATTTTACTCCTATGTGGGCGGTGATGAACGTAAGGCGCTGGATACCTATATGCTTTACGGCGGTATGCCCCGGCTGCTAACGTTGGAAGATGAAAAGGACAAAAAGGACTATTTGACCTCCCTTTACAGTGAGTTGTATGTAAAAGACATTGTAGAGCGTAATAAAATTGAACGAGAGGATATCCTAAACGACATTCTGGACTTCCTTGCTTCGCAGATCAGTTCACTGACGAACCCAACTAATATAGCATGCGCTATTGCTTCCATGAAAAAGGAGAAGGTCAATCCAACTCTGGTATCCAATTATGTGCAGTTCATTATGGATTCTTTTCTGATTTCCATGGCGAAGCGGTACGATGTCAAAGGAAAGACCTATTTTAATTATCCCAACAAATATTATTACACGGATGTCGGGCTACGGAACGCAAGGCTGAACTACCGTCAGTATGATCCCGGTCATATCATGGAGAACATTATATACAACGAACTTCTTCAGCGGGGCTATTCTGTTGATGTAGGGGTAGTCTATGACAGAACCGGTGGAGGAAAAACGCAAAAAGAAATCGACTTTGTAGTAAATAATGCGGACAAGAAAATATATATTCAGTCCGCCTTCCGTATGGATACCGAGAAAAAGGAATCCACTGAATTGTTATCATTGCTTCTGGCAAAAGACTTTTTCAAAAAAGTTGTGGTACGAATGGACATTCCGCATAGCTTTTATGATGAAAATGGTATTTTCCATTGCAATTTCATTGATTTATTGTTAGGCAGAGTTGAATTATTTTGACAGCAAAGAGAAAATCTTTGTATTCTGCGAATATGGGGTCAATTTCAATAGCATCCGCGTCCAGCGTAAGTATGCTCCTTTGTGTGTGGGGGCGCCAATGTGCATCACGGTGCCTTTATAATTCATTTCCATCATCGGCTCAACCTTTCCCAAAAAGAAATCTTACTTCCAAAGCGCTCATCCGGCGGGCGGACTTTGGCAACCGGCAAATCACCGGACAGCATATCCTCCACCTGCGGGAAGAACAGCAGCCGATTGTAGCGCTCCGCCTGTTCTTTTGAAAGCCCCAACATTTTGGACTCACTGAGTCCACAAACCAGAAAACGCCCGCGTATCGTGCAACCATCTTCCAGTTGTCTGTTGTATTTCAGCCAGCTTTGGTTTTTACTGCACACAACGCCGATTTTCGATGTGCCGAACGGTTTCAGCAGCAAACTGTCGCCCTCGATCACCTCGGAAATCGCCGCCTGCGGGCTGTCAAAGGCAGCCTGATAGGGGCAGTAGCCCGGTTCTACGACCAAAACTCTTGTCATACTGCTACCTCATCGCTCGTAATCCTGCCGCTTGCGGTAGTAGTTTTCCAAAAGTTTCAGGATGGTACTTTCCATCTGTTCGGAGGAAAAACCCTTCGGGAAATAGCGCTCGACCTTGGAAACGGCAATCGTGAGCTGCGGCTCGCGCGGCTTTACGCTGGGGGAACGGGCAGACATGATCTCGTGGATTTTATCTTTTGTCAGAACGCTTTCCTTGCTGGCAGCTTTGAGCTTTTGCGCTTGGGACAAAGACGGCGTACAGCCTTCTTCTTCCATGTAAGAGAGAAATTCTTCCTGCTCCTCCGGCGTTAGGTAACTCAACTCTACGGCAGGGGTGGTCTTGAGTCTGCCGTCGTCCACAAGCCGCATCAGGTCGGGGGTGAGTTTGTTCAGGCGGATAAAACGCTGAACTTGCTTTACACTTTCTCCAGCTTCATCGGCTACTTTCTCAACGGAATATGGCTGCGAAAAATTCTGGCCAAGTTGGCCAGAATTTATTTTTAACGGTCTGCCGCCTTTTCTTTTGATTGCCTCCAATTTCATCTGGTACGCCTTGGCCTTTTCGCTTGGCAGAATATGCTCACGCTGACAGTTGGAATCCACCATCAAAATAATGGCGGTATCATCGTCCATGTCCCGCACAATGCAGGGCATGGTGTCCACTCCGGCGCGCTGGCTGGCGTGGCAGCGGCGGTGCCCGGCTACAATTTCATATCCGCCGTCCCGTCGCGGGCGAACGATGGCAGGTGTCATCACGCCATATTCTTTGACGCTGTCCACCATCTTGTCCATTTCTTCATCGTCGCGCACCTGAAACGGATGCCCCTCAAAGGGGTGCAGCTCAGACAGCGGCAGGATCTGGATTTTCTCCAACTTGGCATCCTGTCGTTCCTGCTCACTGGAAAAGAGATTATCGAGCGAGGGGAGTATGATGTTGCTGCCGTACTCTCTCATTGTCCACAACCTCCTTTGCCAAGGTTTTATAGGCGATGCTTGCAGGGCCGCTGGCATCGTAGCGCAGCACGCTGTGGGCGCTGGAGGCGCTTTCCGCAGTGCGCGTGCTCACGGGAATTTCCGTGCGGTAAATTTTCGGCGCGTGACCGTAGGAACTCCGCAAAGCGGCACAGACATCTTTGCTTAGGTTGGTGCGCCGGTCCACCATGGTCAGAACAATGCCGTCAATTTCAAGTTCCGGTTTGATGCGGCGCGTGATCTGATTGATGGATTTGAACAGCGACACCACGCCTTTCAAGGCAAAATGCTGTGCCTGCACAGGAATCAGCACCCGGTCAGCAGCCACAAGTGAAGCCACCGTAAGGATGCCCAGCGAGGGCATACAGTCGATCAGGCAGTAATCGTATTTGTTCTTGAACGGTTCCAAAGCCTGCGCCATAATGCGCTCGTGCGCCATTACATTGACCAGCCGAACTTCCATATCTGACAGCCCAATGTCCGAAGGAATAAAATCCACCTGTTCTTCATGGTGCATCACCACTTCCGGTGCCGGTTCGTCTGAAATAGCGGATTCCATCAGGTCGCTGAGAGTGGCACTGTTGGCAGCACCGGTGTAGCCAAGGTAACTGCTCAAGTCCCCCTGCGGGTCGGCGTCCACCAGCAGTACTTTATAACCCATATCTGCCAATGCCACGCCCAAGTTTACAGCGGTCGTCGTTTTGCCCACACCGCCTTTTTGGTTGGCAATCGCTATTGTTTTCATACGCGCTCTCCTCGCTGTTTTTCAATCTTTGACTTGTACCAGATAAGGCTTTCGTTGTAGTCCTTACCTACGGCAGGCAGCCGTTTTTCCACATTGAATCCTCGCTCGGCAAGGCGCTGGGCAACCGTTTCGGCAAAGCGCAGCCCCGGCTCATCACGGTCAAAGCAGAGCACCACATTTTTCACCTGCGGGTGCTGCTGCAAAAAGTAGTCGATGGGCAGATAGTTCAGCCCGCCCAGCGCCAGATAATGCACACTGCGCCACTTTCCAATGTCCGTATACTGCCGCAAGGTCGCGCCGGACATAGCATCTATTGGGGCTTCGTACAGTTCCGCGGTATCGCAGTCCGGGTTCTCCGCTTGCATCAGAAATCCGTACTTCTTTTGGCTGCCGGTGACATCACCGCAGTAGGTACCTTGGCAGCCACGCTGAAAAGCAGAACGCGGAACGCCGCCTTCATCCTTGCCCACAAAAACGCAGTTGCGGTAGTTGCCGCGCGTGGTCTGGTACAGGATGCCGCTGCCCACGCAGTAGCGCAGGACCTTAGGGCTGATACCGCGGTGCATCAGGTAGGCAGCAACGGCTTCGACGTTTCGATCCGGGGTAGGAAGTGTAAATGGACGAGGCTCGTGCGACTTTACAGGCGCTGCCTTAGCCGGTTGAAAAGAAACAGTGACCGGTGCCATCTCGTTCAGCAGACGAACCGCTGATACAAAGTCCATGCCCTCCACCTTGGTCAGATAATCAATGGCGTTGTTGCCGCCTACATTACGCGAAAACCAGTGGAAGAATCCATTGGCAGGCGTGATGATCAGGCTATCGTGCGTCCGGGTGCAGTACTCGCGATCCGTTTTGCGCACAAGTTCGCCGGGGTGATAGGTTTCCAAATACTGCATCACGGTAATTCGGCGGGCAGCTTCAATATTCTTTTGGTATTTTCCCATGGGGGTGACCTCCGTTTCTGTATGAAAAAAGCACCTTGCCTACAAAATAGGTAAGGTGCCAAGGATACGATTATTTGTTTTTAGCTGGCTATTTGTCACTTCAGCGGGCTGAAAGGGGGTGTGGGGGAAAACACAGACGGCACCCCATTTCCCGAAAAAAGATATACTTCCCCCTTGGTTTATAGAAAAGGATTGACGCTGCGGCAAAAACGCAGATTGCAAAGCCCCGCCGGATAGAGTATAATCGTTCTATAAGGTAAGGCAGGTGAGCAGAATGCGATTATTCCTGATGCAGCGCAATCATCAAGTGGCTGTCATTGAAATAGCTGAAAAGACCGGCGACATTATTGATGTGGCAGAGGTTCTTTCGGCGCAGAGGATTCCCCTTGGCGCAAAGCATAGCGATGGCAGCTTTGATGTTCTGTCCCTGCGCAAATGGTGGGCAGGGCGCGGTATCCCGGCAAGTCGTTCCGGGCTGGAGCACGCCTTGGAAACGCTGCATATTCCATACGCCGAACTTCTGCTTGTCAAATGCAGTGGGCTGAGCCTTTCAGACCAGTATTGGGTCACGCCCTGCAATGCCCCACAGAACTGGCGCAATGTAAATTTCTACGAGAACGACTTTTCTGACGATGTGGGACGCGCTTTGTTTGGCGAGGGGGTTCTCTCGGCACAGCCGGATTTGTGTTCCCCCTGCAATACCTCAGACGGCTTTTTACAAAAGCGCTGGCGCATTGCGGACGGAAAACGAATCCTCTTAAAAGCAGGATCGGGCATTTACAAGCAGGAGCCTTACAACGAAATCGTTGCCACGGCTCTGTATGATGCGCTTGGTATGCCGCACGTTCCCTACTGGCTCGTAGAGCAGGGCGGGCAGGTCATGTCCGCCTGCGCGTGCTTTACCAATGACCACACCGAGCTTGTCACCGCCGCCCAATTTATGCGGCTGCTGCCGCAAGCGCAGGGCGTTTCCAACTGGGAACACTTCGACACCTGCTGCCGGACCGTCGGAATCCCTAATGCAAGGAAAGCGGTCTGCAATATGCTGGCTGCCGATTTCATCTTAGCCAACACGGATCGCCATCTTGGCAATTTCGGTTTCCTGCGTGATTCCGAAACGCTGGAATGGAAAGGAACAGCGCCCATCTATGACAGCGGCACAAGCCTTTGGCAGATGACCCTCACCCGCGCGATCAATGCGGAAGCCATGGTTCCCGCAAAACCGTTTGAAACCTCGCAGCAATCCCAGCTAAAGCTGATTGCGCCTTATGTGGATCTCCCGCTGGAGCGCCTTGATGGATTTTCCAATAAAGTAGAAGAAATTTTCCGAATAGCCGGCCAGTTTGATGATGGACGAGCCGCGAAAATTGCCGCCGCTGTTAGTGGCAGAATTCAAATGCTTCGACTTAATAGGGCATAATCTGAAATAGCTCCAAAGCATACGGTTTGTGAAATGACTACAAATTGTAGGCAGTTAAAGATTACAGAAGCTATATGTCACTGCCTAATGCCGATGACAGTCATGCGCCAACTGGTGACAAATTGTCAGCAGTTGAAATAGGGCTATAAAAAGGGGCTGTTGCACATCCTCTAAAAAAGAAAGACCGAAGTAAAAGCCAAAAAAGGCTTTACAACTTCGGTCTTTTGC
>OOCS01000698.1_pt1 | contig 20276 bp, 15 predicted proteins | sample 1671411 | NCBI WGS metagenome assembly OOCS01 (sample SAMN06348154, study PRJEB24527) | human gut metagenome | biome: human gut; feature: ankylosing spondylitis patient; material: feces | host: Homo sapiens | place: China | collected 2015-10 | reverse complement strand
GCGATGGGCCACCGCTTGGTCGCCGCCACCGACGAGCAGATCGCCCGTCTGGGCTTGACGGCCGCCGAGGAAGCCGCGCAGTCCGCCGCTGAAGAGGAATTTGAGGCCGACAACGTGGATGGCGATGTGCAGCCGATGACCCCGGACGAGACCATCGCCGCGCTGCGTAACCCCGAGGTGCGCGAGATTCTCGCCGCCGCCAACCAGACCATGGCCGACCAGCTCAAGGAGGAAACCGAAAAGCTGCTTGACTCCGTGCTGTACACTCGCAGCATGGAAATGAAGAACGGCTTCCACATGTCCGACTTTTAGTCCGTATTGAGCTCCCCTCCCTGAGGGGAGCTGACCGCGAAGCGGACTGAGGGGGCTAAGCCGTTAAGAAAACAGCCCAGTGGGCTGTTTTTAGGCGAAGAGGCGGCGGCAGCCGCCCCACCACCCCGCCCCACCATCATCAACACAGAAAGGCTTTATATGACCACCATCGAAGACTTCACCAGCCAGTACGGTCTGGTCCAGAAGATCGACGCATTCGGCTACATGAAGTACCTGGCCGAGAACCCTGACGCCCCGCGCAAGCACGGCAAGGTGGTGCTCGTCACCGCCGATACGCCGCTCAAGGCATCGCGCGGAGAAGGCAAGACCACCACGACCATCGCCCTGATCGACGCCCTGAACAAACGCGGCATTGATGCGACCGCCGTGCTGCGTCAGCCGAGCATGGGCATCACCGCAGCCGGTTCCAAGGGCGGTGCCTCCGGCGGCGGCAAGGCTTCCCTGACCCACCCCGAGCTCATCGACTGGGGTCTGTGCGGCGAAATGGGCGCCATCGAGGCGGCCCAGAACCTGCTCGTCTCCTTCGCCGAGAAGGCCATCGATGACGGCAAGCTCGACACGATTCTCGTGCCGCGTGTCTCCGAGGTGCCGAGCCGCTCCCTGCGCTCCACCGCCGTGGACTACGGCAAGGGCAACGTGCCGGAGAAGGTCGTGCTCACGCCGACCTGCGAGCTCATGCAGATTGTGGTGCTCTCCCGCTCGATGGACGAGATTTCCGAGCGCGTGTCCAAGATGATCGCCGGCACCAAGGACGGCAAGGCCGTGACCTTCGGCGAATTCGTGGACCTGTGGCGTATCACTGGCATTCTGGCCGACGCGGTCAAGCCGGCCAAGACCGAGACCGTAAACGGCTCCCCGGTCTACGTGCACGGTGGCCCGTTCGCCAACGTGTCCATCGGCATTCCGACGCTGGTCTCCGTGGAAATGGCCTGCGCCCTGCATGACGTGGTCATCGTCGAGGCCGGTTACGGCACCGACGCCGGCGCCCAGAAGTGGCTGGACATCGCCTGCCGCGAATACGGCGCGCAGTGGCCGTCCGCCGCCATCGTGGTGACCCGTGCCTCCACCTGGCGCGACGATCCCGAGCTGGCCTGGCGCTACCCGTTCCACGTGCAGCGCCTGGAGAACCTGGACATTCCGACCTTCCCGCTCATCAACCTGTGGGAAGGCGAGGACGATCAGGTTCCGTCCCTGAAGGCCACCGCCGACGAGCTGGGCTTCCGCACGCCGATCATCGGCAACCTGTTCCGCGACGGCGGCGAGGCGCTGGCCCCGCAGCTTGACGGTTTCGTCGACGCGTTGCAGAACGGCTCCATGCCGGCCGAACCGCACTCGCACAAGGGCATGGCCCTGACCGAGAACGCCAAGTGGGTGGCCGAGAACGCCTACGGCGTACCGGCCGAGCGCGTGATTTACAAGCCGGGCTTCACCGAGTCCGTGTCCGAGGCCATGGAACTGTGCCAGAGCGCAGGCATCTCGCTGGACGATCTGGCGTTCGTGGCGGTCAAGTCCCCGGCGACCATGACCGACAACGACCGTGCCCCCGAAGAAGAGCGCACCGTGACCCTGAAGAAGGTTGAGGTGCATGCCGGTGCCGGTCTGGTCCACGTCAACCTGACCACCAGCCTCACCACCCCCATGCCCAAGATCGTGTGATGACAGGCATGAGGTGAGGTAACTCGCTTTTGAGGGGCGGATTTTCGGTTTTCCGGAGGTCTATCTGCGTTTCGAGGGGCTCTTCGATTGCGAAATCCGGAGTATGACCATTGAAATTGCAATGTTTATACTCCGGTTTTCTTGTTTTAAAAGCCCCTTGAAACGCTAGTAGAGCTTCTGAATGTTGGAAATCAGCCCCTTGAAACGTAGAAAGCCCGCCACCGGCGGGCTTTCTACATCTGAGCTTCCCTCTTTGAGGGGAGCTGTCAGCGAAGCTGACTGAGGGGAGCCAGCATACGCAAACTAGAAGTTGCTACCCTGAGCCGTTAAACGGAAAGCCCACCGGGCTTTCCGTAGGCGATGCGAGCAGCTATGCTGCGAGGGGAATGGTGGCAACTAGAAGTTGCCACCATTCCAGCCCCAGTCGGTGGTGGCGGTGTAACGGATGTAGGTGCGGTCCTCGGGAATGCCGAGCGTGGAGTTCAGCGCGGCCATAATGCTCTCGGTCAGCTTTTCCCAAGCAGAGCCCGGCACAGAGCGGCCGAACACGTTGACTTCCACATAGGCGGCGGGCTGGTCATCGCTACCACCGAAGTAAATCGGCATATTGTCCTCGAACGGGCACATTAGCCAGCCCTCGGACTTGCCCGGCACGGCGGTAATCGCCTTGCCATAGGCAGCCTTCAACGCCTCGCGCTGCTCAGGGGTGGTGGGCACGGACACATGAGTGTGAATAACGGGCATAATTCCTCCTTGATTCGGTTCGCTTCCAGTCTAGCCTCAGCGGTTGCTGTTGAACATGGCATGCGGATGTAGGAAGCTGCTTGCAGAACGGACCGGGGCAAGGCCAATTTGGGGAGATTATTGGCCTTTCCAGCCAATATATGTTCCGCAGTCAGCCCAATAGTGTTGAATACCCTTGTGAGAAAACTGATTGAACAACTGATGAAGTTCGGCATTGTGGGCGTCATCGCCTTTGTTATCGACTGGGGTATTCTCAACCTATTGGTTGGCATATTCCACATGCACAACGTGCTGGCTGCCACCGTCTCTTTCATCATCTCGCTGATTTTCAACTATCTGGCGAGCATGAAATTCGTATTCAAGCATCGTGATGACATGGCGCGCTGGATGGAGATTCTTATCTTCGTGGCGGGCGCTGTAGTCGGTCTGTTCATGAATGACGCGATTATCTGGATTTCCACTTATGGCATGAACCATGATGCCTATGTATCGCAGCATGCCGAATATCTGTTGCGCACCAATATCGGCAAGTTGGTGGCCACTGCCGTGGTAATGATCTGGAACTTCTTGATTCGCAAGTGGCTGCTCGACGATACGCACACCAATGCGATGAACCGTCTGAAGTCCGCTGAAAATCGACTGAATGCCGAGGAGCTTGAAGCCAAGTGGCAGAACAGCTTCTCCCACAAGCTCGGCATCTGGTCCCTGGAACACACGCCCAAAGGCTGGCCGAAGTAGCGTTTTGACGTATAAGCCCCCTCGTCAGAGGGGGCTTAGCTTTTGTCTCACACACTCACTTCAGTCAAGGTCGGCTGCTCGGTGGAGCCCTTGATCTGCTTGAAGCCAATCAGCGCAATCACCAGCGAGACCAGTGCCAAAGTGGTCACCACCATGAAGCCGCCATGCGAGCCCATGCGGTCGATGAACTGGCCGGCAATCGCCGAACCGGCGGAGGAGCCGATAGAATTCATCGCACCCATCCACGCCATGCCTTCGGTCAGGCGGGAAGGCGGCACCAAGTGCAGCATGAGCTGGTTGCCGTTAATCCACGTCGGAGCCTGGCACACGCCGATGATCAGGTAGATGATCATAATCACCCACAGATGCTTGGCGAACAGGAACGTGCTGATGCCGATGTTCACCACGGCCAGGCAGAAGTAGAAGCGCTTCCACAGGGCAATCGACCAGTTCTTCGCGCCGTACACCAAGGCGCCCATCAACGAGCTGATGGAGAAGCAGGCGAATACAAAGCCCGTGTACTGCTTCATATTCGACTCGGTGGCGAATGCGATGATCGAGATGCCTGTAGCCGACTGGAACGCGCCCAAGCCGAACCAGGTGACGCATACCGCAATCAGACCCGGTCCCCAGATGGACGCCTTCTTGCCGGAACGCGCATCGGCGACCGCCTGCTCAATGGCGGCGTTAATCGTGGCCTCATCGGTCACGCCTTCGCGCTCAAGACGGCGGCGAGTCTCCTCGGCTGCGGTCTCCACCTTCAACGCTTCGGCTCGAGCCGCCTCGCGCTCACGGTATTCCTTGCGGGAAATGCCCTCAGCGCGGGCCAGCTGAGTCTGTGACGGTGGCTCAGTGGTCAGCTCGGTCAAGAACATCAGCGCGCCCACCACCACGCACATGCCGGTGAACGAGAATGCCAGCAGACCGGAGATCACGGCCAGTGTGGAAGCCAGTGGATTGCCGATTACCCACATGCATTCGTCCAGCACGCCGCACAGGGAGAGCGCACGGTTGGTACGCTCCTGATCGCCCTTCAGGATTTTGGTCCAGCGCGCGCGGCTCATCGCGCCCCACGGCGGAATAGCTGCCAGGAACGGCGTCAAACAGTACAGCACCCATTCCGGCGCACGATTGGTGATGGATGTGGTCAGCGCGACGGCGGCGACAATCCACACCAGAATCGTTGGAATCGAAACCTGCCGCTGGCCGAACTTGTCGGTCAGCTTGCCGAGCAGCGGCGTGGCCACGGCCAGTGCAATCGCCTGAATGGCGGTGAGCATACCTGCCAGCGAGTAGTTGCCGTAGTAATGCTGCACGGAAATGGTGATGGTCATGCCCACCATCGGGAACGGCATGCAGGCAATCACCGAACCGATGGAATAACGAGCGGTATGAGGTATGCGCAGCAACTCCGCATACCCACCAAAAACTTTGTGACCCACTTCCTTGATGCCAGCCATAATGGTGTTCGAGTTGGACAGGTTGTTGGACATAACAGCACTACGCTCCTTTCCGCTCCCGATTGGATGTTCCCCGCTGACGTGGCGTTGCCGGCGAAGCCCTCATCGAATGATGTGTTGTCCATGGTCGCGCAAAGTTTGCGTTGGATTTCCCTATTCGCATATTTGCGTCACGGATACTCTAATCGTTGGTTAGGGCGCGACACGCGGTAGATTGGAGATATTAAGACAACGTTCTCATGTTCTTCGGCGAACATCGCAAGATGCCCGTAGGAATAAAAAGAAAGGCGGCTCATGAGCGCAACCACCATCCACTTCGTTCGCCACGGCAAGGTCTACAACCCTGACCATCTGCTCTACGAGCGGCTGCCCGACTTCCATCTCTCCGATCTTGGCCGGCGTATGGCACAGGCCACCGCCGCCTATCTGGCCAATAGCCCTCAGACCAATACGATTTCCGCGGTGTATTCGTCTCCCCTGGACCGCACGCGCGAGACCGCCGACGCGATTCTTGACGCGTTGAATCCCGTGCGCGAGGCCCGAGGCGAAGCCCCGCTCATGCTCACCGCCGATGAGCGAGTGATTGAGGCCGGCAACGAGTTCCGCGGCAAGCGTATCGGCCATGGCGAAGGCGCGCTGTGGAAGAACGGCAATTGGAAACTGGTCACCAACCTGTACAAGCCGAGTTGGGGCGAATCCTATCAGCACATTGCGCAGCGCATGGATGATTTCGCACGCGAGAAGGTCGCCCAACACCCCGGCGAACAGATTGTGGTGGTCAGCCACGAATCGCCGATTTTCAGTTATCGCCATTATCTGGAGACCGGCCACCCCGAGCACTGGATGTTCCTGCGGCACACGGCGCTCGCCTCCGTGACCTCGGTGACGTACGACAACGAAACCGGCCGTGTGATGTCAATCACGTATGTCGACCCAGCAGCCAACGTCAAGTAACGGCACACTGGTGAATAGCTGAGCTACAATCTGGGCTCCCCTCAGAGGGAGCCAATGGGACGCACTACAATCAAGTGGTGAACGCAGAGGAGCATGAATGACCATTGAACTCAATCGTGAGGCAATCGCACGGATCGCGGCATTGCCGGGGGTAGCTGAGGCCGCTGAAGCCGGCTCGGCGCTAATTAGCCTGTGGCCGCTGACCGAAGCCATGCAGGTGCGTGTCACGCACGCGTTCGCACGCATTCTCACCGGTCAGGATGTTACGATGCCTGACGCCGAATTCGTCTACGAGGGGGCCGATGAGATTCCTGGCCGTCCGCAAAGCATCGTAGACACGCTGCTTGCTGCCAATGACGCCTACGATACGATGGCCGGTTACTCGGAATCCGGCGATGTGCAGCTGATTTTCGATGCCGCCGAAGCTTTAGGTGTTGACTGGGATTCGCATGTCGAGGCCGCAGTCCGTGAGACGGTTGTCTCCGTGGAGGCTCAGGTTGAGGCCGATGCCGAGGCTGGCGGACGTTTGGCGGCTTCCGGCGAGCCGGCTGATGTGGCCGTCCGTTTCGCCACCGCGCTCGCCGTATGCGATGCGCTGCTGAACGTGGTGAGCGGGCATGCCGAGACGGTTGGCTTGGTTGGTCCGGCTGTTGCTGATGCCGCTGATGTTGCTGACGAGGCCCGGGCCACCGCCATCGTAACGTTGCCGATTCTGCTGTACGTCAACGAATTACGTGAGCAGTGCTCGATTCCGCGCATCTGCCTGACCGACCAGCAGATTCTTGATCTGATTGATACGCGCGCTAAGGCCGCTGGCGCGGACACGCTGACCGCCACCGCCGAATACATTGCCCCGCTGGCCGGTGCCGAATGGACCAAGCACCGCGACGATGTGCTCTGGAACCCGGACGAAGCCAAGAAGAAGGCCAAGGAAGAAGACGAAAAGCGCAACAAGGAGGCCTTGGCCGCCAAGTTTGCGCACATTAAAGATGACCCTGGCAAAGAAACCGTGGAGTTGTGAGAATCAAGGCAGCTTAGCCCGCCTGATCGGTTCTCTTACCCCTGCTCGCGATTCCTCCGTGCCAAGGAAATCGTCTATGTGGTGAAGAACATCGCTTACGCAACGGAAGAAGAAACACTTATGGGCAATGGCGTCAATCTGCGCACGCTCACCAATGACGGCGGTAGCGCGGTAATCAGCGATTACGGGGCGCATCTGCTGCGCTGGGCCCCGGCGGGGCAGCCGGATGTAATCTGGACGCCCCGCACATGGCATTTCGAAGCTGGTCAGCCGGTTGGCGGGGGAGTGCCGGTGTGCTTCCCCTGGTTCGGGCCGGGGTTTGTGCATGGCGGGCAGACTGCGAAGCGACCGATTCATGGGTTCGCACGATTGCGCCAGTGGGCGCTGGACGAAGGGGCGTTTACCGGTGCCCGTGTGCGGTATGTGCTGGATTCCGAACGACTGACGACTGGCGAAGTGCCATGGATCGAGGATGAACCCAACGTGCGTTTCCATGCCGCATACGAGGTGTGTGCCAGCGATACGCTGACGATGACGCTGACCGTTACCAACACGGGAGGTGAGCCGATGTCGTATGAGGCGGCGCTGCACTCGTATCTGCATGTCGGCGATGTGCTCGGCGCGCGGCTGGTCGGTTTGCGGGGTGCAACATATCTGGATGCCACGGAAGCCGGATTCCCGCCAAAACTACAAGAACAGCCATCGGTGATGTTCGGCGATCAGCCGGTGGACCGTGTGTATTATTCCGATGCTGCACTGGAATTGCAGGACCATGTGCTGGGTCGTGTGATTCGCATCGGCAAGACCGGCTCGCCGCAGACGGTGGTGTGGAATCCCGGAGAGCAGGGCGGCAACGCCATTGCCCATGCCAAGACGGGTGAATGGCGTGGCTTTGTGGCCGTGGAGGCAGCGGCGTGCCGAGACCGTATCGTTGCCCTTAGTCCGGGTGAATCGTATATGCTTTCGCAGTCCATTGCCGTGATGCCGTTGGGGTAGTTGGCTGAATACAGTGCCGATAATACAGTGCCGAGAATGATGAAGCCCTACTCGCGTTGAGTAGGGCTTCATCATTGGTTGCGGGGAACTTCTTCAACAGAAGTTCACCGATATCGGTTACTGGCCTTGCCAGGGTTTCTGGGCATTGTCGCCGGCGGGAGCCGTGTGCTCAGAAGGTGTTGCGGATTCGTCGCCGGCGTTTTGCGGAACCTGGCCGTACTGTGGGGCCGGGGCCTCCGGTTGGCCGTACTGCGGGGCCGGCACCTGACCGTAATCAGGTGCGGGTGCAGCCGGCTGGCCATAGTCGGGGGTTGGCATGGGCGGCTGGCCGTAAGCCGGGGCCGGCTGGTTGAAGCCGGGTGCGGGCGCGTTCGGAGCGGCGAAATTCGGGGGTACAGGCGTGCTGTATGGTGCGCCGTAAGCACCCTGAGGCATGGGAGTTGCCGCCGCGCCATCGTCAAAACGTGCGCCCTCCGGCTTGCTGGGAAGAGCCATGAACACGATATAGACAACGCAGCCGGCCAGCGTAATCAACGCACCAATGACCGCCGCGCCAAGACCGCCGGCGGCCATGCTGCCATAACCATAGTCATAACTGCCAAGGCTCCTGAACCCGCCGTACAGTGCCGCACCACCGCCGATAATCATGATGATAAGGCCGATAACCATCGCGATATAGAAAATGGCAACCCACCAGCCAGGCTTGTTCGTGTCATGCAGACGGCGGACGGAAAGTGCCAGGGTGGGGATTAGGGTCGCCAGACCCCAAATGGTGGCGAGGAAGCCAAGCTTTTCATCTGTGGCGGTGTTGAGGATGTCCAGCACGATATTGATGCCGAAAGCGGCCAGCACCCACCACCAGAATTCACTGCGGGACGCGCGGCCCCTGAACACCACGTACTTCTTCCAGAAGCGCAGGAAGGCTTCTTGGAAGGAGCATCCGTAGTAAGGCTTATCCAGCGGCGCAGTGGCAGTGGGCGCGGCGTATTGGCCGTAAGACGGCGGAACCGGGCCGTAAGGATTGCCATCGGGGGTCGGTGTGCCGTACGCCGGTGCGGATTGACCGTAGGTGTTGGCGTCGGGCGCGGGCTGACCGTAGGTTGGTGCGGCCTGGCCATAAGAGTTCGCGGTCGGAGCAGGCTGGCCGTATGCCGGCTGGCCGTAAGCGGGCTGCGCCGGCTGTGAGGGCTGCGCCGGGGCCGGTGCGCCATACTGCGGTACGGGATTAGGTGCGGGCGTACCGTTGGCCTCAGGCTGCTGAGGCAAAGGCACATTGTTGGGATCAGACATTGATTCCCCTTTCATAAGACCTATGTGTCACATCATATTCTTCCATTGCATGAGTGGAAAACTCAACAATTGCGCCAAATAATGTCCAAAGTTGTGGTGAATGCACTGGAAAGAATCGATGGTTATCAAATCGATATCAGTTGAGGGTGAACGTTGTCGATCGGTTGTGTAACCTGTTACATGAATATTGCGCACAGTTGCGGGGGTGGAACTGGAAAGCAGACGAAGCTTTTGGCGCTACGCATAAAGCAACATACAGAGATGTAGGGAATGCCATGAACCACGAATACACGGATGCCGCCGTTGAGCAGCGCGAATCGCATGAAGACGAATCTCAAGACTAGGATCTGCTGTTCGTGGGCCTGGCCTGCTGATTCTCGTTTGCTGTTTTCTTTTCTTTTGATTTTAAAAGCAAAAGAAAAGAAAATGGCAGGCAAAAGAGATTTCGTTGGAAAATGGCCGTTTTGGGATGGTGTTGGCCCGAAACGTCAATAACGAAGCAAAAGAGCGAGGAGCGCTGCTCTCCGCGTCCGGCGCGCGCGGCACAATAGGGGACTATGACTGATGCTGAAAACACCAAACCCGAACTGCCCAAGAACGTTCGTGTTCGCTTCTGCCCGTCGCCGACCGGAACCCCGCATGTCGGCATGATTCGTACCGCCCTGTTCAACTGGGCGGAAGCTCGCGCCACCGGCGGCACGCTGATCTTCCGTATCGAAGACACCGACGCCGTGCGCGACTCCGAAGAAAGCTACAACCAGATCCTCGAATCCCTGCGTTGGCTGGGTATCGACTGGGACGAGGGCATCGATGTGGGTGGCCCTCACGGCCCGTACCGCCAGTCCGAGCGTACCGCCATCTACAAGGATGTTGCCGCCAAGCTGCTCGAAGCCGGCTACGCCTACGAGTCCTTCTCCACTCCTGAGGAAATCAAGGAGCGCAACCTTGCCGCCGGCCGTCCGGCCGAGTTCGGCTACGATGGCTACGACCGCAACCTGACCGATGAACAGAAGGCCGCCTTCCGCGCCGAGGGCCGCAAGCCTGCGCTACGTATCAAGATGCCTGATGAAGACATCGCCTTTGACGATCTGATTCGTGGCACCATCGAGTTCAAGGCCGGCTCCGTGCCGGACTACGTGATCGTGCGCCCGAACGGCGACCCACTGTACACGCTGACCAACCCGGTCGACGACGCGATGATGGAAGTCAACGTCGTGCTGCGCGGCGAGGACCTCCTGAGCTCCACCCCGCGCCAGATCGTGCTTTACCGTTACCTTATGGAACTCGGCATCGCCAAGGAGATGCCGCTGTTCGGCCACATGCCGTACGTGATGGGCCAGGGCAACAAGAAGCTCTCCAAGCGCGACCCAGAGTCCAACCTGTTCAACCACCGCGACAATGGCTTCATCCGCGAGGGCCTGCTCAACTACCTGGCCCTGCTCGGCTGGTCCATTGCACCGGACCGCGACGTGTTCTCCATGGACGAGATGACCGAGAAGTTCGACGTGCGCGACGTCAAGGCCAACCCGGCCCGCTTCGACATCGACAAGGCCATCTCCATCAACGCCGAGCACATCCGTATGCTTGAGCCCGAGGACTTCCTGCGCCGCTCGGTGCCGTACCTGCACCGCGACGGTGTGGTTTCCGCCGACAACTGGGATGCCCTGACCGACCGTGAGCGTGAGGTGCTGACCGCCGCCGCTCCGCTGGTTCAGCCGCGCGTGCGCCTGCTGGGTGAGGTTGCCGGCATGGTCGGCTCCCTGCTCTCCACCGAGGGCTACTTGGAGCCGGCTGACGACGCCAAGAAGCAGCTGAAGGATTCTGCCGGCGAGGTGCTGGACAAGGCCATCGCCGCACTCGAGGCTGTGGATGAGGCTGACTGGAAGACCGACAACCTGCATGAGACCCTGAACAAGGCTCTGGTTGAGGAGGGCGGCTACAAGCCGCGCCTCGCTTTCGGTCCGGTGCGTGTGGCCATGTCTGGTCGTCGCGTGAGCCCGCCGCTGTTCGAGTCCATGGAGATCGTCGGCAAGCCGGTTTCGCTCGCCTGAAGGGCCTGCGCGAGCACCTGTGAGCTAAGGTTCCTTCCGTGCTCGGCTGAGCTGTAAGGACACTCAAGGTGGGCGTCTGCATGTGCAGATGCCCACCTTTTCTTGTATTCAGTGATGAGCTGGAACAGCTGGAAAGTCTTACCGCTGCGCCGCATGCCAGTGAGAATATGTACGAGGTTGAACATGGCTGGTTTGTGCAGTGAGGTCACGAAACGTGCCTTGTAGGTGGTTTCGCCTTCATGCGTCCATGAAACGGTTGATAGGTAACCGGGCGGCGGTCTTTGACGTGACATTGCATTACAAGCATCGCGACGCGCTCGCTGTCGCAAGGGAACATAAGCGCCTCATTTGGTTCTTGAAGGCTGATTTGCCGGCTATGAATGTGCAAGGCAAAGATCATTGCCTCATCTGCAATTTCATCAGTGCATTAGATGGTAATTCATCAGTAGTGCTTACTGATAATCCGTCAGTAGAGTTCATGCAAATTCATCAGTAGTGGCAGCGTAGCACTTGAAATCGTTGAAATTCCGCGCGACACGCCGTAAGTTGCGTAAGGGTGAATACTTGCGTATATTTATCACTCGTTGCGCGGTTCACCGAGCAGCCGGTTGAAAAACTGAATATGCCCCCATCGTCTAGCGGTCTAGGACTACGCCCTCTCACGGCGCCAACACCGGTTCAAATCCGGTTGGGGGTACGACGAACAACTCCTTGGAGTTGCTACGCCAAGCCAAATTGGGATGTGGTGTAATTGGCAACACAGCTGATTCTGGTTCAGCCATTCTTGGTTCGAGTCCAGGCATCCCAGCCAATGACCCTCGCGGAATGCGAGGGTTTTTTGTTTTCAGGGAAGTAGCCGCTTGAAAAGCGACTTCCCTGCATATGAGTGCGCATAAGAGCGCTAAGAGCGCATACGTGTGTATGAAAGTACGAGAACGAAGGAGATCGAAGTATGTCCGCTGGGCAGCAGGCTGTACCGGCAAACAACGCCAACAATGCAAGCAATGAAGGCGCTCAGAAGAAGCACATGTCTAAGGCGGCCGTCGCCATTATCGCCGTGGTGGTCGTGGCCATTATCGTCGTGGCCGGTGTGTTCGGCTTCCGCGCCTACTCCGATGCTCAGTACAACAATGCAGTCGCCGCTTGCGCCGCCGCTTCCGAAAATGTGCGCAACGCCACTAATGACTACAACAACTTGGTCAATGGCGATGCTTCCGAAGCTGCTGCGCTCACCAAGAAGGATGTAAAGGATGCCTCCACGCTGGACGCCCTCAACAAGGAACTGAGCGTGGAACTGCCGGTATACGAAGGCTGCGTAGCTGACGACACTGCCGGCTTCAAGTCCGCTACTGCGAAGCTCAACGAGCAGGCTGATTGGTACAAGGCTTATACTCAATCGCTGCAGAAGGCTGTGGATGCCGTGAACGCTTCCAAGAAGTAAGCGAGCACAGCCTCACCATTGTCGTCAAAGCCGTCTTGCGGTTGCGCAAGGCGGCTTTTGCTATTTTGCTCAATCGGCTTGCTGCTGTAATGCTGCTGCATTGATTGCGTCGAATGCAGGTAAATTCGTCTTACTTTTTTTGCGCAGTTTTTCCCTGCGCGTGTCGCGATGATGCGAATATAGATGTGAAGGTTAACAACGTAGTCGTTTATTGGGTTTTGTGATTTCACTCACGTTGTAATTCAATGTCAAATATGTGGCGATTCTCCGTATTTGCTGAGATTGCTATTAAGAATAGCTTCTTGTAAAGTGTCTTATCGTAATTGCGAATGCGTATTCTTCAATGAAGAAGGCATCTGCTTCACCTCGAAGAAGAGATTAAGGAAAATATAGTTAATGAAAAAGAAGAAGACTATATCGGCTGCGCTGGCAACAGCGTTAGCCTTAACCTGCATGGGCAGCGGGGGAGGTACTGCGTTCGCAGTGCCCCTGTCTGATGCTGACTTGCAGACTTTGGCAAGTCAGATTCAGCAAATCAACGATACTTCTGATTCTGCAACTGCTTCCGAGACTCCTTCCGCACAAGCCGATGCGGTTGAAGGCTGGACTATTGATTCCAACATCGCTCAGGGCGACGAAATCCTGGAGATGGCAAACGGTTGGCTGCACCTCAAGTCCACTGCCTCTAACGGTAATGCGGCAGCGAACCCCAGCTCCAGCAACAACTGGCCGGCAGTAGCCGTATGGGGCACAGATTACGACTTCTCCAAGGCCGGCTCCTTCCACGCCACCATCAAATCCCCGCAGGAAGGCTCCGCCAACCGCTTCGGCTTCTACCTGGGCTACAAAGACCCGGGCAGCGGCCTGTTCATCGGCTACGATTCGGGCGGCTGGTTCTGGCAGACCTACACCGGTGGCGGTAGCGGCAGCTGGTACAGCGGTGCTCGTATCGCTGCTCCGAGCGCCAACGAAGAGCACGACATTCAGGTCTCCTGGACCGACGCCAAGGTCGCCACACTGACCGTGGATGACCAGAAGGCATTCGATGTCGATTACTCCGCAATGACGAACCTCTCCAACAAGCTTGCCATCAAGGCCGGCTCCTGGAAGGAGCTGAACCAGGTCACCGACGTGTACATCAAGGACTTCCCGGAGGTTGTCAAAGCCGCCAAGCACGCGGTTTCCGGCAAGGTTGTGGACGCTGGAGGCGCTGCCATTGAAGGCGCAACAGTGCGTTTGGATAAGACCAAGGTGAAGACCGGTGCAGATGGCACCTTCTCCTTCGCCGACATTGAAGAAGGCGAACACACGCTTTCGATTGCCAAGGAAGGCTATGAGGACGTCTCCCAGCAGGTGACGGTCTCCGGCGCGGATCTTGCCATCGATCCCATCATCCTGAACAAAACCGTTCAGGTCGCCTCCGAAACGCTGAAGACCGAGAAGATGGAAGTTCAGATTAAGAAGAACTTCCCCTCTGTGCTGCAGTACACGATGACCGACGGCAAGGTGATGTACGGCCAGTCCAAGGATGTGCGCACCGTTGAAATCAACGGCACCAACATCGAACTGGGCGATGACGACGTGACCTTCAAGAAGGTTTCCGACACCGAGGCCACCTACACGCTGAAGGTCAAGGATGAGGCCAAGAAGATTGACGCGGTGATCACCGTTCAGATCACGGTCAAGGCCAACCAGCTGCACCTCAACGTCACCAAGATCAAGAACAACCTGTCCGAAGGCATTCCTGAGGGCAACGGTGTGGAGGAGAACGCCATCCAGACGCTGTCCTTCCCGAACCAGAGTCTCGTTTCCGTGCGTTCCAGCCAGGAAAATGCCCAATTCACTGGTGCTCGTATGTCTTCCAACACGCAGAAGCCTGGCGATACCAACTTCGCAGTGACCGAAGATACTAACGTCACCGATAGCGACTACACCTACGGCTTCATCTCCGGTGCTGGCCTGAGTGCCGGCCTGTGGAGCAACTCCGAGCACGATGGCACCTATGTGGCGGCTCCTGTGCGCGGCGGCAGCCAGAACACGCGTGTCTACGCCACCACCCAGCAGACTGGTGACGCCACCTCCCTGGGACTGGCCAGCGCTCCGTGGTACTACCACCGCACGGTCACCGATTCCAAGGGCAAGAAGTACACCGTGGCCGAAACCGCTCTGCCGCAGATGGCCGTGGCCATCGCCGGCGACGAGAACGAAGACGGTGCCGTCAACTGGCAGGATGGCGCAATCGCCTACCGCGACATCATGAACAACCCGTACAAGTCCGAGGAAGTTCCCGAACTGGTGGCATGGCGTATCGCCATGAACTTCGGCTCCCAGGCGCAGAACCCGTTCCTCACCACGCTTGACAACGTCAAGAAGGTGGCCTTGAACACCGACGGCCTCGGCCAGTCCGTGCTGCTCAAGGGCTACGGCAATGAAGGCCACGACTCCGGCCACCCGGACTACGGCGATATCGGCCAGCGTCTCGGCGGCGCCGACGACATGAACACCATGATGGAAGAGGGCTCCAAGTATGGCGCTCGCTTCGGTGTGCACGTCAACGCCTCCGAAATGTATCCGGAAGCCAAGGCCTTCAGCGAGGACATGGTGCGCCGCAACTCTGCAGGCGGCCTGAGCTACGGCTGGAACTGGCTTGATCAGGGTGTCGGCATCGACGGCATCTACGATCTGGCATCCGGTTCTCGTGTAAGCCGTTTCGCTGACCTCAGCAAGGAAGTCGGCGACAACATGGACTTCATCTACCTCGATGTGTGGGGCAACCTGACTTCTTCCGGTTCGGAAGATTCTTGGGAAACCCGCAAGATGAGCAAGATGATCAACGACAACGGCTGGCGTATGACCACCGAATGGGGTTCCGGCAACGAGTACGACTCCACCTTCCAGCACTGGGCAGCTGATCTGACCTACGGCGGCTACACCTCCAAGGGCGAGAACTCCGAAGTGATGCGCTTCCTGCGCAACCACCAGAAGGACAGCTGGGTTGGCGACTACCCGCAATACGGCGGCGCTGCCAACGCCCCGCTGCTCGGCGGCTACAACATGAAGGACTTCGAAGGCTGGCAGGGCCGCAACGACTATGCCGCCTACATCAAGAACCTGTACACCCATGATGTGTCCACTAAGTTCATCCAGCACTTCAAGGTGACCCGCTGGGTCAACAACCCGCTGCTGACCGCCGACAATGGCAATGCCGCTGCCGTGTCCGACCCGAACACGAACAACGGCAACGAGCAGATTACCCTGAAGGATTCCAACGGCAACGTTGTAGTAGTCTCCCGTGGTTCCAACGACACCTCTAGCGCAGCCTACCGCCAGCGCACCATCACCTTCAACGGCGTGATGGTGGCTTCCGGTGCTGTCTCCGCAGGCGATGGTTCCTCCACTGGTGACGAGTCCTACCTGCTGCCGTGGCTGTGGGATTCCTCCACCGGCAAGCTGGTCAAGGATTCCGAGCAGAAGCTCTACCACTGGAATACCAAGGGCGGCACCACCGCCTGGACGCTGCCGGACAGCTGGAAGAACCTCTCCAGTGTGAAGGTGTACCAGCTCACCGATCAGGGTAAGACCAACGAGCAGACCGTTGCCGTCTCCGGCGGCAAGGTGACGCTTACCGCTGATGCCGAAACCCCGTACGTGGTGTACAAGGGCGAAGCCAAGCAGATTCAGGTCAACTGGAGCGAAGGCATGCACGTTGTGGATGCTGGCTTCAACGGCGGCTCCAACACCCTCACCGACAACTGGACCGTCAGCGGCTCCGGCAAGGCTGAAGTCGAAGGCGATAACAACGCCATGCTGCGCCTGACCGGCAAGGTTGACGTCTCCCAGCGCCTGGCCGACCTTAAGGCTGGCCAGAAGTACGCGCTGTATGTTGGCGTCGACAACCGCTCCACCGGCGATGCATCCGTCACCGTAACCAGCGGCGGCAAGGTGCTGGCCACCAACTCCACCGGCAAGTCCATCGCCAAGAACTACATCAAGGCATACGGCCACAACACGAACAGCAATACGGAAAATGGCTCCAGCTACTTCCAGAACATGTACGTGTTCTTCACCGCGCCTGAGAACGGCGATGCCACGGTAACCCTGTCTCACAAGAGCACCGACGGAGCACACACCTACTTCGACGATGTGCGCATCGTGGAGAACCAGTACTCCGGCATCACCTATGAGAAGGACGGCACGCTGAAGTCCCTCACCAACGGATTCGAAAACAACGCCCAGGGCATCTGGCCGTTCGTGGTCTCCGGTTCCGAAGGCGTTGAGGACAACCGCATCCACCTCTCCGAGCTGCATGCTCCGTTCACGCAGGCCGGTTGGGATGTCAAGAAGATGGACGATGTGCTCGATGGCACTTGGTCTGTGAAGGTTAACGGCCTGACCCAGAAGGGCACGCTGGTCTACCAGACGATCCCGCAGAACGTGAAGTTCGAGGCGGGTGCCAAGTACAAGGTGAGCTTCGACTACCAGTCCGGTTCCGATGACATCTACGCCATCGCTGTGGGCCAGGGTGAATACTCTGCCGGCAGCGTGAAGCTGACCAACCTGAAGAAGGCTCTGGGTGAGACCGGCAAGGCCGAGTTCGAGCTGACCGGTGGCGTCAACGGCGATTCCTGGTTCGGTATTTACTCGACCGCAACCGCACCTGATCTGCAGGGTTCCACCGGCAATGCACAGGACTTCGGCGGATACAAGGACTTCGTGCTCGACAACCTGAAGATCGAGCGCATCGAGTCCCAGACCCGCACCAAGGCCGAAGCGCAGGACAAGGTCAAGGAAATCCGCGGCAAGTACGATTCCAAGCGTGCTGAGCTCTCCGATGCCGCATGGCAGCAGTATCAGGACACCTTGGTCAAGGCTCGCGTGCTCATCAACAAGAATGGCGCAACCGCTGAGGACTTCACCAAGGCATACGACATTCTCGTGGCCCTCGACGAGTACATGAAGACCGCTCCCGGCAACGAGAGCAGCGACAAGTACGACGTGGCAGCTGACGGCTCCGATGAGCTGGGTGGCTACACCGTGGCCACGGGCAGCGAAGAGCCTACCGCAGGCCTGCCGAGCGAAGGCCCGGCCGATCTGGCACAGGATGGCAACGACAGCACCCACTGGCACACCAGCTGGAGCGAGAACGCAGTCGGCAACGGCACCGCATGGTATCAGTTCAACCTCAACGAACCGACCACCGTCAACGGCCTGCGCTACCTGCCGCGCTCCGGAGGTATGAACGCCAACGGCAAGATCAAGGGCTACAAGATCACGCTCACTCTGGCGGATGGCACCACCAAGGATGTCGTCACCGATGCTGAGTTCTCCACCACCACCATGTGGCAGAAGGCCAGCTTCGACGCCGTCGAGAATGTGACCGCCGTACGCTTGACCGTCCTGTCTTCCGCAGGCCAGAGCGACTCCCAGGCCAACAAGTTCGCATCCGCTGCCGAACTGCGTTTGACCACGGACCGCGAGGTTGAGGAAGAGACTGTCGCTCCGGACAAGACCGACCTCAACGACACCATCGCCAAGGCTAACGGTCTTAAGGAATCCGACTACACGGCTGAAAGCTGGACTGCTCTGGTCAAGGCCCGCGAAGCTGCACAGGCCGTGGCGGATAACGATAAGGCCACCGCTTACGATGTGGCTCTGGCGCTGACGAACCTCGAATCCGCTATCGCTGGTCTCGAGAAGACCGGTGAGGAGCCTGGCCCAGGCCCGGTTGAGGTGAACAAGACCGACCTGCAGACTGCAGTGAACAAGGCAAGCAAGCTCGAGAAGGCCGATTACACGACCAACTCGTGGGAAGCTTTCGCCGAGGCACTGAAGGCTGCACAGCAGGTGCTCGACAACAAGAACGCCACCCAGCAGGATGTGGATACCGCACTGAGCGCTCTTCAGGACGCCATCTCCAAGCTGGAAGCTACCGCCGAGCCGAAGCCGAATCCGGAACCGGGCGTGGTGGACAAGGCTGCTCTGAACGCGACCATCAACAAGGCCGCCGCCATCAACCTGGGTCTCTACACCGACGACTCCGCCAACGCTCTGCGCGCCGCGCTGAAGAAGGCCCGTGAGGTCTCCGACAACAGCAACGCCACGCAGAAGCAGGTCGACGCAGCTCGTGAGGCTCTCGAGAAGGCAATTGCCGGCTTGGTGAAGCGTACCGCTGCCAAGGGTGATGGCAATGTCGTCTCCAACACGGGTGCCAATGTCGTCACGATTGCTGTGGCCGGATTGCTGCTGGCCGGTGCCGGCGCCGCAATCGCCTACCGCCGCAATCGCGAGCAGATGTGATCATGAAACCGTAAGGTTCGCGACCACATAAGGAGCACTCCTTATTATCTCGGCCGGTGCCGGTCAGCAATGCCCAGCGCCGGCCGTTTTTGTATGAATCAGTGTTTTCCGGTCACCCAGCGGGCATCGGAATGCACATGGGGGATCATCATCACAATGACCGCAATCAGACAGACGATCATCACCATCAAAATAACGTCCTCATGACCGCGCGTCTGCAGCGTGGCTCCAGTCAAAGCACCGAGCGCCAAAGCCAGCATTACAATCGCGCGCCGGCCAAGTTTGGACTGCTCATGATCATGCGCCGAAGTGTCAGCGATAATCCCAGTTAACGTCATCGTCAACACAGTCGTGGGCAAATCTGGCACCGAAAGCTTACGAGCAGTGGAATTCTGAATGCCCATAGCCGGTGCGAGCAGCACAATCAGCAGAATAATATGCAAATCAATATGCAGAGCAGTTGGGAAGTTCAGACTGGGCTGTGCCGTGCGGGCGATGGCTGAAGCATCAGTGCCACCCATCGACGGTTCAGGCGCAAACTGATTGAGCAGATAAATGCCGACGAGCGCAGCTGCCACAAAAGCCAGCTGGATTGACGTGGACACCAGCAGATGGCGCGCGCGGTTGGCGCCAAAGTAATGAATAATGCGTCCGCCGATGAACGCACCAATCATGAACGTGGCCAGCGTGAGCGCCGAAGTCCACCAGACGAAGCCCTGCGCGTGGGCGAATGCAAAACCAAGGAACACAATGTTGCCGGTCACATTGGCCACAAATACATGACCGAGTGCCAAGTAACTTAACGCATCCACCAGTCCGGCGACAAACGTGAGAATAACCAGAGCTGGGGAAAGCAGACCGTACCGATCATCCTTGCGGGGAATCAGTGTGCGTCCTGCTTCGGCAAGGTGTGAGGTCATGGTGGGAGAGGCTTTCCTTTGCTGTTTGGCGGTATTCAATAGCTGGCGCGCGGCCTTGCACATTATGAAGTGTGTGCCGGACGGTATATGTCAATGAGTCTGCGCTCGCATGCGGAGTGCGTGCAACAGTTCGCTATGAGTTCACCTGCGATTCGCTGAACGCGCATAGTTCGGTAACGCGATTTCGCTATATCTGGTCGTAATACCGATGAGGCTAGGAAAAGGAATGATTATGCAGTCAGATAACAGCCATCATGAAGCACATCAGAACGACCTGAACTACAGCAGTGAGTACCAGTACGATATGTATATGTATGCCGAGTACGGCATCGAGTGGTGATTGAGAGCCCCGAGTGAGAATTGGACTCACGACCT
>OOCS01000696.1_pt1 | contig 20346 bp, 9 predicted proteins | sample 1671411 | NCBI WGS metagenome assembly OOCS01 (sample SAMN06348154, study PRJEB24527) | human gut metagenome | biome: human gut; feature: ankylosing spondylitis patient; material: feces | host: Homo sapiens | place: China | collected 2015-10 | reverse complement strand
CCGCAACGCTGAGCTTGCCCAGCTGATATGCCTTATCGAAGGTGTAGCTGAGCCACGGCGAGGTGTCGCCGGTGCCCCAGTTCGACCAGTTGGTGCTCAGGTTGTTGTCGCAAGTCAGGTCGGCCGTAGAAGCGGAGGCCCAGCTACTGGCCGGCTCATACTTCGAGGCCGCAGCGGACGAGCAGAACAACCGGGCAAGGTTGCTTTCCACAGTCACGGTGAACGTGGCGGTTACTGAAGAATCAGCGACAAGACGCACCGTCACGGTTTGCTCGCCCAATTTGGTGGTGTCGAAGCCTTCCAGCGTGTATTCGCTTGGCTCCAGCACACGCGTTTTGCCATTGGTGAGCGTGGCGGTAACCGTCACGTCCCGAAGCGCGAGCATCTGCCCCTTGGCGATAGTGGCTTCAGGGTCCTTAGCCGCGATGGACTCCACAGCAGCAGTCTGCGAACCGAACGCAGTGCCGTTGAAGGCCACGGTGAATGCGCCGGCATTGCTGTTCGACGTGGCGAAGACACCGGCATCGAGCCCGGTTGCGTCCGCACCGGTCAGCGTTACCGTAGCGACATCCTGCCATTCATCGTTCGCGGAAGCACGCCAGTAGCCTTTCAGGGTATCGGTTGCGGCGCGCTCCAGCTTGAGTTGCACTTGGTCGCCGAAGCCGGCACCAACATGCGATGTTTCCTTATCGATGTAGCCATCGGCATTGGAATCGTACTGCATGTAAATGCCGCTTGGGCTGGCAAGTAACGTGGCATATCCCTTGCCGCCGTTAGCGTCAGCAAGACCGTTACGAACCACCAGGCCGGCACGCGGATCGCCATTACCGCCCAAGTCGAGCGGCTTGACCGTGGTTTCCAACGTTTCGTTCACGTCCAGAGCATCAGGCTGGTACACCGCGCTGCCCTCGTTGCGATCCGTCCAGACACCACGATTGGCGTTGTCCGTAACGGTGAAGTCATAGGTACCGCCGGATGCGGCGACCTGGCACGCGCTGCCGCCCTTCCAATGGGCTTCCTTCCAACTTCCGGAAATCGGGTTGGAGCAGGAAACGTCGATGGTTCTGCGGAATGTGCGGCCCGGGTTGAAGTTGCTGCTCTCGGCAAGAGTGCCTGTAATGGTGTAGGTTCCCGGCACATTGAATGCGTAGGTGCTGCCGGCAGCCTTGGTCGACTTGCTGACTGCCGTACCACCTTCCACATTCCATGTCACCTTGGTAGCAATGGTATCGTCGCCTTCCTTGACGTTGACGGTGTCCGGCAGAGTAACGGTTCCGCCCGTGTTCACGGTCTTCGGGAGATCATCGCCGGTTTCCACAGTCCAGTTGACCAGCTTGCCCTTGGCGCTACCATGGTTGCCCCAATAGCTCAGATCCCAACCGTCGGGCTCGCCTTCTTGAGCAGGATTGTGCATTTCGATGGTGCCGTTCTCACCGATGGTCAGCGGCAGCCAAACATAGGTGGAATCGGCTTTACCGGAATCCCAACGGTCACCAAGGTAGATGAAGTGACCTTTCTCCTGGTCTACTGCGAGCACACTAGCCGACTGCGAACCGAATGTGGTGCCGCGGGTATCGCCCACGGACAACAGACCATCCGCGCCTTCCGGCATGTTGTTGTACCACGTGTTCTCGTTGACATCGTCCTTTTCCACGCCACGGGTCCAGTTTCCCAGCATGGAGTCGGCGGTGTAGTAGGTCTGCTTGTTCGGGGCCCAGCCGGTTGCACCAGATGCGATGATGTTGTAACGCCCGTCATATTGGAATACGGCAGGAGCTTCCAGCGAACCATTTTGTTTGACGATTTGGAAATCTTCGCCACGCACCGGGGCATCCGTAGTAGCGTCTGCAAGAATGTATGGGTACTGCCCGTCAGCAGAGTACTGCTTTTGTCCCTCGGACTGGTCCACATTCGTGGTCTTGACTACATTGGTGTAATCATCGTTGAGCTTGGCGATGTACAGCGTGGCATTGGCTTCGGAAGAATACAGTACATAGGCACTGTCGTCCTTCGGGTCCACGAACACAGTCATATCGCGGCTGTCACCGTTCTCACCCCAGCTGGGGTTACCTGCGGCTTCTTTCCAATTGTTCTGGTTAGGCAAACGATAGGCACCCACCATAGTGAACGGGCCCGCCGGATTGTCGGAAACAGCCACGCCCGCAAGTGCACGTGCATAGTTGGAACCGCCCGGCGTGGTGCTTCCATCGGAATGCCACCACAGCACGTATTGCTTGTTCTTCTTGTTGTAGATGATCTTCGGACGCTCGAAAATGCCCTGTACGGAATCAACCGCGCCATCACCATCCTGATCGGGGTTGGTGTTGAGGTACGGGAAGATTGCGTCGGCCTTGGCAGCGTCCACACTGCCGTCGGACTTGGTCAGGTTGTAGGCCTTGTCGAAGTAGGCGTAATCGGCATTGCTCTTATCCGTCAACTGAGATTTGCTGGTCACCGCACGCAGCGCCACACCAAGATCGGTCCAGTTGTATAGATCTGTCGACATATAAGCATGGACACCGGGGCTGTTGTCGTAACCGTTAGAACGGTCTTCGCCATACCAGTAGTAGGCGTCGCCGACCTTGACCACTTGGCCACCGTGCGCTTGGATGTGTGTGCCGCCATTATCATTGGCGTTCTTGGCATACCAATATGGCTGGAAGTAATCGCTAGCGTTCTTGCCCGGATCGGCTGTGGGCTGGAACTTGGTGTATGTCGGCACTTGGCCGATGGTAGGCAGGTAATCCACACCTGCCGCACTGGCACTTGCAGCGGCCAGCCCGCATGACAATAGCGTTGCCGCGGCGATAATTGCCGCGATAAGAGCGCCCTTGCCCTTATCGTTTATCTTCATTGATTTGGTTCCTTGATTGATGATAACGGTTTTTTGAACAAACAGTTATGTCGCTATCCGCGAAGCCAGAAAAGGTTCGACAAATCAATATACCGATACTGAAAATTCAGTATTCAACTTGTCGGACCAATTATGGTCAAAGAGCGGAGGAACCGGCCGGCAATAGTCAATATTGCCGGCTTGTTCCTTCACCCATTACTGCGCGAGGGTGCTATGCACGCTTGCGCAGCATGAACAGTGCACCCGCGGCAGCGGCCAGCAGAGCGACAGCGCCAGCGATGGCGGCAACACTGGAACCGGTGTTGGCCACCGTGTTCTTGTTGCCGTTGCCGGTGGCACCGGGCTTGTTGGTGTTGCCGGGCTTCTGTTCTTCAGGGCCAGGGGCGACTGCGTTGGCCTTGACCGTGACGTTGAAGGTCGCGGTCACACCACGGTAGGAGACGGTAATCGCCTTCTTGCCTGCGGTGGTGGAGTCGAACGAGCCAATCGCAAGCTGCGGGTCGTCAAGAGCGACCGGCACTTCCTTGGTCTTGTCGCCACTCTGGTAGACGGCAGTCACCTTCAGACCGGCGGTATCGAGCTTGTCGCCGATGGCGTACTCGGTCTTCGTGGGTCCGATCACCTTGAGCGAAGCCAAAGTGAAGGCGTTGAAGGTCACCGTGTAGGTCTTCGTCTCAGACTCGTCGGCTGAGGTCACCGTAATGGCGGCCTTGCCGCCAAGCTTGCCGTTCTCAACCGCGTCGCCAGTCACCTTGACGGCGGCGGCATTGTCGGTGGCGAAGGCCTGCAGCACCGGGTTTGCCTCGGCGTCGACCGGCAGATCAACCGTGTAGTCGGTCTTGGACGGGTCGAAGCCTTCAACGGTTTCGCCGTCAAGACGCAGGTCGCCCAGCGTGGCATCGGATGCTGGCTGCGGGGTGAGTACCGTGCTGTCTTGTGCGAACACCTGGATCTCAGCCACGTTGATGTACACCTTGGTGTCCTGCAATGTGTTAGTCAGGCGGATGGCCTTGGCCTTTACCGGGGTGCCGAGCACGAAGTCAACGGTCGGGGTGTCGGCGGCGGTGATGCCGTCGGAGCCAGAGCCGGCATCGCCGGCCTGTATCTTCCAGCCATCCTTGGTACCGACTCCATGCCATTCGCCAGCCTCATCCTGGTATTCCAGCGTCTGGCTCTTCGGCCAAGACGCACGACCATCGTAGTAGAAGAAGGTCTTCACTTCGGTGATGGTCTGAGCTTCGTCGAAGGTGAACGTGGCGACCGGGTCCACCGTCGAGGCGGTGGAAGCCCAAGTGGACCAACCCTTTGACGTAGTGTCACCATCGATGGCCTTGGAAGCGGAGGCACCCTCCTGGAAGTTCACCGAGAAGTTCGTGCCAGAGGCCGCGGCGATGTTCTTCGCAGCACCCTGAACCGGCGTCACGAATGCCTGAATTTCGGTGGCGTTCATGTAGTCGTTGTTCACGGTGTTCACAATGCGCACCTTCGTGGCATTCACTGTGCCCTTATCGGCCTTGAACGTCACCGTCTGGCCTGCGGCAGGCTTAACATCGCTACCGAATTGCATCCACGTCTCGCCATCAGTGGTGTACTCGGCCTTGGCGGAAGCCGGAGCCTTGTCACCATACGTAATGGTCACTCTGCTAAGCTCACACTCAGAGCCGAAGTCAATCGTGGCGGTCGGGCTGGCGGAATAGTCACCAGCAGAGTTCCACGTCACCCAGGCTTCAGCTGACGTGTCACCATCGGTGAGCTTCTTCCACTGATCGCCCTTGCTGTATTCCGTCTGCTGGTTGGTCACGGTCAGGCTGGAAGCAGTGTCGGCCACATTCTCAGGCGTGGCGGCGGTGACATAGATCGCGCCCTTCAGCGCAATCGTGGTCGCGTCGTCCAGCTGGTAAGTACCGGTCACGGCAATGTTGTCGCCAGCCTTGGCATCGGCGAGCTTGGTATCAAGCCCATCGAAGTTCCACGTAACCTTAGCCGCATCGCCCTCGAATGCAGGCGATGCCTTGACGTGCAGATACACCGGCGCAGCCTCAAGCGCGGCCTTCGCCTCGCTCGCACTGGTGCCGGCCAGCACTGTAGCCGATACCGGATCGGAAACGGTGAGCGCGCCAACGTAGACCGTAGCGGCGACATTGAACTCGTTGCCGTACACATCGGTGGCGGTAGCGGTGGCTTCGTAGGTGCCTTCCTTGGCCACATCGACCTTGGAAGTATCCCAGTTGGCAACCGTGGCCTTGCCTTCGCCCCAGGTGTAGTAGAGCGTGACTTCGGTCGGCAGCGCGGCCTTCTCGTTAACGGCGGTCTGCACGTTCACGGTCTTCTGGCTGGTCGGCGTTACATTGCGTAGAGTCCATGTCTGGTTGGCGGACGGCGAAGTGCCGCTCGGTGACTGCCACAAGCCAACCTTCGTGCCGACTGTGGTACCAGAGTTATCCACATCGAGGTTCGTCTTAGTCGCGGCATTGAGCAGCTGGTAGGTCGAACCATCGGAAGTGTTGAGAATCCACTTGGCAGCCGGGTCGGACTTAGCGGCCTCAACCGTTTCGTTGGAAAGCGCGTTCGTGCCATCCTTGGACACCAGCACCTTGCCTTCGGCGTTAGTAATCACATAAGCCTTGAGATCAGGGCGCTCGGAGTCGGCGGGCTGCTCGATCTGGGTAAAGGTCCAAGTCTGCTTCTTGGCGTTCTCGGCATCGGAAGCGACGTTGGCCAGGGACAGCGCGGAATCACCAGAAGTGGTATCAGCCACGGCCTTGCCGGACTGCTTACCAACGAGCTGGTAAGTGTCGCCGGTCTCGACGGCAGCATCCTTAGCGTAGCCGGTCACGCCAGTGAGCTGGATGGAGGCGATAGAACGGGCGGGCACAGTGACCGTAGCGGTCTTGGCAGCCTTGTCAATCATCACAGAGCCTTCAGCTTGCTTGACGTTGCTGGTCTTGGCGAAGACTTCCGGAGTGGCGGAATCGACACCCGCGTTCTTGTCTTCGGCAGAGGTTTCGGTGGTCAGGTAGAGCTCACCGTAAGCGTTGTCGGCAATCTCGCCGTACTTCGACAGGTCGATGACGAAGGTCTGGTCAGAGGTGCCGGAGTTGCGGTGGATGACGGTCTGTGTCTTGCCATCGTCGGAGGTGGCAGTCATGTTGTTGTCCTCATCGTTGTTGGCGATGACCTTGTCGCCCGCGTGGATGAAGTGGGTGATGGCCTTGACGCCGTTGTACTTGGCGTTTGCAATAACCGTGCACGGTTCAAGTCCATCGGTGGTACCGCCGTTGTTGTTCACGCGGCGCTCGGAGTAGAGCTTGCCGTCCATGCCAGCCACGGTGCAGTCGAAGTCGATGAGCACGGTGCCCCAGTTGGTGTTCTCACCGGCCGGATTCACATTCGAGCCCATCTGCATGTTGTAGAGGTCCTCGACCACCTGCCAGAAGGTGAAGTCCTTGGACTGCAGGCGGGTGACGTTGGAGCTGATCTTGCTCATCATGCCCAGCGCGTTGTCGAAACCGTACGGGTTGTAGGAGCCAGACTGCCAGGAGCCGTCCACCTCGCTCATCGACAGCTTCTTGCCGTCTGCCTGAGCGATATCGCGCGACTGCATCTGGTTGCTGTCGGAGTAGGCGTGAACGTTGTACTGGCCGATAAGGTCCTTGATCGCCTGCGGGTACTGGTTGTACGACTTGACGAAGTCGGCGGAGTTCGTGGCATCGGTGGCTGCGATGATGGTGTCATCATTGTCCTTGAGCGCCTCAGCGAGTGCGGTAATCGTCTGCTGCTGCTGGGCGTTGCTGACATGCATACCCTCCTGCGGCTTCTTCAGCGCGTTGGAGTATGGGGTGACGGACCTATCTTTGTCGGAGTAGTACTTATCCCAGTAGTTGTTAATGAGCTTGGTGTTGTCATCGCTCTCATCGGTGTACTTCGAAGCCATGTCGCCCGGAGTGCCCCAGTAACTGGTCTCGGACTCGTTGAACGGCTCGACCGTGTCAACGTTTGCGCCAAGGCTTTCGAGGTGCTCGACGTTCTTGGCCATGTACTGAGCGAATTTCTCAGGGTTTGCAAGATTATTGCTACCGGAGTTGCGTCCACCAGTGGCGTAACCGCTGTTGGTCAGGAACCACGGAGCGGAGTTGGCGAAGGCCTCTACGTCGGTGATGTCAGGGTTATCGCCGGTGGCACCGCGCTCAATCCACCAGTCTTGGGCGGCGGACTTGGAGAAGTCATACTGGTTGTCGTCAGTCGGGTCGAATGCCGCAGCCAGCTTGTCTTTGTCGGCCTGCTTGGTGGTTACGCCATTGCCATACGTGCCGGAGCCGGTGGCGTCATCTTTCCACGTGCCAGGCACGGCAGCGCCTTGGCGCATGAATGGGTAGCCGTAGGCAACATCGGAGGCATTGCCGCCGCCCACGTTGTAGCGGGCCATGTTCAGGTCCAGTCCTTCATCACCGAAGATGGACTGGTAGAACTGTTCGCGCAGCTGTTTGCCGTATTCCACAGCCTTAGCCTTGGAAGCGTCATCGCCGAGATTGGTGGTGATGGCCGATTCCTCGCCGAGGCTGCCGGTGGCGTTGGCGAACCAAGCCAGTGAGGTGCCCCAGCCATCGAAACTGTTGGCATACCACGGGTTCGGGGTCACGGTAATGGCATCGTTATCAGCCGCATACGCAGTGCCGGCAACCGCAAACGCCCCTCCTCCCACTAGTGTTGCCGCCGCAACCATTGCAGCAAGCGATTTGCTCAGTACCTTCATTGGTCTCCTTAGTGTTCCTGCTATCCGCCTTATACCGGAAAAAACGGCCTTTGCTTCACTGAGCCGGCCTCTTTGCCTGATACATGACCTACGTCGACTCCTTCTTTCGGCGCAGCCAAAATGTTTACGCAAACATTTTGATATGAGCGATTTTATCACAAAACCGTCACCCAGCAAACAACTTCAGAGACCACAAACGACGCACAAAGTCATGAGCCATTCGAATTGCGCTGGCCCAATCGCTACGAATCATATTTGCCGTAGCCCTTAAGTGAATCCCACTGCATCGAGATATCGCGCCCGCTATCCCTTCCGATAACGCCGACCACGCGTGTTGCCTTCAGCAATCAGCTTTCCTTGCGCAACTAAACCGTTTAGGAATTTGCGGACTGTTCTGTTATCGAGCTCTGTTATCTTGGCGAGTTCAGGTACAGTCACATAGTCAACCTCTGTCAAGCGTCGATTCATCGCCGACAGCATCGCTGCCCGCGAATCAATTTCACCCGATGCGGTTGCATCTGCTTTCTTACCATCCACACGTTCCCCGCCAATGAGCCTCGCACCCTCTTCGGCATCTTTCTCAACTACAGATCTCACGCTAGCAAAACCAGAACCATCAACGGTCTTCAGCGCAGGAACAATAGGAATCGTCGCCTCGAATATGTCACCATCGCGGAACTCAGGCTCTCGCTCAGTATATTGCCGGGACGCTCTTATCAGATTCCGCAGTCCGCTACCCGGCTGCTCGGCTATGCCGGTCTGCACAAACACATTAGCGATAATCGGATTCTTTGGCATTGGCGTGAACTCGCCCAGCTTCATTCGACCTTCAAAGAATGAGCGCGAAGCATTAACCGTCCGGATGGATTCATTATCAATGGTGACACGCGCCACCACCGGACTGGAATACTCCCGATGCATGAGGCTGTTTGCCACCAATTCACGGGCGATCATCGTACGCGGGCTCACTCGCTTATCGCCCTTTAACACAAAGCGGTCAGGCAGATTCCGCTCAGTAAATTCACGGAGTTGCTCGTACGAATCGAACAAGTTGGTCCGCACCATAAGTCGGTCATCGTATCGGTCAATATTGTCTCGCCGAACCACGGCATCAGTAATATACGCTGGGCAAACCGAGGAAATGACTTCATCCTTGCCCAAGAGCAGCACTGCAGCAAGATTAAAGCCCTCTTCGCCGGTCGTGTAATCACGATCGTATAGCTTGGCGCTGCGGAACAGTTCTTCGTCAGACATAGTTCCCCAAGGGTGCCCAGCTCGCTGAGCGACCGCCAGCTGCCGCATTCGCGCAATCAGCTCAGGACGCAAATCAAACGGAGTCACGTAACGGAAAATTCGCCGTTCGGAATAGTAGTTCTGCTTGCGAATATACATTTGACTAATCTGGATATCGCTTTCGATGTGTGTATCCACATCAGCAATGCGATCAAACACTGCGCCCTTGAACCGCACAACCGAAGAACTCGGAGCTACCCAAATACGAACAATAATCCGTTCGTCGTACTCGATATGTTCCGTTTCCACCATTGGAGCCGGTTCGAACATCTTACGATTAGACACTACGTTGACAACGTTGCGCTCTATCTCACTAACGCGCTTAGAATCGACGCCGAGCACTTGACCGTCATCGTCAACGCCAAGATAAATGCTGCCACCAGAACGATTGGCGAATGAGCATACAGTCTCAAAAGTATCCGTATGAGGCAATTCGCTGCAGCGCTTGAACTCGACCATAGATGATTCACCGGCCTGCAGCACTTGCATAAGTTCATTCTGCGTCATCGCATTCCGCCCTTCATAGCGATAATTCATACATTAGGACATGGCACTTATCGTATTTTAGCATCTAATTAGTACATTAGGACATTGTTTTATGTCCTAATGTACTAATTAGGCGGCTAATTGTACTAATAATTGCACACTGATGTACTAATCCGATGATCGAATGCACTAATTGTCCGCACAAATGCACTAATCGGATGACCGAATGTATCAATGAGACCTATAGGCAGCCGATTGGCTGACGATCAGCCCAGTCATTGGCTATCGGCCGCTAGCCAGTCAGCCGCCAACAGCCAACAGCCACCCAACCAATAGCCGCCAGCCAATCAGCCCGTCCAATCACTCCTTGTGTTCCAGTGCGGCCTTCAAATCGCGGCTACGGTAGCGTTCGCGCAGCATAGAGAATCCACCGAAGCCCACAAGCCACACCAGGCCGGCAATCGCGGAATTGCGCGTATCGTCCGCAAGGAACAACGTCAGGTAGATGAACACGAAGAACACGATTGCCACCGTATTGAGCACCTTCCACGCGGGCATGACGAACCCGTCCGGAATGAAATCAGCGGAGCGACGGTACTTGCGGTGTGCCATCAGCGTCAGGATGTAGATGAACAGGAACACCGCGGAGCTGGCGGACGAGAACAGCACGAACGCTCCGGACACACCGGGGATGGCGTTGACGATCGGCGACAGCAGTATCAGCGCCGCGGACACCAGGATGGCGCGGGCCGGCACCTTGCGATCGGACACCTTGCCGAGCTTGTTCAGCATCGGGTTCGGCGACACCTCGGACAGCTGGTACAGGTGGCGGCCAGCCGAGTACAGCAGCGAGTTCAGCGCGGAAGATGCGGCGGTAATCACCACGAAGAACACCAGCGCAGACGCCCAATTCAGCCCGGCATACTGGAACATCATAATGAACGGGGATGCGAAGGAGCCGTCCTTGTTCGGCTTGAACGAGGTCCACGGCACAATGCACATGATGGCCACCAGTGCGCCCACATAGAAGATGAGCACGCGCACGATAATCTCGTTGATGGCCTTGGGCAGCACCTTGCGCGGATTCTTGGTCTCGGAGACGGTGACGCCCACGAATTCAATCATCTCGTAGGCGAAGAACACCATCTGGAAGCTCATGAGGAAGGCCATCCAACCGTTCGGCGCGAACGAGAAGTTGGCGAACAGGTTGTCGAATCCGGCGTGGCCGGCCGGGCTCACGTGGTCCACGCCGTGAATCTGCACGGCTGGGTAATGGTAGCCGATCACGATCATGACCACGGCGGTGGCGATCATCGCGCAAATCAGCGTGATCTTGATCATCGAGAACCAGAATTCCACCTCGCCGAACACCTTGACGGCAATCAGGTTGATGGAGACCAGCGACACCAGGAAACACAGCTCGATCAGCCATTTCCAATGGGTCAGGTCGATGCCGAACGTGTCGAAGAAGGTGATGAAGTACGTGGAGACGGCCGTGATCTCGGTCATGCCCAGCAGCACGAGCGCGGCCCAATACGTCCAGCCGGCGAAATGCCCCCACCCGTTGCCAAGGTAACGGGTGATGAAATTGATGAAGGTGTGCTGGCTGGGGTCACGGTACATCATTTCGCCGATGGCGCGCATCAGGAAGAACATGATGACACCGACCAGAATGTACACGAAGATGATCGAGGGGCCGGTTAGCGAGATTGACTTGCCCGAGCCCAGGAACAGGCCGGTGCCGATGGTGCCGCCAATGGCGATGAACTGTACGTGGCGATTGCTCAGGCCACGCTCCATCTCGTTGGTCTGGTCCAGGCTTTCGACAGACTTGAGTTTGCCCGTAGCCTGCTGTGTACCACCATTCACATTCGTATCGGCCATACTGATTTCATTTCTCTTCTCTGCCGCCCGATTGTTACGCACCAGACGCGATACTCGTTCAAAACAAGTTCAAACTGTATCACCGAAATATGTCACGAAAACCGCTCAGCTCAAGAATACATGCGATGATACTGTAAATATTCCGCCAAAAAGTTCAATTCATCAACACCAAATTGAACTTCTACCTCTATTCCACGGACTTGAGCGAGCTGACCGGGTCTACGCGATCGAGCACTGGGTTGGTGAACAGCTGCACCAGCAGCGCGAACGCCAGCGTCGCCACCACGGCAATCGCATAGCTGTACCAGTGCACTTCCACTTCGAAATACAGCGACGGCATATTCAACGCAGCAGTCAGTAATCCGCCTATCCACCTGCCAAGCGGCAGACCAACCACCACACCCATACCGGTCAATATCATCATCTCGCGGTTCACGTAGTTGTGCACCTCGCGGTCATAGAAGCCCAGCACCTTCAGTGTGGCCATCTCGCGGATGCGTTCGGACACGTTCGTATTGGCCAACGTAAACAGCACCACCAGCGCCAGGCCGCCGGCGAGCCCCACAATCAGCGCCACCACGGCACCCATCAAATCGAACTTAAACGTGGCGTCCAGATGCGCACAGCTCACGGCCTTGAGCACCGACGATTCCTCGCCCAACCGATCCGCATATTCGGCCTGTTCGGTCTCGGAACCTTTCAGCTTGGCGAGCATCGCGTTCCACGTCAAGGTCGAGGCAGTGCCATCTCCCGAAGCCGAAGACGTCACACCGTCGGCCGCAAACTTCTGGTCGTACAGTCGCTCACTGATGTACACATCAGAGCCGATAAGATTGCGCGTCACGGCCGTGACCTGCACCTTGGCCCGGCTGCTACCGCCATTGCCCAGCGTGACGGTGTCGCCGGCATGAATATTCAGCGAGTTGGCGGCGGACTGCGATACAATCACGCCACTATCGTCCAGCGCTACAGTGCCGCCACCCGCTTTGCCGAAGATATTGGGCAGCTCGAACCACCCATCGTCACCGGCCTCTTCCAGCGTGACCATGTCGTTCAGTTTGTTCAACGAATTGTTGGGCACCGTCATCAGCTGCACGGTTTCGCTTTCCTGCGCCGCATTGCTCATCTCGCCGCTATCCACGCGCAGATTCAGCGTTTCGGTGGCCCGGCCATCTTGTGCCACCTGCTTGCGCATCGCGGCGGCGTCATCGTCATTGGCCACCACCATCAAGTCATACTGGTAGATCTGCTCATATTGCTTGACGCCAGTCGTGTCGACGGTGTCGTTAATCGCAAATCCGCAGATAATCAGCGCTGTGCAACCAGCCACGCCGCCCACGGTCATAATCAAACGCGACTTGAATCGGAAGATATTGCGCGCAGTGACTTTGCCGAGGAAGTTCAGCCGGCTCCATACCGGGCGAATCCGCTCCAACAATATGCGAGCGCCCGCCTTCGGCGCCTTCGGGCGCATCAGCGCGGCGGGCGTGTGCCGTATCTCCTCGCGGCAGGCGAGCGCGGTGGCCACGCCCACACCGACCACGAACAGCACGATGCCGGCCGAGCCGTACAGCCAGTCGTATTCAAGTCGCACACCGGGCAATATATACAGTCCCTCAATCACCACCATCAGGAATGCCGGGATGCCGAGGAATCCGACCAGCAGACCGATGCCGCCGCCGACCAAGCAGGCGAGCAACGCGAACAGCAGATACCGGCTGGACACGGCGAGTCCGCCATAGCCGAGTCCAAGGTAGGTGCCGATAAGTCCGCGATCTTCCTCGACCATGCGGGTCATGGTGGTCAGGCTCATGAGCACGGCGACCAGCAGGAACACAATCGGGAATGCGCGGCCGATGGATTCGATGGAACTGACGTCTGATTTGAGCGAGCTGAATCCGTCGATCGAAGCGCGTGTCTGCACATACCAACGTGCGTTGGCCACATCGTCGATGCGCCGTTGCTGCTTGGCGAATTCGCTTTCCGCTTCGCTTCGCATCGCATCGAGTTCAGACTGCGCATCATCCAGTTTCGCCTTGCCGTCCGCGAGCTGTTGTTCGCCTTCTTTCAGCTGCCGCTCGCCTTCTTCAAGCTGCCGCTTGCCGCTGGCCAGTTGGGCGGCCTGCGCTTCAAGTTGCGCCGACTGGGTTTCGAGGGTTGCGGCATTCGCTTCGAGTTCCGCGGATTTGGTATTGAGCTGTGCCTCTCCTGCAGCCGCTTCCTGTTCCTTGGCGGTCAGTTGCGCGTTCTGCTGGTCCAAGGTGGATTGTGCGGGGGCAATGGTTTCGTTTAATGTGCGCTGCAAATCGGCTTTCTGCTGGGCCAGACTGTCTCGCTGCGTTTGCAGTTCCGTTTGCTTGGCGGTCAGCTGTTGCCGCAGATCGCTGATTGACGGCACTTCAGGCAGGGTAATGCCAAGGCGCGCGAGCAGTTGCTTGATGGCCTGCCATGTGGGTGAGTTGAGGTCGATATTCGGGTCAAGTTGCGCCAGTAGATTGTTGGCCTGTTGAATCATGGGCAGCATCTGATCAATTTGCGCCATGCCTTGGTCGATTTGGGTAATGCCCTGTTCGATTTTCGTGCGATTGGCGGTCAGTTCCGTTTGCGCCGCATCGAGCTGTTTGCGAGCCGAGGTGAGCTGCGTTTTGCCTGATTCGAGCTGGGTGCGCGCTTCGGCTATCTGCTGGCGACCTTGCGCGATCTGTTGACGGGCCGTTGCAATCTGCGCACGTCCATCGGCGAGCTGCCGTTCGCCATCGGTAATGGTTGTCCTGTTGTTCTCCAATTCGGTACGGCTATCTTGCAATGTCGTTTCGTTGGCTTCCAGCTCGGCCCAGTTGTCGTCGATCTGCTTCTGGGCTTCGTCCAGCTGCTCGTTGGCCTCGTCTTGGGCATCGTCCAGTTTGCGCTGCGCGCTGGAGACGATCTGTTGGCGACGGGCTTTCTGGCGTGTGGTCTGTATCTGATGTTCGATACGGTCGGCCACGGTTTTGACGGCTTCATCGTAGGCATCGGAAAACGTGTCAAAATCGGACGCACCAGTGACGGCAACCGATATCGCAGTGTATATATTGCCGGTCACGCCGTCGCTGGGTGCAAAGAACGTATAGTCCTCGGATGAGGTGGACCGGAAGGAGGTCATGCCCGAATAGCCGTCTGGATTGTTGAGGTCGCGCGGGTCAAGTACGACGCCGGTGATGGTGAGTTTCGTGGGGAACTGCGGGGATTGCTCGGCGTCGGCGTCCGTATTGGCGGCGGACTTCGCATCGGATGCCGAGGCATTGGCGGCGACACCTACCGTATCGGCATTATTGGAATCGTCATTGGAATCATTATTGGAATCGTCAGTCTCCGTGGCCGCTACCGATATGACGGATGAAGAGGTGTCTTGTGGCGTCACAGTAATGGTGCCGCCAATCTTGAGTCCGCTATCGTTCAGGAATTGCTGCGTAACCGCCACTTCGCCGGCCTTGTTCGGCAGTTTGCCCTGCCGTATGTACGGCTGATCAAGCCCTTCGGTACCGATTTCCTGCATGGTCACGGTTTTCTTGGTGCCGTCCACCAACGTGGTCACCGTCTGAGAACGTTCGGGCTGCACGGTTTGCACACCGTCGATTCGGCGCAGTGCCGTTGCATCATCATCGGTCAGGCCGTATGTGGATAGCACCTGCAGGTCATGCAGTCCCTGCTGATCGTAAAAACGACCGGCCGCCAGAAAAGCATCGCGGCATCCGGCGTAGATGCCGGTCAGCACGGCCACGCCAAGCAGCGTGATGACGGCGATCGAGACGAACCTCTTCCAGCTGCGCAGCCAGCAACGCAACGTATCTTTGGCAAATACCGCAGAAACGCCCGCTCCTCGACCGCCGCTATCGTCGAGGTTCCGCCGTTTCACAGAATGTTTCACAGGTTGTTTCACGAATCGCCTCGCTTGTTTCACGGGGCGTTTCACAGAGTGTCTTGCAGTGAGCATCGCCAATCACCTACCATTCGATATCGGCGATGGGCCGCGGCGTTGCGTTGACCTCCTCGCTGGTCACCTTGCCGGAGCGGAAGCGAATCACTTTGTGAGCCATCGGTGCAAGCGCGGAATTATGCGTGATGATCATTACGGTCATGCCTTGTGTTTGGCAAATATCCTGCAGCAACTGCAGCACTTCCTTGCCGGTCTCGTAATCGAGCGCACCGGTCGGCTCATCGCACAACAACAGCTTCGGCTTTTTGGCAATCGCGCGGGCGATGGATACACGCTGTTGTTCGCCGCCGGACAGTTGTGCCGGGAAATTCCCCATGCGCTCCCCCAGTCCGACCTTGTACAGGGTTTCCGCCGGGTCGAAATGATCGGGGCAAATCTGTGAGGCAAGTTCCACGTTCTCCAGCGCGGTCAGGTTCGGCACAAGATTGTAGAACTGGAAGACAAAGCCGATGTCGTTGCGCCGGTAGGTCACCAAATCGCGCTTACGCAATCCGGTGATGTCGCGATCGCCCACAATGACGCGGCCTGAAGTCGCGGTATCCATGCCGCCCAGAATGTTCAACGCCGTGGTCTTGCCTGCGCCTGACTGGCCGAGGATGACGCTTAACTCGCCTTGATCGGCGGTAAAGCTCGCCTCATCGAGCGCCCGAATCACGCTGCTGCCGGAGGGGTATTCCTTGACCACATGATCGAATTCGATATATGCCATCACGCACCTCCAACAGTTCCCACCACGGCCCGCTCCATTCGCAATGCCACCTGCGTTCCCTTGCTATACTCAAGTAAAACAACACTGTGTCGGTTCTGCAACCAACAGTTGGATTGTGAGTTGTCGGAACTTGGGGAGAATGCCATGGCCAAGGATTTGACGGAAAGCCGCCGCACCCGATACACACGGCTCGCCATGCAAGACGCGCTCGTCGAGCTGCTGCAGGACCAGCCGCTTGGGTCCATCACCGTCAAGGCATTGTGCGAGCGGGCGGACGTGAACCGTTCCACGTTCTATGCGCATTACGCAAGCATTGAAGATCTACTGCACGATATCGAAGACGAGACCATGGCCTGGGTTACTGCCGCGCTCGACCAGTTGCTCGCGCAGCCTGATTCAGCCGGCATCGAGCATGTCATCGAACGTATCTGCCAATACATCGCCGACAATCGCAAGCATCTGCAGGTATTGATGAGCCCGAAAGCAGATATCGGCTTCCAACAGCAGCTACTGGGACTTATTTACAGCCGGCAGACGGTCGCCGAGCAGCTGCAGCCCGCCGCCAACGACCCGGTCGAGGCCCAAATGCGCATGCGCTTCGCCGTATCCGGCAGCATCGGCCTACTGCAATACTGGCTCGCCACCGACCTCGCAGCATCTCCGGAATCAGTGGCCCACACCATTTTCACCATGGGCATGCCCGTCTCGCAGTGAATTGGTGGGGATGGTTTGATGGGCCACTGCCGACTTTAGCTGTTTCGATCAAACGCGAATACCGGTATGGGCTGGCATCGGCATTCTTTGGCATTACGGCATGCCGCGCCTTACAATGACGAGCGTTGCGCATGGCGACCTTCCGCCGGTCATGCTAAAAATCAAAGAGACTCGAGAGAAGAGCACAATGAGTACTACTGACGCACCTAAGAAGTCGCGCGAAACCGACGATGTGCCGGTGCCGGCCACGCTGCGCAAGTCATTGAAGAACCGTCATATCCAGCTGATTGCACTGGGCGGCGCTATCGGAACCGGCCTGTTCTATGGTTCCAGCGAATCCATCGCGCTGGCCGGCCCCTCGATTCTGCTGGCCTACCTGATCGGCGGCCTCGCGATCTTCATGATCGTGCGCGCGCTGAGCGAGATGTCCGTCGAGGATCCGAAGGCGGGCGCGTTCAGCTACTATGCCACTCGCTACTGGTCCAAGCGCGCCGGCTTCATCTCCGGCTGGAACTACTGGTTCAACTACATCCTCGTCTCGATGGTGGAGCTGTCCGTGGTGGGCAAATTCGTAAACTACTGGTTCCCGGCGATTCCGACCTGGGTGTCGGCAGCCGTATTCCTAGTGGTCATCTGCGCCGCCAATCTGCTGGGCGTCTCCAAGTTCGGAGAGTTCGAGTTCTGGTTCGCCATCATCAAGATTGTGGCCGTGATTGCCATGATCGTCGGCGGCCTGGCGGTCATCATCTTCGCTCTGCCCACCGCATCCGGCATCAAAGCGAGCTTTGCCAACTGGTTCACCTTGGAAGGGGGCTTCTTCCCGAACGGTCTCATGGAGCAGACCAAAGACGGCACCTGGACCGGCCTGTTGATGGCGCTTGTCGTGGTGATGTTCAGCTTCGGCGGCACCGAGCTCATCGGCATCACCGCCGGCGAAACCGAGGACCCTCGTCGTACGATTCCCCGCGCCACCAATGACATTATCTGGCGAATTCTCGTGTTCTACATTGGCGCGCTCGGCGTAATCATGGCCGTCATACCGTGGAACACCATCGGCGGAGACGATGTTCCCAGCCCGTTCGTGCAAATCTTCGATTCCGTAGGCATCCACGCGGCCGCCGGCATCCTCAACTTCGTGTGCCTGACCGCTGTGATGAGCGTCTACAACTCCGGCCTGTACGCCAACTCCCGCATGCTGTATTCGCTGGCCAAGCAGGGCAATGCGCCCGCGTATCTGGGCAAGCTCAACGCCAAGGGCGTGCCGGTGACTGGCGTGCTGACGTCCGCCGTGATCACCGCCATCGCCGTGGTCGTGGTGTTCGTGTGGCCTGAGTTCGCGTTCAACTATCTGATGTCGATTGCCACCATCGCCGGCATCATCAACTGGACGATGATCATGTTCACCGAAATGAAGTTCCGTAAGGTGGTCGCCGCGGGCGGCGCTCCCGAGGATTCCGAGCTGGCCGGCAAGTCCGGCAAGGAAGCGCTCGACGCGATTCACTTCAAGCTGCCGTTCGCCAAAGTAACCCCGTGGGTGGTATTGGCGTTCCTGACACTGGTCGTGGTGCTCATGTGCTTCTCCGCCAGCTACCGCGTCGCCGTTATCGCCGGCGTGATCTGGCTCGCCATTCTCTTTGCGGCCTACCAGCTCACTCAGGCGAAGAAGTAAGGCTCCATTTGCGAATAGCTCTCACTGATGAGCACTCAGTGAGAGCTATTCGCAAATGGGATTTATTCATGAAACAGCTCATCGATGCCGACGAGCTGAACGTCGGATTGAGACGCCGCAGCATCGTCGACCAGTGATTGATCGAAACCGCCGAGCGAAAACAGCAGGTATGTTCGCTGGCCGATACCGGTTCGCGCAGCACGGTCTCGCAGTAGATTCAGCACGGAACGGTCCACCGGCGCATTGCGGAATTTGCACTCGCCCACAATGGCAGCATCAGACGCATTGTCAACGGCCATCACGTCTATCTCATCCTGACGATCCCACCAACGGCCAACCGCACGCGCACGGAAGGGCAACCGTCCAGCAGCACTCTCACGCCACATCCATTCACGGCACAGACCCTCGAACGGTTTGCCGGCAAAATCATGTAATACCGGCTTGATATGACGCTCGTATACGCCTTCCACATCGCCCCGCTCCAATTCCGAGCGATACGGAAATACAAACGAATACCAGAATCGGAAGAAATTGTCGTTCAGCTGATACAGCCCACGCGAACCTTTCGCCCGCTCCTTAGGCTTCGCCGTGACTGGGAACTCACGTTCCACAATCCCCAGTTCCATAAGATTGGCGAGATACGACGATACTGTTGCGTTTGCCATCATCGTGTGTGTCGCGATCTCATTCAGCGAAGTTGCGCCGAGCGCGATCGCCCGTATCACGCTGTTATATTTCGCAGTTTCCCGCAGTTCTTCGTGCAACAAAAATTCAACCTCGCTGTATAGCGGAGCAATGCGTCTCAGAATATGCCGCTTGACATTTGCGTCTATGGTCTCATCTGGGTCAAATTCCTCTAGGTAACGCGGGATACCGCCCAGTATTGCGTAGGCCAGCGCCTTATCCTCGCTACTATAGTTGGGGAAGAATTGCGCTGCATCCCAATATGGCATCGGCAGCATCTTCAGGATGCCGGTCGCACGACCATATAGCGGCGATTTTTCTCCCAACAGCTCCTTTTCGATGAAGCTCATGGCACTGCCGCAAATCACAATCATCAGATTTGCATGACGCAACGTGTGGTCCCAAAGATTCTGTAGCACTGACGGCAATGACGGATCAGATTTGACCAGATAAGGAAACTCATCGAATATCACAAGCCTGCGGCCGCCATCGCTCGGCTCTGGCAGCCGGGTTAACTCGGTTAACGCCCTTTCCCAAGAAGGATATTGACTCAGATAATCCTTGCCCGGGGCACCCGCCTCGAACATGAGACGGGAGAACGATGCCAGCTGTTCATCTTTAGTGGCATTCTGCGCCGCGAAGAATAAGGTTTCCTTGTCTTTTGCGAGTTGAATAAGCGTCTCTGTTTTTCCCACGCGCCTGCGGCCGTAGACGAACACAAGCTGTGCCCTACGCTCAGTGAAACATTCCTGCAGTTGCTTGAGGTCATCGTCTCGTCCGATGAATGCCATGCTGCCCGCCTCCTTTATGCCATACGCCGGCGTATTTCTATCGCATCACGATTTATTGTATCACGATTAGTATAATCGTGATTATACAAGCTGTGACGAGGTGCGGGTACGGGCCAATTTGCAAAAAACTCTCACTGAGGGGGAGGTGGTGACGGCTTTGAGGTCGAGCTTGCCGCAGGTCAGGTAGACCATGGTGGCGAAGTAGTCCATGTCACGGAAGCCGCAGGCCCGTCTCTTCACGTTCCGGACGACGCTGTCGGCGCCCTCGAGGACGGCGTTGGCGTACGGGTGCTCGAAGTACGCGACGACCTCGGCGAAGCGGCGGCGGACCAGACGGGCGGGTTCCTTCACGGGTTCGAGCCTCGAGTGTATCATCCACGAGCACAGGCGGTATAGCCTGACCCATGCCCCGGCGGGCGGTGTTTTTAGTCAAGTCGGTGTTTCGTGTTTCGTCACTAATTTTTGGCCTTTCGCTGTTTGTGGTGGGTGGTTGTGGTGCGGGGTGATGCCGGTGCCCGCCCCGTGGGCCAGGC
>OOCS01000658.1_pt1 | contig 22066 bp, 25 predicted proteins | sample 1671411 | NCBI WGS metagenome assembly OOCS01 (sample SAMN06348154, study PRJEB24527) | human gut metagenome | biome: human gut; feature: ankylosing spondylitis patient; material: feces | host: Homo sapiens | place: China | collected 2015-10 | reverse complement strand
CCCAATCTGTGTTGAAATTCGGAAATGGAGTTTCCCAAAAATGGAATTAATCGAAAGGAGTTGGTAAAATGGCTAGATCAGCTAAGCCAGTAGCACTTTGTGGAGATTCAAAGCTTACAAAAGCTGAAAAAGAAGCAAGGGAAGAAGCAGAAAAAAGATATAAGGGTGTTAGCGATTTAGTCTACCAATGCCCTGAAGATTTAACAACAGAAAGAGAACAAGAATTATATATTTTCATAGTTAATCAGCTTAAAAGTGCTGCAATACTGAATGATTTAGATATAGAAATAATAAAAGCTACTGTATATTGCATTATAAATATGAATGATGCTAATGAAGCAGTAAAAAAGCATGGAGCAGTTATCCTAGATGAGAATGGAAAACTATATAAAAATCCAGCAGTTAACATATATAAAGATTATCACACCATGTATTTGTCGAATAGTATAAGATTAGGGCTAAGTCCTAGCGATAGAGCAAAATTATCTGTTATGGATATAAAAAATAAGCAGATAGAAGAAGATCCTTTATTAAAAGCATTAAGAGAAAGAAATGATAAGAGAAAGTAATGCTTATAAATACGCTCAATGGTGTGTTTTAGATGAAACTGGTAAAGTAGGTAGATATGTAAAGAAACAAGCACAATATTGGATAGATATTGTGGAAGATTTAGATGATGAAGCCTATATAGATGATTCTGATTTTGATTTAATAAGTACAATACTTAGTCTTATGGTACATCCTGATACTAGACTTTCTATGAGTGAGAGTTTAGAAGATTATCAATGGTTTTTTATAATTGCAGTTCTATGTACTAGGCATAGAGAGGATAACAGTAGATATTATGAAACTGGTTTATTAGAAATTTCAAGAAAGAACTTTAAGACCTTTACAGCAGCAATAATATTTATTATTTGTTTAATAATTGAGCCAGAATTTAGTAGATTTTTTAGTGTAGCACCAAATTATAAGCTATCTTGTGAGCTGAAACTGGCAGTAGATAAAATTATTAAGTGTAGCCCAGCTTTAAAGGGAAAATTTAAGATTAATAATGATATTGTTAGGTGTAATGTTACAGAAAATGACTATACACCATTAGCTTATTCTAATGATAGCTTAGATGGTAAGTTAGCAGCAGTATTTAACATAGATGAAGCTGGTTTACTACCTGATTACCCATTAGAAGCCATGAGATCATCACAGATAACTCTAAAGGACAAGCTAGGAATTATTATTAGCACTCAATATCCTAATGATAATAATGTTATGTTGACTGAAATAGATATTTCTAAGAAAACGCTAGATAGAATGATAGAAAATAAAAGATATTTTGCATTATTATATGAGCCTGATGAAGAAATAAGAGTAGATTGGCGTACAGATGATAATGTTATATATCAATCTAATCCAGTATCGGTAAATAATGAAGCAATATTCAATGAAATAATTAAAAAGAGAACTATGGCTATTGAATATGAGAGTAAAAGAGAAAATTACCTTTGCAAACATAACAATATTCAATATAAATCTCAAGGAACTGAAGGATATATTAATTCAGAACAGATCCAAGCGTGTAAAAGTTATAAAGAAATAGATTGGACTGGTAGAGAGGTTTATATTGGGATTGACTTGGCTAGTTCTGATGATAATACTGCTGTTTCTATGGTTACTTATGATTATGATACAGAAAAGATTTTAGCTAAGTCTTGGGCCTTCATTCCTGATGAAAGAGTTGAAGAAAAATCCAATAAAGAACAAGTAAACTATAAGAAAGAAATTGAAATGGGGAATTGTTTTTCATGTGGTGAAGATACTATCTCTTACAACTATGTAAGGGATTTTATTTTATCTATAGAAGAAAAGTATGGTGTAAAAATAGTGTCTATAGGGTACGACCTTAGGGATATGAACAGTACTAGGGAAGATTTAAAAGAACACTTTGACATGGTAGAAGTAAGACAACATTCATCTATTTTACACAGTCCTATAAAATGGCTGAAAGAAAGTATTCTTAATAAAAAATTTGTATATAACGAAAATAAGTTACTAGAAATTAATTTCACTAATTGTATACAAACAGAAGATACTAACTTAAATAAATATCTTAATAAAAAGAAAAGCAAAGGCAAAATTGACATGGTAATGGCTATGGTTAATGCTCTTTATTTATTACAACAAAATGTATTAATTGGTGATGAATGTGATTGGTCAGTACAAACTTGTTAGAAAGGGGGTGAAAAGATGGGATTATTTGATTTTTATAAGAAAAAAGAAGTGCCATTTGAACCTATTAATCAAAGTGAGATTTTATCTAGGGTATTAAATGGAGAAGAAGAAAATACTACTATAACTAGAGATATAGCGTTAGAAATACCATCTTTAAAAGCAGGTGTTGGATATATAGCTGACTTAGTATCGTCTTTAGAAGTTAAACTTTATAAAGATGTTGGTGGAAAAGTTGAAACAATAGAAGATTATAGATTGAAACTTATCAATGATGATACTGGTGATATGTTAAATGGATACCAAGTGAAACAATCTATAACTCGTGATTTTTTACTTAATGGGAATGGGTATGTATATATAAATAAAAATAGAAATAAAATAAAATCCTTGCATTATATAAAAACAAGTAATATCTCAACTGTATCTGATGTAGATGTTATTTTTAAGAAAAGTAAGATTTTAATAGATGGTACACCTTATGAAGCTGAAGATTTTGTTGTATTTGCACAAAACACAACTGATGGAGTTACTGGAAAAGGATTATTAGACGAAAATGCAGATTTATTACAATTAGCTTATAATACTTTGAGTTTTTCAAGCAAAAACATGGCCCAAGGTGGAATTAAAAGAGGTGTAGTTAAATCAGCTAAAAGATTATCACAAGAAGCTATGGATGCTTTAAAACTAGCTTGGAGTAATCTGTATGGTGCTAATAATACATCATCGGCCATTATTTTAAATGATGGGCTAGATTTTCAAGAACTGTCGCAAACTTCGGCAGAATTAGAAACTCTAAACACTAGAAAAGCTAATGATAATGATATATTAAACATAATCAAAGTGCCAGCTAATATTTTAGATGGTACTGCAACTAATGAGCAATATAATAATTTCATTAAATCAACTATTGTGCCTATATTAAGTCAGTTTGAAACTGCATTAAATAAAGCGTTGCTTTTAGAGGAAGAAAAAGAGCAAGGCTATTTTTTTGCGTATGAAACAAAAGATTTGCTTAAAGGAAGTGCAAAAGAAAGGTTTGAAACTTATAAAACTGCTATTGAAAGTGGCGTTTTAACACAGAATGAATGCAGATTTATGGAAAACTATGATAATTTAGATGGCCTTGATGTAATTAAAATGTCACTAGGTCATGTATTATTTAATCCTACTACAAAAGAGTATTATGTACCTAATACTGGTCAAGTACAAGGGGAAAATACTAATACTGACATTGGAAAGGGGGTGAATAATGATGGAACAGAAAATACACCTGATATAGTTTCAGAAAATAAAAAAACAGAACCTAATGGCTCTGTTTAATATAATTATTTAATATTGTTATAACTAAGTTGTTGAAAGACCTATTTTGCTCTTTAGCAATATTTTCTAGTTCTTTCTTTAATTCCTTAGATATTGTTATATTAGTTCTAGTTTTGTCTTTACCTATTGCCATTGGTATTACCTCCTAATTAATTTATAAATTTATTATAGCATGATGTTTATGTGTTGACAAGGTGGTATCACTATGATAACATAAGTATATGTTAAATTAAACGGAGGAAGAAATATGGAAAATATAGAAATTATAAATGGAGTTCCAGTAGATTGGATTAAATATAAAGGTGGTAGTTTGGCTAAGTCTAAAAAAGCATATGTTGAGTTTTGTGAGTTATTACATAATAATGGTCATGCTTTAGAAAGTGATTATACAAAAAACTCAATAAAAGTTATTGTTGATTTTAACTGTGGACATGAACCACATTTACTTACACCCCATAACTACAAGAAAGGGAATAGATGTCCGAAGTGTAATGGTAATTGCCCAGAACAAGCTAAAGAAAATTTCATAAAATTAATTAATGACAATGGTCATAAGTTAATGAGTGAGTACAATGGAATGCATAAGAAGGTATTAATAGATTATAATTGTGGTCATAAACCTCATTGGGTTAAGCCTAGCAACTATAAACATGGTAATGGCTGTCCTAAGTGTAGTGGCAGTTGTCCTGAACAAGCTAGAGAATTTTTTATGGAAGTATTAAAAGAAAATGGACATAAGTTATTGAGTGAATATAAGGGTACACATGAGAAAGTGCTTATAGATTATTTAGATGGAAGTGATCCATATTGGATATATCCAAATAGCTACAAGAATGGTAGGAAATGTCTTGCTAAATGCTCAGATAAGGCTAAAGAAGAATTTTTTAGTGCATTATATTCAAGTAATCATATATTACTAAGTGACTATAAAAATACAAATATAAAAGTACTTATAGATTTTAAGTGCGGTCATGAACCACACTGGATTACTCCTGGTCACTATAAAAGTGGTAGAGGTTGTCCTAAATGTGCTAATAATACAAAGTCACAAGGCGAAGAAGAGTTAATGAAACTATTAGAAACAAATGGACATATATTATTATCTAAATATGTGGATGCACATACTAAAGTATTAATAGATTTTAATTGTGGTCATAAACCTAATTTGACTAAACCAAATAGCTACAAAAATGGTGCTAGATGCCCTGAATGTAGTGGAAATAAAGGTGAATCTGAACTACATAATCTGTTAATAGATATGGGGTACGAAGTTAAAACTCAACATAAATATGATGACTTGAGAGATAAAAGATTATTGCCTTATGATTTTTATTTACCGAAATATAATTTATTAATAGAATTAGATGGTGAGCATCATAGACAAGAAATATATTATAAATCTAAAAACGACATTACAGATATGGATGAAGTAGATGCTTATTTGAGATTATGTGATAGGCAACATAAAGACAAACTTAAAGATGATTATGCTAGAGAAAACAATATTCCATTATTGAGGATAGAGTATAACAGTAAAATAGAATTAGACAAATGGAAACAATTAATATTAGATAAGATAAATGAAATAGAATTACAAATAGCTTAGGACATACAGCAATGTATGCCCTTTTGTTATGTGGAAGGAGGTGGGTAAGTGAAGGTAGAAGTTAGGAGTGATTCTGTTATACTAACTGGCTATGTGAATGCTGTTTTAAGAGATAGTAGAGTCCTAAATAGTATAAGAGGAAAGTTTATAGAAGTAGTTGAAGAAAGAACATTCGCAAAAGCCATAGAGAGAGCAGATAACATATATTTACTACATAATCACAAAAAAGATAGAGTTTTAGGTTCTATTGCAGATGGCAACCTAGAACTTAGAGAAGATAATATTGGTCTGTATGCTAAATGTGAAATTAGAGATGCAGAAATTATCGAGAAAGCAAAAAGTGGTTCTTTAACGGGTTGGAGTTTCGGCTTTAGCAAGATTAAAGACAGGTGGACTAAGGGAGAAGATGGTATAGATAGAAGATATCTTGAAGATATAAACCTATACGAGGTATCAATTCTTGATGTTCCAGCAGCATATATAGCAACATCTGTTGAAGTAAGAGGAGAAGAAGATACTCTTATTGAGAAAAGAAGTTGTGAAACAGAAATAGAAATTAATAACACTACTGAACAAGTAGAACAGAGAGCTGATGAATTAGTTAAACCTGATTTATCGGCTCTTTTTGATGCAGAAAATTTTATAAAGACAAGGAGTTAAAGAAATGAAAGCACTTAAAGAAAAGAAAAATTCTTTATTAGAAGAAATGGAAGGGCTTTTAAATAAAGCTAAAACAGAAGTAAGAGCCTTTACAGAAGAAGAAAACACAAAAGTAGAAGAAATAAAGAAAGAAATCAGAGGATTAGAAAAGTTAATCGCTGATGAGGAAGAAATGAGAAGCTTTGACATAGTTAAGGCAACTAAAATAGAAGGAGAAAAGCGAATGGTAAATGAAGAATTAAGAACTTTTGAAATTCAAAACAAGGAAATTAGACAAGCTATTGAAAATGAAAAAGAATTAGATATTACAAATTTTGAAATAGAGGAAAGAACTGCAATAGGTACTCCAAACGTTGGGTCGAATGGTACTTCAGTTGGTAATATAGCTAAGACAACATTTGCAAATGCTATATTAAAGAAAGCCACAGAAACATCAGACTTATATAGATATGTTAGAAAAGAAAATTTTGGTTCGGCATTACATCAAATACCAGTCCAAAAGACTAAAATAACAAAGTTCGCTAATGTTAAGGAATTAGCTGCCTATACAGAGCAAAATATCGACTTCGAGCCAATTCAATTAGCTGCTCACAAATTTGGTAATATATCTGTAATTTCAGAAGAATGTTTAGCAGATACAGGGTACAACATAATGAGCGAATTATTAGAACAATATGGAGAAGGTGCTGGATTAACTATAGACGAATTATTAGTAAAAGGAGATACTGGGACTACAGTTCAAGGGTTAAACTCTTTTGTAAATGGAACTGGAGACATGCAAAGTGGAGCTATAAAACAATCAGTTAAAAAAGCTAGTTTAGCTGATATAGGACTAAAGGAAATACTGGCAATGTATAACGGTTTACCAAATAAATATAGAAAAAATGCAACATGGGTTATTGGTACAGAATTAGCTGCAAGACTTGCAGTTGCTACAGATGCAAATGGTAGACCATTATTATCTAATTCATTCAATGAAACACCTTTTGGAAGTCATGCATTACTATTAGGTAGACCAGTTGTTATATCAGATTATATAACAAATATCACAGGAGCAGAAGCACATACACCTTTAGCGTTCTTTGGTGATTTATCTAAGGCGTTAATCTTAGGATTAAGACAAAACTTTACTATCAAAGCATCATCAGAATATAAGTTTGTGCAAGATGGTATAGCTGTAAAGGGTACAATGAGATTAGATGCTAAGAGAGGTTTAGGGGAAGCATTAACAGCTTTAGTTGTAGTTGCTTAATATATACTTTAGGGAGGGGACTATTCCTGCCCTATTTATTTAAAGGTGATTTTATGAAAATAAATGAAGTTACTAACGATTTTATCAAAGAATATATTAACGCTCCATTTGAAGAAGATAGAATTATCGAAGTTTTAAAAGCTACAGCTCTGCATACTATCGTTAACTATACAGGTTTAAAGATAAAAGATGAACTTCAAACTAAAGAAGATTTAACAATTGCTTATTTATCTATAATATGTCAACTTTATGACAATAGGTCATTTACAAGCGATACAGGAAAAACAGCATTAAATCCAGTGGCTGAATCTATATTAAATATGCACAGTGTAAACTTATTGTAAGGATTAAACATGAAATTTTATATAGATGCAGGAGAATTTAAACTTCCAATACAAATACAAGAATTTATAGAAATGCCTAACGGTGATGATATTCCTACACAAAACTGGACTACTTTTATTAATATAAGAGCTAAAGTAATTAATACATCAGGAAGAGAATACACACAAGGTCAAGGAACAGGCAGTGCTATATATAAAAAGTTTTATATTAGATTTCCACGCCAAGAAGTAACAAGTAATCATAGAATTTTGCATAATAATCAAATATTTAATATTACTTATGTAAATAACATTGATGACCAAAATAAATATCTTGAAATTGTTGCAGAGTTAAAAAAATAATGGCATTAGAAACAAAAGGTTTTGATGATTTATTTAATACTTTGGACATACTTGGTAATGTTGGGGATAAAGTTGGTAAAAATGCAGTAAAAGCTGGTGCTGAAGCTGGATTACCTTACTTAAAGAAATATGCTCCAAAAGATAGTGGGGATAGTGCTAAAAAATTAAGAATTACAAGTACGAAGAAGTTTAAAAATGACTGGTGGACTCAAATGGGAATTGATGATAAGAACTGGGAACAATGTAAAGGACTTTGGTTTCAACATTGGGGATTTACTCATTGGAGAAGTAAAGAAAAGATAAGTAAGCATACTGGTTGGATGGATAAAGCTTATAAAAAAGCAGAGGATAAAATGGGTGATGTTGTAATAAAAGCGTTAGAAATAGAATTAGATAAGGTTTTAAAATGAGAAAAGAACTTAAAAATATTTTAAATGGAACAGGAATTATATCATCAGCTTTAAAAAGGCCACATGATGTTTTCCCATGTATAGTATATACAATAAATGATTTATCTGGTGCTTTTGCTGATTGTGTAGAAGAATCTAGTGAATATGATATTTATTTAAACTTATACATTAAAGATGATGTATTTGATACTATTGAAAGAATTAAAAAAATTATGAATAAAAATGGATTTGCTAAAATTTCTATAAATACACCGATACAATTCGAAGGGACAGATTACTACCAAGTAACGTTCAATTATAAGAAATTTAAAGCGAATACTTTTTAAAAGACTTAGCAAAAGCTAGGTCTTTTTTATTTTAAAAATTTTAAAAACAAATGAAAGGAAGATGAAAAAATGGCAAGAGAAGTCGGGATTAGTAATATTACATTATTCCCATTGAAAAAAGATGATGCAGGGAACTTAACTTATGACGATGCTGCAAAATTTGCATTACCTTGGGCAGTATCTTTTGAAACAACAGAGGAGTATGCAGAAAGCGAATATTACGCAGATAATATAGTGGAGAGAAGTGCGAAACTATTATCTAAAATAGGATTATCACTTGAAGTTTCTTCAGATACCCCACCAGCTTTAGATGCTAAAATAACTGGAAAAGCTCATAAATATGGTATGTCTATAAACTTAACAGGAATAACGCAGCCAACATTTGCAATAGCATACTCAATAATGATGGATGACGGGAATGAAAGAAGAAGAGTTATATATAAATGCAACTTAGCAAGAACAGGACAAACTAATGAAACTGTAGCAGATTCAGTAACGGCACAAACTTACACTTATGAAGGCTCTGCAAGTGCTTTAGTATATAACAATAGATTTGATGCTATTATGGATAAGAAAGAAATTGATGCAATGCCAGAAGGAAACCAATCAGGTAATCAAACAGAGCAAGAAGCATATAAAGCGAAAAAAGCTGCTTTAGATGCTTGGACTAACTTCTTTAAAACTGTTCAAGGTAAAGAAGTAACATTACCATAATAAATTTATTTTAGAGGGCTTATGCCCTCTTTTATATTAAGAAATTGAAGGGAGAAGAATTATGGAAGTAATTCATTTAAAGAAAAAATCAATTGTAGAATTAGAGATAAATGGGGAGGAGTTTATTGCTACATTAGATAATTACGCAATAGATCATTTCCAAAGGCATAATAAAATTGGCTTGTTAAACTTTTATGAAACTATGAAAAATGGTGAGAAAGATGGCACTGTGGACTTAACTCAAATTATTAAATTATTAGGTTCTTTAATTAGATATAAAGATACTAATAGAATAGTTGGCGTTAAATTTTTTGATGAATTCGATACTATTTCAGTAGTTAGTTCATTAACTCCAATAATTGCTGAAGCTTTTGGTAATAACCTACCTGAAGCAACAAATGAAACTGAAAAAAAGTAGATAAAGCCAGTGATGGCTATATAGATATAGATTACTTATATTATATTTCTATGAAACACTTGAAATGGAATGATGAAAACTTTTGGGATTCTTCCCCTAGATTTCTTTTTAAACAACTATATCTTTTTGGTAAAAGTTTAGAAGCTAAGGAAAATAAAAAAGGTAATTTAGTCAATAAATCCAATGGGTATGAAGTCTATGAAAGAAGAGAAGGAAATAAAATTATAACTACTGAAAAGAAAAAGTTAGGAGTAATTAAATAGACGAGGAGGTGAAAGTGTGGCCGAGAAAAAACTGGTTGTTAGTTTATCACTTAAAGCTAGTAATTATAAAAGTGAAGTTACTGCAATAAAAAAGGAAACTCAAAAATTAACAAGTGAATTTGATAAAGCATCAGCTGGAAGTACTGGACTAACTAAAGTTTTAAAAGAACAAGAAGCTAAATTTAATAAAATAGCTGTTGAATTAGAAAAGAATAAAGCTTTATTAAATACATATTCTAAACAATTAGAAAAGAGTAAAGCAACATTAAAGGATGCAAATGCAGCCTTTGAAACACAAGAAGAAAAAGTTAAATCATTAAGAAATCAGTTAGCTTCAGCTAGCGCTGTTTATGGAGAAAATTCTAAAGAAGTAAAGATATTAGCAACTGAATTAAAAGCTGCTGAAAAAACTTTATCAACTAAGCAAAGAGCAGTTGAAAGTGCAACAAACTCAATGCTCCATATGGAAACTCAAATAAATAATACTGAAGCAAAAATAAAGGAATTAAATACAACTTTAGCTGGTGCTGATTGGAGTAAGTTTGGAGCTACTGCTGAATCTTTAGGGAACAGTATCACTAAAGCTGGTGATGGGATAACTGGAGTAGGTCAAAAAATGTCAGTTGCTAGTGTTGGTATAGTAGGAGCATTGACTGGAGCAGCAAAAGTATCAATAGACTTTGAAAAAGCTATGAGTAAAGTTCAATCTACCAGTGGGGCTACTGCTGAAGATATAGAAATATTATCTAAACACGCAGAACAATTAGGAAGAGATATTAAATCAGCCAGCGCGACAGAGATTGCTCAGAGTTATGACTACCTCGCTTTAGCTGGTTATAAAACAAATGAAATGTTGGCAGCTATGGAACCTTTAGTGAAAGCTAATATTGCTTTTGGTGGTGATATGGCTACTACTGCTGATTTAATGACGGATTCATTAAGTGCTTTGCAAATGTCAGCAGATGATGCTAGTTACTACTTAGATGTTATTGCTCAAACTTCAAGGAATGCAAACACTTCTGGTACTGAACTAATGGAAGCTTATATAGAAGTTGGGGGAACGCTAAGTAAATTAAATATTCCATTAGAGGAAAGTGCAAAAATACTAGGTGTTCTAGCTGATTCAGGTCTTAAAGGTTCAGAGGCTGGGCGTTCTTTACAATCTGTACTTATAAACCTTATGGGGACTACTAGCACAACACAAGGAGCATTGCAAACTTTAGGAGTAGAAGTTTACGATAGTGAAGGAAAGTTTAGGGGCTTATCTACTGTATTAGGCGAAGTCATTGAAAGTTCTTCACAAATGACTGATGAACAATCAGATATGACCTTAGCACTATTAGGAGGCAAAACACAACTTACTGCTCTTAATAATATGCTTAAATCTACTGATGAAAGTTATCAAGACTTAGAAGAAGCTATTAAAAATAGTAATGGTGCTGTAGAAGAAATGTACCAAATAATGAGCGATAACACAGCAGGGACTTTTGCTGATCTATCAAGCAAAGTAGAAACTGTGGCAAAACAGTTTGGAGATTTATTATTGCCAATAATAAATAAAGTTGTTGATGGTATTATAAAATTTATGGATTTTCTAGCTGGATTATCTACTGAAATGCAAACTACTATATTGGTTGTTGGTGGAGTAGTTGCAGCTATTGGGCCATTATTAGTAATAATAGGTACGTTAATAAGTAATTTAGGGGTAATTATTTCGACCATTGGAGCTGTCAGCACTGCTATAGGTAGTGCAGGAGGGATGATGGCTTTCTTTGCTAGTTCTATGCTACCAGTAATTGCAACGATAGGTGGAGTTATAGCAATAGCTATCGCTTTAGCTATGGCAATAAAAGAAAACTGGGAAGGCATCAAAGAAGCGACAAATAGTTTAATAGAAACGTGTAAGCCTTATTTTGAACAATTTAAAGAATCATTTTCAGAACTATGGCAAACGTGTCAAAGTATATATGAAACTGTAATTAAACCTTTATTCCAAATAATCGGGGGAATAATAGCAGAATGTATTAACTATGTATCACCTATACTGAATAGCTTGATGGTAGTATTTTCAGCAGTATTTAATTCAATATCAGCAGTATGGACTAGTATTGGTAAGCCGGTATTTACTTTTATTATGGATATAGTTCAAAGAATGTGGGGAGTATTCCAACCTATATTCAACAATATTTCATCCTTATTTAATAGTGTAGTTTCAGCGATTTCTTCAGTATGGAATGGTATGGGTGCACCTATATTTAATGCAATTATTAATATTATTAGAAATGTTAGCAATGTAGTAGGGCCAGCTTTTAGTACATTTAAAAATGCTATAGTTAATGCTATGAACGCTGTTTTAAGTCCAATTCAATGGGTAATTGATAAATTATCAACTTTATTAGGGTGGATTAGTGATGTAGGTGGTAAGATAGGAAACTTTATATCTAACTTAAATCCTTTTAAAAACCTATTTGGTAGAGAAGCTAATGTTGATGTTAATTATAATGATGTTTCACCAGCTTTATCAGGACAATATTATCAACCAGATACTATAAAAAGTAGAAGTATTGAAGGATTAACAAATGTAGTTGGCAGAATTAACACACAAAATACTACAAAAGCTAATGAACAAGCACAACAAATAGACTTTAATCAGTTAAAAGATACTATTGCTCAATCTATTGCAGAAGGGTTAAAAGGTATTATATTGCAAGCTAATGTTAATTCATATCTAGATGGGGAGCAGCTTGCTAATAGTTTAGAAATAGCGCAAGGAAGGAATTTAAGTTTGTACGGGAGGTTTAATGGCTAATGAAAAAAAGTCAAATAATTTTTAATGATAAAAAATCTTTAGATGATTTTGACCTTTATTTAGTTAATGTCGAAGTTGGTTATCCATCACCAAGGCAAATAAAGTCAGCTGTACCGTATCAAAATGGTTACTATGATTTTACTGAATTATATGGAGATATATCATGTGATAATCGAACTATAAATATAACTTTTGAATATTCAGATATTCTATTTTTAAGTCAAACCCGTCTTAGTTCTGTATATGGGCATATAGCTGACTGGCTTTTTAGAGCTGGAGAAAATAAGTTATACATAGATTATGAATATGGTTATTTTACAGCTAGATCTATTAACATAACACCTATAGAAATTTTTTGGCAAACCGGGAGAATAACAGTAGAATTCGATTGTTATCCGTTCAGAATGTATGATGAACCTGAAGGAAACGACTTATGGGATCCGTTCAACTTTGAATTAGATTATTTTATTACTACTGGTTTTACTGTCAACGGGGAGTTAGATGTAATTTTACATAATTATAGTGCTATTAGAAAAACTCCAACAATTAAGTGTGATGGAAATATAAAAGTTATAAAAGATGGTGCTACATATAGCTTTATGCCAGGCACTTGGCATGATTGGAGGTTTATGCTTAATCGTGGTGAGAATAAAGTGAAATTAATCGGGAAAGGTAATATAGAATTCATCTATTACAGAGAGGTGATATAATGTATCAAGTTACTTTGAAAAATGTTGAAGCTAATACTATAATTCATGCTGTATCATCTGAAAAAAATGCACCTAAAATAAACGGAACACTTAAAAAAGGTATTAATGTTATTGATGAATTTACTTTTAAAATTAAGCCGAACAATGTTGGTTTCAATTTAATAAGACCATTTAAAACTTTAATAGAAGTACTGAACACTAAAAATAATACTATAGAATTTATAGGAAGAGTTTTGATGCCAGTCCCTTCTATGGGAAGTGATGGAGTAATTGAAAGTACAGTAGTTTGTGAAAGTGAACTAGCATATTTGCATGATACTAATACAAGACATGGAGAATTTCATGATATAAGTGTTGAAGATTTCTTAAAAATGCTTATAAATAACCATAACGCTCATACTACAGAAGATAAATTGTTTGAAGTTGGGAAAGTTGAGGTAATTGACAAAATATATAGATTTACTTCTTATGACCAAACTACATTTGAATCTATAAAAGATAATCTTTTGGATAGGTTAGGTGGAGAAATACTTATAAGGTATGAAAATAATAAAAGATACTTAGATTATGTATTACAAGCAGGTAAGAAAAGTTCTGTTGATATAAGATTGTCAAAAAATTTAATATCTTTTACAAGAGAAGTAGACCCGACACAAGTTGCTACAAGAGCTATAGGGTATGGTGCTAAGAAAGAAAAATCTGAAGAAAGAATAGATTTCAAAAGTCTTAATAATGGTAAAGATTATATTGATGATGAAGAAGCGATAAAAGTATATGGCTTAATAGAGAAAACATTTCTCTATGATGATGTAACTAAGCCTGAAAACTTATTAAGAAAAGTACAAGAAAAACAAAAAGAAGTTAATAGAAACTTAGTGAAACATCAAATATCAGCAGTAGATTTATATTCAATAGGTTTAGAAATAGAAAGTTTTGATATTTATAATGTGCATAGGTTTATAAATCCTTTAATGGGTATAAATGAAGAGCTAAGAATAATTGAAAAAACAGTTGATATAAATGAGGCACAAAACTCTAAACTGATAATAGGGGATAAGTTTGAAACTTTAAGATCATTTCAAAACAAAACTATTTTGAATGAAAAAAATATTAATAAAGTTCAGGATACTGTAAATTCTACTGTGCAAGTAATAGACAGTGTTAATGTTACACTGGATAAAACAGTGACATCATTAAATAATACAATTAATATTCTTAATAATACTAATGTAAATGTGGCTGATATAAATAAAGCCTTACAAGACAATATTAAAGCTACTGCCGAAATTGCTGTTAAAGTAACAGACTTAGAAAAAACAGTAGCAACTAACACTGAAAGAATAGAAAAAATTAAGAAAAGAATTTTATTGGGGGTGTGGTAGATGGAAGAGTTTATAATACTTGCTAATAAAAAATTGTCTGCACAAGAAGAAAACCTATATTCTAACGCTAAAGGAGCTATAGTAAAAACTATAATACTGCATAATACAAGTGCAAAAGCAGAGGCTACACTAAAAATCGATAGTGTAGCTTTTAAATTTGTGCTAGAAGCAGATGAAACAAAGATATTAGATAATATTATTTTTACGAAAAAAATAGATGCGAAAGGTAGTGGAATTAATATTCACATTACCGCGTTACAAACGTAAAAGGAGGGCACAAATGGCTAATATAAATACAGAATTAGAACAAATAAGAAAGGCGGTCTACGGTAGAGAAGTGAGAGGTTCTATTGCTAACGCTATAGAGCTTATAAACAAAGAACAAGTTAATACAAGTAATGCTCAGACTAACTTAGATAGTAAGTTCGAACAGCTAATAATAAATGCGGGGAATAGCAATGCAGAAGTTGTTGCGGCAAGAGTAAAGGCAGATGGTACTCAGTTTAATACATTAAGCAAAAGGCTAGACAAAGGTGATGAAGTTCATGACGCATTGAATAATGAAGTTATTAGTTCAAGAACAGATTCTAAAAATGTTGTTCATAAGAATTTGAAGAGCAGGCTAGATAACTTTGATTCGCAATTGGATAATATTGCTGTAATAATAGATTTTGTAAAAAAAGAAAATGAAACATGGGATAAAGCGATAAATAGAGTAATAAGTCTTGGCTATAAAGTTAAATTTCTAAATAAAAGTTATGAATTGTATGACACTATAATATTAAAAAATAACACAATATTAGAGTTGCATGAAGAAACTGAATTAATAAGAAAGCATGATAAACAGATGTTTATAAGTGAGTTTAATGTTGCTACTACAAAATATCAAGGTACTAATAATATCTATATAAAAGGCGGAACTCTACTGCACAACGGAAATGAAACTCCTCGAAATATGTTTTTACTATTTCACGCTAGAAATATAAAATTTGAGAATGTCACATTTAAAAATATAGTTGCTTCTCACGCTATAGATCTAGTTGGCTGTGAAAATGTAATAGTAGAAAACTGCAAATTTTTAGGATATGATCATAATAAAAGCAATGAGAAATTTAGAGAAGTAATACAAATTGATTGTGCAGTAAAAACGGGAGCTGGATTAGATGAATCTTTATATCCAATAGATAGTCTTTGTTTTGATGGCACGAGAACAAGAAATGTATTGATTGAAAACTGTATTTTTGATAGATCGGATACTTTACCAGCGCCACATAACTGTATAGGAACCCACAGTCAAGTAGAGAAACCGTTACAAGGTGATTTACGAAGTAATAATATAAAAATATTAAATAATACTTTTATAGGCAACGGTTTAATCACAAGTGAAAATGATGATGGAGATATAAGCAAGGCTGGAAAATGCATAAGATTAATTCAAATGGCAGATGTAACTATCCAAGGTAATATAATTAAGAACTATGGCAGAGCAGTATCTTGCGAGATATTTGCAAAGTATAGGACATTAAGCGGCAAAGTGATAACAGATGAAGAGTTGATAAAAAAACAAAATGTAGGCAATGTAAATGTATCTATAATAAATAATAGTATAGAATGTCCAAAGGTGGAAGAATCTTATAAATGGAATTGCATAAATATTGACAGTAAAATTGCTAAGTGTAGACATAAGAATTTTAAGATACAAGGTAATAATATAAAAAATCTTGGTGTAAATGGTAATAGAAGTGTTGGAATAAGAAATTTAGATAACTGCCACGCTACTAATAACACAATTGAGGGTGGAGAAAAAGGTTTTTACGTTGAGATAGAAACATCTTCTAATATAATAACAAGAGACAATGATTATATGAATGTACCTATACCTGTCGATTTTGTCGGAGCATTTAGCGAAGGTTCTGGAGAGTGCTTAGCTATATGGGAAGATGGTACAGATAATAAATATTTAGTTTATGCACTTAATACAGCTCTTGCAGATGTGAAAAATAATCCAACTCTAAGAATAAAAAGTGTTAAAACAGGCAAAACAGCTGACTTATTAACACATATAAATGTAAAAAATGAAGATGGAACATTAACTGAAATAAATCCATTTATAGATAACGGGTGTCAAATGCCTATCCTACAAGCTGGGCAAGGATTAAAAATTAAAGGAAGCAACAATTTAATTAATATTTCAGCTGAGCAAAAAATACAAGCTAAAACAACAAGTATAGTTCCAGTCGCAAATGACAGAACAACAGTAAACGTAAAATTTGATACACCATTTACTAGTAAGCCAGTGGTAACAGCAACAGTAGTATCTACTGTTATAGGTACTACTTTATTAGAGTGTGGCGTTAGTAATGTTACAACCGCAGGATTTGATATAACGATACTCAGAACTAACGCTACTGCTACTAGTGTAAATTGGATAGCCGTTGGTCAAATAAAATCTTAAATTAGGGGGGAATTGTATGGCTAAAGATTTAGCAAATTTACCTAGCTTTGTGGGTTCTCGTTCAGAAGAATTTTTAAATTATATTGTTGGCAGAGCTAAAGATTTAAATTCTCTTCCTGTTCCAAATTCCCGAATAGAGGAGTATTTAGAGTATCTATGTTATAAAGGTGGAATAGGTGGAGCAGATACTAATTCTTTCAATGCTTTATCGCAAGATATAGACAGTATTAAATTCAAGCACGGAGATGCTATTAAAGCTAGTTTAAAAATTATAACTGAAGATGAAATAACAGATATTTTAAATAAACTAACTTAGGCACTATTAATTTAGTGTCTTTTTATATACAAAATTTTAATAAGAAAGTGAGGAATACACTTGTCAAATTTAATTAACAAAACTGGGCTACAAAAGTTCGCAACAAAATTATGGGATAAAATAAAGGCTAGAGATATATCTAGCTTTGTTTATTCTACAGATAAGGCAACTAATACTAAAACTTTAAAAGCAAAAAGAACTGATGGGACATTAGGAGATATAAACATTAACATAGATGATTTAGCAAGTCAAACATTAAATAATACGTTTGATGGAGAGAATATATTTAAAGATGTTTATATTAAAGATACTGTATTAACTTATGTAAATAATGAAAATGCAACTTTTTTCATGGGGGGCGAAAATCAATACTCTGCAGTCAAAGAGTTAGTTATTCCAGCAAACACTTATGTATCAAGTATAGTAATTGCATTAAAAGACGACCTTGCAATTGGTGACACTGTTACTGGGATTAACATAGGTACAATACGCACAGACAATGTTGTATTAGAGCATTTAATTACAAGAGGTACAGGTAGAGTTGAGGAAAACTCATATAGTGTATTAACCTCAAACAAAGTTGTAGTTGTTCCAATTAACAAAAGCTTTAGCCAAGATATTTACTTTATGATTGGGGCAAAAGGCATGTTATGGAACTCTGGGAGTGGATATAATGTAATTGGTGGGAGTGATATGCCAAGACCAAATGCAACAGTATATCCAAATGGAAGTAATTATTTTGGAAAAGTAGCTATCATCGGGAAAGGGGCTAGCTTAAAAGAAAGATTTGGCAACATGGCTAAAGTAAATGAATTTAATAGCTTCACATCAACAAATAATTTCAGAAAAATATTATTTGAAGATGGCTATCTAAATACAGCTATATTGTCTAAAATTGACAATCCTAGAGCAACTATGCCATCGAACAGTAATAATGTATATTCAGCAAGTCCAGCCTTTAAAGTACAAGCGAATACATTCGTTGATAAAATTATCATTGGACTTAGGGATGATATAGAAGTTGATGCAGAAGTTACTGGGGTTAACGTAGGTACAGTAAGTACAGATAATATTGTATTAGAGCATTTAATTAAACAAGGAAGAGCGAGAGCGATAGCAAATACATATAGCGAAATATCTTGTAGCAAAATTATTAGTGTTCCAATTAACAGATATTTTAATCAAGATGTTTATTTCATGATTGGTGCGAAAGGCATGTTATGGAATGAAGCTAGATACGCTAATGTAACTGCGGCGGGTGGTGAAAATGGTATGCCAAACGCAGGAACTAGGTTATCACCAAATAGCACTAATTACGTAGGAAAATTTTTAATGATTGGACAAGGGTTAAGCATAAAAGAAACCTTTGAAAAAGCTATTAATACGCATAATACTGTCAATCAAGCTACTTCTGTAGGTGGTAATGATAAAGCTGGAAAATTAGTAAAACTATCTAGCAACGGTAAATTAGACGAAAGTTTAATTCCTGCTATAGCACTAAACGAAGTAATTCCAGCTACTGATAAAAACAATACTTTGTCTAAGATAGGAACTGGAGTAGGACAAATTAACAGAGGAGATGTCGTTACTCTTGCAGATGGCTCGATTCACATATATAAAGGTAGACCTGCAGGTCAAATAGACAATAATTTTGATAGAGATTTTTTATCTTTAAGTGTGGGCAATGGAACAGTAAAAAGGGTAAATAATATTGCTCCAGGGGCTGACGGTAACGTAACTGTATTGGCTGATAATATAAGATATGCTAACGGGCAAGATACTACTGTTAAACAAGAAATAGACAATAAGATAAATGTATCTGACGCTGTTATTTCTTCTGAAGCTGGTAAGATAGTAAAGCTTGATGATGGTGGGAAAATTAATGAAAACATGTTCCCAAGCTCAATTATAAAATCTAATCAAGATAATAACTTTACAAAACATAATAATTTTAATGATTACAGTCCAACTGTTCATAGACTATTCACTAGGAAACATATCAATAGTGGTATTGATCCTAATAATGTAGCAGTATATAATGCTGATACATATTTTGCTCCTGTTAATGAAAAATATACTGAACGTAATAAATATATTACACATGTTTTGTTGCCGATTAAAGGTGCTAACGTAGGAGATTCAATCAGTATAAATTACTTTATATATGACAATAATGGAACAGTTGTTTATCAACAAAATTGGGCAAAATATTATACTGTAATAGATGAAGAAGTGGCTGGATGTAAGTGTGCAAAAATAGATGTTAATAGAGATTCGGGAAATAATGGAATAGGTTTTGGATTTGTTGTTTTTACATCCGATGTTGGCGGCAGAGCTGTTGGAGCAGCTTGTCTTAAGTCTGTAACTGGTCCAAATGTTTCTTGGATTAATAGACATAATCCACAAAAAAATCAGACTATAAGTCCTAATTCAAACATATCATTTCCTTATAAAATCTGTTATGAAACTACATCTGAATTGGTTACAAGATTTGAACTAGAAAATGTTACTCAAATGTACCCTAAAACCTTAATAGGTGAATACAAAAATCTGTCTTATGACGCTGGTAACAGTCTTGACGATGGAACAAATACATGGCTAAAAGCTAACGGACAAGCCATTAATAGCAATGATTATCCAGAACTTTATGAAAAATTCAATACTTCTAGAACTGATGACGATATAGAAGTCACTATTCCTTCTATAGATAGTCAAGTTGGTTATTATTATATATGTGCAAAATAAGATCAATTACAAGACTGCTTAGCAATAAGTAGTCTTTTTATTATATAAAAGTAAACAGAAAGGAAAGATAAAAATGGACGCAAACTTTATAAGTGAGGTTATAAATACATTAGGCTTCCCAGTTGCTATGGTAGCGACTTTGGGCTGGTATATAAATAAAAAAGATAAAGAAAAGGCTGCTGTTGATGCAGAAATAAGGGAAAGAAACAACAAAGAGCGAGATATGCTTATCGCTTCTATAGAGAAAAATAGAATTGTGAATGAAAAGCTATTAGAAGCTAACAAAGAGCTTACAGAAAGCAATAGGCTGTTAATAAATGAGTTTTCGCATAAGATTACTAGCATAGAAAACAATGTAGCTGAAATTAAAAATAAAATTTAAGGGGGATTAATTATGAATATAAGCAATAAAGGTTTAGAATTAATAAAATCTTTTGAAGGGTGTAGATTAAGTGCATACAAGTGTCCTGCCGGGGTATGGACTATAGGTTATGGTAGAACGAACGGTGTATATGAAGGTATGACAATAACTCAAGAACAGGCTGATAATATGCTTAGAGAAGATGTTAAATATTACGCTGATGCAGTAGATAGATATAATAGTAGATTTAATTTTAATCAGGCAGAATTCGACAGTTTAACGAGTTTCACATACAATTGTGGAGTTGGTTCTTTACAAGCTGTTATGTCTTGTTGTAATACTAAGCAAGAAATTGCTGAAGAGTGCAAACTATATAATAAATCAAGTGATGGGCAAATTCTAAATGGTCTTGTTAGAAGAAGAGAAGAAGAATACAAGCTGTTCATGAGTGGATCTAATAATAATAATCAAGCTAATAACACTGATGGATATTCTTATGCAGAAAAAGGGGAATACTTCTTCAATACAAAAGTAAAAATAAGAACTGCTCCAAACTTAGATAATTCAAGTTTTACAGGAATATGCTATGATGCAGGTGAGAGCGTAGAATACCATACAGTACATAGAAATAAATGTGGGTACAACTGGATACAGTACAATAGAGGAAATGGGACACAAGGTTATTGTGCAATAACAGAACTTGCAACAGGCGAAAAATTTGGACACGCAATATAGGTAAACAAGTAAACAAAAAAGGCTGAAAGTAGAAAAAATCTGCTTTTAGCCTTATTTTTTTATGTGAAACTATTGACTTTTTATACTATGCGTAGTATAATATACTTAGGAGGTGAGGGAATGGAGGATAAAATAAAAGAGTTCAAGAAAGTGATTACGGCACTAACTGAACTCATCTTAGAAATAGGCACTCTACTAGCAGTCATAAAAATGGTAGTAGAAAGCTTACTTTAACAAATAGGGAGGTTTCCTCCCTACTAATAAAATATCATTTTATCCTTTTAAATGCAATATGAAAATTAAAGGTAGTTTAGCAAAAGAAATAATAAGTTTAATATTTCAAATAATAAGGCTATTAGGATTAATCTTTGCCTTAGGAATAATAATATTTAAAACTGTATTCTAAGTAAGGAGTTGTTTATATGAGTGAAAGAGTAAATGCACAAACAGAAGCTAATAAAAAATGGCAAGAAAAAAATAAAGAAAGAGCAAAATATCTTAGTGATAGATCTAGAGCTAGAAGTTTCTTAAAAAACAGAGTAACAGAAGAGGATTTGGCAGAGTTTGAAGAAATTTTAAAAAATAGAAGAGAAGAATTAAATAAATAAAAACAAAAAGCAGTTATTAAAGAATAAATTAGTAGCTGCTTTTTTGATTTTTTAAAAAACTTTA
>OOCS01000643.1_pt1 | contig 22505 bp, 16 predicted proteins | sample 1671411 | NCBI WGS metagenome assembly OOCS01 (sample SAMN06348154, study PRJEB24527) | human gut metagenome | biome: human gut; feature: ankylosing spondylitis patient; material: feces | host: Homo sapiens | place: China | collected 2015-10 | reverse complement strand
CACCCTGACAAAAGATCTGAAAAAGACGCTTTGTTCCAAGTGTGAGCTGTTCACCGGCAAAGAGTATTCTTATATTCCCATCGGACAGCTTGTGTCCAAAGGCGGAATAAAAGCGATTTTTGCGTATAAGTAGGCATAGGTCTTGCCGTTCAGTTCCAGAAGCCCTTCGTCCCGGCCAGTCACACACAGAAATATTACTCCTGATATGGTAAAGCCCACAGACCGGATTTTATATCCAGCTTGTGGGCTTTGCTTATTTTCAGCTATCCTGTTTTACGCAAACATTGCATCTAGCTCTTTATCGGTAAACATTTTGGACTGCTTCAGCAAACTTTTAATGCACTTTCGGAATGCTTCTTTGTTCACCGTTTTCAACGCAGTATCCTTGTACACTAGCGTGATAACACAATATAGCTGCTGGATAAGGTCAACGGCAGAGAGCTGTGCATAGGTGTTCCCATCTACAAGCTGTATCCGAACATCCCGGAAACGCGACCAATCCTGTCCGTACTGGCAGATGTACTGCTGAATCGTATTCCGCATGACATCTATGTTGCCAGATTCCATTGCCATCCGCGCCTGCTTGCATTTTTTCTCAGCCGTGTCAGCAATCGCGTGTGTCAGCTTTGCGGCTTTGACAACGCACTTTTCAAATTGTTCTACCTTATCAGCGTATTGCGATTGAATTTTGATGTACTGTAGTTGGTTGTTGTCCATAGCACAACCCTCCTTTCTGGTTGGTATTATTATACCACAATTTTCCAATGTTATCTACATGGATTTTCCGGCAATTTCTCAAATAATTCGACGTAATATCACTTTATATTTGATTTCTGTTGTAAAAAATGGAGCGCGCAGTTGGAAACTGCACGCCCCATTTTAGGTTATTTAGCGATTCTTGTCAGACTGCGAGAGAACGCTGCCCACAAGAGTTTTGGTCGTGCTGCTGTATTTCGGGCTATTCAAAGCTGCCGATGCAACGCCTTCCATTTTCTTTCCCGTCTGATGACCGCTCTTTGCCTGCGAAAGTGCGCTTTTCACCGCAAGCTCTTTCCGCTGCCGGTAGTCCTTGCACTTCACCCACGACTTAAACTCCTGCCGGGTGCTTTCCCCGGCAGCAATCATTTTGCGGAGTGCTTGTTCGGTCATGGTGGGACTCCTTTCTTAAAAGAGCCATTCACTCTTTTTAATTTTTTAGGCAGTAGTGATATTCTTTGTTATTACTCCAATATTTATCAGATTTTCAATACAGTCAACCATTTGCTTTGCGGTTGTATTTTCGGGAGAGAAGCCAACACTAAGAACATATTGCGGATTTTTTCCATCAAAACTCTTATCGTATATAGTGAATGCAACATCTGTATTGCAAAAATGATAGGTTCCCATATGTTCGCTGTCCGGGAGCAATAAATCCGGATTTTTATATGCGATTGCGGACAAAGTTTCTTTTGAGGTAACATAGCCATATGGCGCATTTGGCAAGAAGCGAAGATACGAACAATTTTTAATTCCAGAAGCAATGATTAGCGATTTAAACAGTTCAAAAGAATCTTCAAAAGAAAACATCGACATATTGATTTTCAAATCATCCGAGCCATCTGTTCTTGGTTTTGAACTAGCAGGAATCTGAATAATTCTCAGTCCATTTACAAGAACGCTATAAATGGTATGGTTAAACCTTCTATCAATGGAAATTTTATAATCATTCTCCTTCAAATAGTCCTGCATCGCATCGAATGCAGTTTGTATTTCTGCACGGCCTCCATAATTTTCAGGATGATTTTTGTTTGCAGAAACGATATAATCCGCAGAAGTGAATATATCATTAAACTGTGGTATTGGCTCTTTCTTTTCGATAGTAGTGTCTAAAATTTGAAAGTCCTTTTCGTTAAACATAGTCTCGAAATTCAAATCAAAATTTTTATTTATTACTGTCACAAAGTTATTTAGACTTTCACCAGAAGTAATATTAAATCCTTGTAAGAGACTAAGTGGCGGCTTAATAGAGCCGATATCCACACCAACACCAACCGGAATCACATCAATACCTTTTGAATATGCAAATCCAGCTTCAAAATAAATCCATCCTGATTCAATAGAAGTCGGTGTGACAAACACAAACATGATTTTCGCGTTGTTTAATCCTTCCTCTATTTTATGAACCCAGTTGTTACCAAATGGAATACTTTGGCCATCACTAGACATGAAAATTTGAATAACACCACTGGTAATTTTCATGAGTTTCTCTTTAATGGGAAGAATTGCATCTCTGTCCTTTGAAGAATGGCTAAAAAAGATTGTAGGCTTTTCCATAATTTTCACCTCACTCCATCACTCTAATCGTACTCTCAATAAACGCAATCTCATCTTCCGTCAGCTCATACTTCTTGTACAACTTTTCGTCCGTCCATTCTTCCGCAAAGTTCTGTACAGGAACAAACATAAAGCACCCGCGTGTTATCATAATAGAAGATGTCGCCTGCATAATAAGGAATCGTGCAAACTTTGTCTTGAGATAGGAATACAAGCCAGCGGCTTCCGCTTCTGTATCATAACTGTTCACAACGATATATGTTTCGCTACATACCTCTTTGGGACCCAACATCTCAAGAATCGACAAAATTCGAGATTGACCATTCTTGTCTGCCTTTCCACCATGCTCATACAAAACTCTGGAAACAATTACCTTCCACTTATCAATGAGCTCTGTTCCGCCGGTAACTTTATCGCTAGAAATCGGTCCTTTTCCACCATTCCAACGCAAAGTGAGGTCACCATTTTCGTCAGGGCGGGCAAATGTCCGCAGGCCAAACGGTTTTTGACTGCTGACAAATGTATCAAGCGTTTGCTCTTTTCTTCTTGCAACCTTATCAATAATTGAAATTGCCGCATTAGAACGAACCAAAATTGGGAACTCGTTTAGATAGCGCTTTACGCTGTGTGCAATTTGACTTTCGGCATCTGTCACCGTACAAGGACCATCATAGTCTTTATCCCACAGAAAGTAACAAATACCGCCCGAAATATCAACGCCTGGGAAGCAATAATCCGAACTCGCATAATCATAAAGCACACGCATTCTGGTGTCATTCATAATATTTGCGCGAAAATCATCCAATCCTCGACCACCAGAATACCAACGAGAAGGCATAATCATAGAAGCATAATGCGGCTCAATAGTTGTCGCAAGTTCTACAAACCTCTGGTACACTGGCATTGCACTAGCGTTGTTGCCACCGTTCGCAATTTGATAAGGCGGGTTTCCTACGATTGCATCAAAAGTCATTGGTTCTCCGTTCTTTCTCCAGGTTTCTGGCTTTTCCAGCTTCTTTGTCAGCCGTTGCTTTCCACGACATCTCCTTCTGGATGTTGAAAACATCCTCCCTGCCAAACCACTGCTCATCTACCAGATTGTTCTGTGCGTTGCAGATCCAACTGGGGGTAAATACCTCTGCTTTATCACGGGTGCGGTTGGTCTGGTGCTCCAGTGCTTTTTCCACTCTGGGCTGAATCAGGCTGTCCTGTTCGCCTGTAACCAGTTCCGGCAGGATTTCTTTTTTGAAGCTGTATGGTTCGCCCAGTTCGGCGTAATCATCGGTTGCCCAGATGATGTTTTTCTTGGTGGTCTTGTCCTGAAGCAAAATCTCAAGGAGGGTGCGTTCATGGTCCAAAAGTTCCTGCTCCAATAGGTCAATTCCTGCAATGCTGAACATCCGCCGCCCTCCCTTCCATTTGTTGATGGTACTATAATAACACACCTTTCGGGGTTTGTGAATGTTTTACAAGAAAGCCGTCCATCCATGCCTGCTTTTTGCCGTTTCCTCTTGAAACCAAAATCGCATTCTGTTCAGCGATGCAATCGCGCAGCCTGCATCGGCACGATGCAGTTCAAGGGTTTGGGATTTCCCAACAAGCATTTTGCAACGCAAAAAGTGTTTTTGTATAGACAGAAACATTGCTTGCTACAACAATGCGTCCTTTCAGTCCGTATTCAGCCAATTTTAGCTCTAGTTAAACATGAGAGCTATCAGGAAGAAAATCATAGCAATACCAACGAGCCAAGGGATGATTTTCTCTTGATGGAACTCCCTGAATCCAAAAGATCTTATAAGCAGAACACCCAATAGACCGAAGATGCACCATGCAGTAACGGTAAGACAGATATCGTACATTGTTCCTTATGCATTCATGAGTGTGGTGCTAAAGATTTATGGCAGTAGTACATTGCTTTTATACAAATAAAAGTGTACAATAATAACAACTTTGCAAGCAATCCCCTTCAAGAAATCAACTGGAACATGGGTGGAGACTGTACCTGTTAAGCGGAATTGTTTGAATGAATTCAATTCAACATAAAAGACAGTTGCTCATTTGTGAGTAGGAGGAATATATGATGTTTGATTGTGGTTTACAGAATATTTTCCGGCTGAAAAACGGACAGTCCCGTTCCATCAACTGGGAAAACCGGAACGGAGAAAAAGGAAAAGGCGGCATGGCATCCAGCGATCTTGGTCCGTCCAGAAAAGGTTCCCCGTGTATCCCGAAAATAGAAGCAGGAGAGACCGTAACACTTGGTAAGATCCAGGGAGAAGGCGTGATTCAGCACATCTGGATCACCGTTACAGACCGTACCAGTGAACGTAACCGTTATGTTCTGCGGGATCTTGTTCTGCGCATGTACTGGGACGATGAAGAATTCCCATCCGTTGAATGCCCGCTTGGCGATTTCTTCTGCTGCGGCTTCGGTGTTTCCTACCAGGTAAACTCAGTCCCGATTGCTGTCAATCCGACCCGTGGTTTCAACAGCTATTTCCCGATGCCGTTCCGTAAAAACGCCCGTATTACCATTGAAAATCAGTGTGATGAGCCGATTCCGGCCTTCTTTTATCAGATCGACTATTGCCTGACAACGGTTCCGGAGGATGCTGCCTATTTCCATGCCCAGTGGCGTCGTCAGCGCATAACGGAAAAGGCAAAAGACTACGTTGTCCTCGACAACATCAAAGGGAAAGGCCAGTACGTTGGAACTTATCTTGCGCTTACCAGCCTCGAACGCTACTGGTACGGAGAGGGTGAGATGAAATTCTACATCGATGGAGACAAGGATTATCCAACCATTTGCGGAACTGGAACAGAAGATTACTTCGGCGGTGCCTGGAGCTTTGCAACACAGCAAAATGGCCAAACCGTTGAAAATCAGTACTGTACTCCGTATCTTGGCTATCCTTACTACTCTAGCCACGATACCTTCCTTCATAATGATTACCACAATGATGATCAGATGCCACAACGCAGCTTCTACCGCTGGCACCTTCTTGATCCTATCCTTTTTGAGAAGGACCTTAAGGTAACTCTGCAGCAGATTGGTGCCAGTCACGGAGGTCTTTTTGAACGTCAGGATGATGTCGCTACCACAGCTTACTGGTACCAGACGCATCCTCATGTACCATTCGCGCCACTCATGTCCAGAAAAGAGCGCTGGCCAAGATGATTTTTGACGCTTTTCCTATTTTATATGTTTCATGACTTTGCATACTCTGTGCATGATTTCAAATTCTGTTCTTGCGGATTGTGTGCAGTCGATGGCGGGCATGAGTATCTCCGTAGATGCGGAAATCCAGAAGACTGGGAAGAATTATCTGAAGCGCAAAGCGTAGATGATTGAAAATTAAGCTGAACACGATTTTCAAAGTCGAAGTTCAGCGGCAAGCAAAAAGCTCTTGGCCTTTAATAAAGAGGCCAAGAGCTTTTTACATCTTGTTTTGGAACATAAAAGAAGGTACAATGGTAGAAAAGAAAACGTGCATCAGTCAAATAAGGTGGTGGAGGCGATGGGCAAAGCGACAGCCTACTACATTATGCACACGGAAAAATGTGTAGCACAGGTGAGCACGGCTGGTGAGTGCAAAATTTATTTTGAAGATTTCATGCCCTACGGTCTGGTGCTGAAAGAATCGAATGATTTCGATGTTCGAATCAATAGTTTGATCAACTTTTATTCTTGGTGTGCATCCCGGCTGATACCACATGACCGTACTTATGCAAAGGAAATCATGAACAGCATTGGCGCATTCCAGAGTAATACAGATAGAGAGCGCGCACAAATTGCGCTTTCGTACCATTGCCTGTCTCTGCTGGATGTGTTCTGGGTAAAAGAAGAAAATGAGACTGTCCGATTTGAGGATATCAATCTCTACACACACTCTTTAAGCAATGCTCTTGTGGATATTGCACTGCGTGGGCATCAGATGACTGTGACAAATGCACATCTCTTGGCAAATGATTTGTCCACTGGTGGATGTTATCCTAAAGCGTGGGTGCGCAGAGAGGATGGCTTCTATCTTTATAAAGATGGCGGACAGGATGCAGTCGAGCGTGAAGTGCTGGCAAGTAAAATCTGCCGATGCTTTGATTGCCATCAAGTTCTGTATGAGCAGGGAATGTTTGAAAATGAGCCGGTTTCTATCAGCAAAATTATGACCTCGCAGCGATATAGTCTAGTGACTTATGCAGCCTACGATGTCTACTGCACAAACCATGATTGGAACACGCTGGATAAAATTCTGGAACTGGATGTCCACGGATACTATACGATGAACATTCTGGATTATCTGGTGGGCAACACCGACCGCCATTGGGAAAACTGGGGCCTGTTGGTGGACAATGAGACGAATCAACCTATCCGTCTGCATGACTTGATGGATTTCAACCGGGCGTTTCAGCAATATGATACATTGGATGGAGCAAACTGCCTGACCGTTGGAAAACGGCATTTGAGCCAGAGAGAAGCGGCGATGGAGGCAGTACAAGCGATTGGACTACACCAAATTCGCGATGTAGAGAGTGCGGTATTTGCCGGATATGAGGAATATGGCGCAATGTTCAGCAGCAGATTGGAAGAAATGACCTCTGAATTTGTGTGAGATAGCGGTGATTGAAGAATGCAAGCAGGCGATACTTGACGTATGATATAACGTTTGCTACAATAAAATTGATGACAAATGTTATACTTGCGGGAGGTGTCCAATGAACACTGTCTTTGAGATTCGTTCAGCTTTACAATGGAGCCAGTCGAAATTGGCGGATGAAATCGGAGTGTCCTTTGCGACCGTAAACCGCTGGGAAAATGAAAAATCTACGCCGAATCGTCTTGCACAGGAGAAAATGCTTGCGATTTGCGAAGAAAATCATATCACGTTGGCTGAAATTATACACGATGCTATTATCGGAGATGCTACAGAAATCTCTGCTATGCATCCGGATAAAATGATTTTATACCATGGCTCCAAATCAGGCATTCAGGGGGAAATCAAACCAGCCAGCCGTGACCGCTGTGACTTCGGAGCTGGATTTTATATGGGAACTGATCCGCTCCAGCCGCTTACGCTGATCTGTGACTATGAGCAATCTGTTTTTTATATTTTATCGGTTGATCTTCATAGCTTAAAAACTTTGGATGTTCCGGCTGATATTGAATGGGCTATGCTGGTAGCATATCATCGTGGTAGAATGGAAGCCGCACGAGGAACGAAGTTCTTCCAGAAGTATCAGGAGCTGGATAAAGGCTACGACATGGTGATTGGCAGCATTGCAAATGATAGAATGTTCTATGTTCTGGATAGCTTTTTTGAAGGAACGATTACCGATACGGCATTGGTGAAAAGTCTGTCTGCTCTGAAACTTGGACGTCAGTATGTTGCTATTACGCAGAAAGCCTGTGATGCGGTCAAGATTGAGCGTGAAGTCCAATTGCTTTGGATGGAACGGCAGGCACTGAAGAAGGCCAGCGAGCAGAACCGTAGCAATGGCATTGCATTTGCAGACCAAATCTGCAAAGAATATCGTAGAGAAGGTCGCTTTTTTGATGAGATCCTTGATGGTGCAAAGCAGAGAAGGTGAATCGTTATGGATCTGATTCAATTGAAACTATGCGATATTCAGGGCCGCTTGTTTGAGCTTTCTTTGCAAGCAGGCTATGGTAGCGAGGATTTCATGAAGCGGTTCATGCGCTCTAAGGTTGCCCGTGATCTTGATTCAGAGTACAACCGGATGCAGTGGGCGGGAGAAGAATATCTTCTGGAAGAATTTGCAGACGAGTGCCCTCAGACGCAAAAGGGCAATGCCCAGTATGATAGGGAAGTAATGTATTGGGCAGGCTATCTTTACCGTTACTGGCATATTCTGACCAACGAACCCAGCAGGGAGATTTATGCGCAGGCTCCGGCGAAGACTATGAACACAAACTATCTGATGTTCCACACCATGGCTCCAGAGCTGGCAATTGAAGACTTGAAAGAACTGCACCAACAAAAGAAACAATCTAAAAAACAAAAATCGAGAAAACCAGAACAGCAGATTTAGTGCCGGGTAAAAACTGCCGTTTGTAGCAGATCTGTAGCAAATCATTCAAATTTTACGAATTATCGCCGTAAAAATCAAAAAGTCATCATGCATCACACGCAGGGGGTCTGGGGTTCGAGTCCCTAATTCTCCACCATACAGTTCGTACTCGAACCCGATTCTTTGTGAAAAAGGGTTCGGGTGCGTTTTTTGTTTATCAGAAGTTTGCGTTTGCGACAGCAACAAACACCCCAGTGGGGTGTTTGAGCAACAGAATAGGCTACCAGGAAATCCCAAGTCGTATGACGTGGAATTTTTTGTTTCGATCAAGGACTCGAATGGCATCTACGTAAAAAATCCATAGCAAATGAGCCGGAAGCCTTCTGTAGATCAGAGGCTTCCGGCTCACTGTATATTCATGATAAAAGCAAAATTCCTGCCACCAGTACCATGTTGCAGGCAAAAAAAACAGCGCGGGCAGTGCATCCACAAAGGCCGGCGAAAGAGTGAAATCGTCCGGGACAGGATCGTTTTGATTCATGTGATCGACCTTGACATTTCTCCACGCAGCGCCGGAGAGACCTTTCTTGCTGAATTTCTGAAAAAAGAGCAGTGCTTTTACGCAAGATCGTCAATGCGTTCTGTAGCATGTCACGGGTCAATATCCAGCTCACGCAGAAGCAGCCGGAGGGCGGGCGAGATGTTCTCGCGGTTCCACACGGCCCAAGCGGGAACGGTATCGTTTTCCAGCGGGATAAAAGTGAGGTTTTTGTTGGCGGGCAGCTGAGCCAGCACCGGCTCGGCAAGGATGGTATAGCCGCCGTAGAAAGCCAGCTGCAGCATCAACTCCTCCATGGAATACGCAAATTTGATGTTCTGCGGGTCGCTGCCGTGGCGGGTGAGAACTTGCGCAAACTGGTTCCACAGCTCCCGGTCCATGGCGGGTACATAATATTGTTCGCTGGCAAGCTGGCTGCGGTGCAGGGACGCATAGCTGGACAGGTGGCTCTGGCGATTGAGCACTACGTACTGGCGCAGCTGGCCTACTTGAGCACGCAGCAGGGAGGAGGCATCCTCCAGCGGGACCAGCTCCAGCTGCAGGGCAAAGTCCAGCCTTTTCTGCTGCAGGCGTTTTTTCAGGGTGGGAAAATCCCCAAGATGAAAGTGCAGCGGAATGGCAGGGTGCTGCTCCTTGAACAGCAGCAGCTTTTCCAGAATGGGCAGATTTTCCATGCCGCTCATCATGCCGATCTCAAGCGGGGTGCTGCACTCGGCGGCAGCGGCGCGGGTGCGGCGGGCGGCATCCTCCGCAAGATCGGTGATGCGCACCGCATACTCGTAGAATACCTGCCCGGCACTGGTAAGCGCCACCGAGTGCCGTGTGCGCTGGAACAGCTCAGTTTCAAGTTCTTCTTCTAGCAGCTTGATCTGCTGGCTGACCGCCGTTTGGGAAACATAGTGCTGCTGTGCCGCTTTGGAAAAGCTCAAATTCTGTGCCACCGCAATAAAATAGCGCATCTGCTGCAGGGTCATGACCGGCTCCTTTTTCTCTTAAAAAAATGCTTATAACTTTTACTTCTAATTATAAGAAGAAAGCAATATTTTTCAAGTGAGAGATATTGTGATAGAATTAACAATCGAAAGGGGCACACGACCCCGCACATTGAGAAGAAAGAGAAAAACGAAAGGAATCACCAAGATGAAAAAGATCTCGCGCAAAAGCTTTCTGAAGCTGGCTTCTGCTGCTGCCATGAGCGGCATCACCGCCGGTGCACTGGCTGCCTGCAATGCTGCTTCCGGCAGCACGGCTGCATCTTCTGCCGCTGCAAAGTACACCCCGGGCACCTACACTGCCACGGCCAAGGGCATGAGCGATATCACCATGACCGCCACCTTCAGCGAGACAGCCATTACTGACATCCAGCTGGATCTGTCCGGTGAGACCGACTCCATTGGTCAGGCCGCAAAGGATGACCTGATCAAGCAGCTGCTGGAAGCTCAGAACAGCACCATCGACGGCGTGTCCGGTGCAACCATTACCAGCGATGCTGTGAAGCAGTGCATGAACGACTGCATCACACAGGCCATGGGCGGCACTGCAGTGTCTGCCCCGGAAGCTTCTGAGCAGGCTGCCAGCTGGCGCACCGCCCCGGAAGCCATCCCGGACAGTGAGATCACCAAGACCTACGATGTTGACGTTGCCATCATCGGTATGGGCTATGCCGGCCTGAGCTGCTACCGTGAGCTGGCCGAAGAGGGCAAGAACGTTCTGGTGCTGGAAGCCATGCCCCGCGAGAGCTGGTGGACGGTCGGCCACGATATCGGCCACATCAACTCGGACTACCTGCTGAGCCACGGTGTGCCCAAGGTGGACGAAGTGGAGTTTGTGAACAACTGGATGATGCAGACCCACGGCAAGGCAAACACCGCACTGGTGATGAAGTTTGCCAAGAACAGCGGCAGCACGGTGGACTGGTGGCTGGACAAGATCAACCCGGACACGCTGGCCAAGACCCGCATCCAGTTCTGGCCGGACAACGAGTACACCGTGCACCAGCTGAACAACGGCATGCACTACTACACCGGCACGCTGGAATGGTGGGAGAACTACTGGGAGAACCCCGCCAGCGGCGAGAAGAACAACAACACCGCCGGTCAGCTGGAGCTGAAGGACCTGAGCTGGGACAACTACAATTATGTGGAGGAGAATTTCTCTGACAATGCCACCGCTCTGTTTGGCACCAAGGGTGTGCAGCTGGTAATGGACGGTGCAAAGGTCACCGGCGTGATCGCACAGGACAGCGACGGCAATTACCTCAAGATCAACGCCAAGAACGGCGTTGTGCTGGCAGGCGGCGGCTTTGGCGGCAACAAGGAAATGATGGACGATCTGCTGCCGGACATCAAGCGTCTGTTCACCAAGGATGAGGACTTCTTTGCTCCCTTTGGCCGCGACGGCTCCACCATCCAGATGGGTGTGTGGGCAGGCGGCCGTCTGGAGGGCGACATCTCCACCATGAACTTCGACTCCATGACCGTGCCCGACTATCTGCCCGGCCCCCTGTGGGTGGACGAGAATGGCCAGCGCTTCCAGAATGAAGCCTTTGCCGGCCCGGAGATCAACGGCTTCTTCATGGCACGTGCAAAGCGCGGCAATATCACCTCCATCTACGACAGCACCTATGAGACCCAGATCCTGCGCGGCTTCCCCGGCCATCAGGCATTCGAGTACGACATGCCCGCTGTGGTGGAAGCCATGAAGGACAACTTTGAGGCCGCAAAGGCTGCTGGTGCCGAGGGTGCCAACGGCTGGTACTGCGCCGACACCATCGAACAGCTGGCTGAGTACATCGGTGTGGAGCCTGCAGCCCTTTCCGCTACTGTGGAGCAGTACAATAAGGTTTGCGCCGAGGGCTACGACAGCGACTTTGCCAAGGACCCGCACTTCCTGAATGCAGTTGCAAAGGCTCCCTTCTACGCCCATGTCACCACCCCGAGTCTGGGCTTTGCACTGGTGACCACCGGCGGCTTTGTGACCACCAATGACCAGCAGGTGCTGAACGAGGATTATCAGCCCATCGAGGGCCTGTACGCTTCCGGCAACACCTGCGGTATGCGCTTCGGCCCCGAGTACATCACCCCGATCCCCGGTGTGAGCATTGGTATGTGCCTGACGCTGGGCCGCGAACTGGGCAAATACCTGGCTGCAAAGTAAGCAGCTGCCTTCGTCAAAGCCTGATCGGCTGCAGTAAAGCCCCATAAGCAATAAAAGATCCCGTCCACTTCTGGGTGAACGGGATCTTTTTTGCGTATCAGACAGGAAAAAGCGGCTCAGAGGTCGTTTTTCTCCTGCCCCAGATTATCGGATTCCAGATCGTACAGGCCGTGCTGCAGGTGCTCTTCCATCATGACCCGGGCGCGCTTGACATCGTGCTTGCGGAAAGCATCCAGCAGAATGCCGTGGTAGTAGATGCCGCCATAATAGCCCGTGGAAAGAATCAGCATCTTGCCCAGATTGGCCCGGCGCTGGAAGGTCTCGTTCATAATGGCAATGGTGTAGGCATTGCCGCAGGCGTTGATGATCTCCATGTGGAACGCAACATCCGCGTTGATGAACTCTTCGCACTTGCCCACAGAGGCCTTCATGGTCTTGAGGTAGCTTTCCAGCTTTGCGATCAGCTCCGGCGAGGCGGTCTGGTAAAAGCTGCGCCCGGCCTCGGTGAGCACGGCGCGGCGGGAGCTGCGGTCGAACAGGGCAAAGCCCAGCTCCCGTTCCAGCGCCAGCAGCACTGCTGCTTCCAGCACTGCCGCTGCACCTGCTGAGAAGAAGGAGTTCACCTTTGCCCGTCCGCTGGGACGCTGAGTATGACGTTGTGGTCATGGGCATGGGCGCTGCCGGTATGGTAGCCGCCAAGACCGCAGCCGACAACGGCGCAAAGGTCGTCATTGTGGAAAAGTGCGAAGAGGGCAAGGCCGTCTGCCCGTTGTGGGTGGGCGGCTTTGCTGCGTGAACCACTTTCACTCCTGAAATGAACTGCATGAAAAATCAGAAGGCCCCATTCTATTGACTTTGCCTTTGCAGGGGAGTATACTCCATGTCACCAAGAGTATTACGGCTATGACGAGAAAAAGTACCCGGAAGGAATGCTGCAGAGAGCTGCCGGTTGGTGCAAGGCAGTGCAGGGCATCCGTGGGAAGATCCTCTCCGAGCTTTTCGGCTGAATGGGCGGTGCGCGCCCCAGTAAGCAGGAACGGCAGGCCCCCGTTATCACGGGCCGCGCGTTGTTGGACGTGCACTGAGTGGTCAGCGTTGTGCTGGCAATAAGAGTGGTACCGCAGAGGATATTACACGCCTTTGTCTCTTACAGACCGTAGGGGACAAGGGCGTTTTATTTTGCGGATGCTTTTGTCCCAAAGCATGTCAGAAGGAAAAGGAGAAACAATTATGAAGACACTGGAAAAAGTAAGCGACTTTGTGGGCAAGTACATGGCCGCCATCGTTATTGTGGTGGCCGCGGGTGCCCTGTTCTTCCCCGGTCCGTTCAGCGTGGTAAAGACGGCGTGGGTCAATAACCTGCTGGGCATCGTGATGTTCGGCATGGGCCTTACCCTGAAGCCGGAGGACTTCAAGGTGGTGTTCAGCCGCCCGAAGGATGTGATCGTGGGCTGCGTTGCACAGTTCACCCTCATGCCGTTTCTGGCATGGGCGCTCACGCAGGTGTTCCACCTGCCCACCGAGCTGGCCATTGGCGTGATCCTGGTTGGCACCTGCCCCGGCGGCACCTCTTCCAACGTGATGACCTACCTTTCCAAGGGCGACGTTGCACTGTCCGTTGGCATGACCGCTGTTTCCACCGTGCTGGCTCCGTTCCTCACTCCGCTGCTCACCCTGCTGTACGCTGGCCAGCGTGTTGACGTGAACCCCATGAGCATGTTCATGTCCATCGTCAAGGTGGTGCTGGTGCCCATCGCACTGGGCTTTGTGGTCAATCACTTCTTCCATAAGTTCACCGAGGAAGCCGTCCGCGTGCTGCCTCTGGTCTCCACTACCGCCATCGTGCTGATCATCTGCGCCGTGGTCTCCGCCAACAGCGCCAAGATCATGACCAGCGGTCTGCTGATCCTTGTGGTGGTCATCCTGCACAATGTGCTGGGCTACCTCACCGGCTTTGGCGTGGGCAAGCTGCTCAAGCTGGACTCCACCAAGTGCCGCGCGATCTCCATCGAGGTGGGTATGCAGAACTCCGGCCTTGCAACCAGTCTGGCCGCCGCACACTTTGCACAGTATCCGCTGGCTACCATTCCCGGCGCTGTGTTCTCCGTGTGGCATAACATTTCCGGTGCGATCCTCGCCAACTTCTTTGCCCGCACAGCAGAGAAGAAGGATTGATCTTTCATAACATAGTAAAGCCCCCGGCAGGCGCAAACCTGCCGGGGGCTTTGCTGTGCCTGCGGGCCGGGCAACTGCAACAGAACCGGCACAAATCGTGCTTTTCACGCTGCTTTTAGGGCGATTCACGCAGTTTTGCTTCCAAAATCCGGTAAAGTGTGAAATAATCAAGGTACAGTAATACATACCCCCCCCCGTAAAAATGCGAGGGAGAAAAAAGGAGGTTATACCATGAAACAAGGCAAACTTATCCGGCGTGCAGTATCGGCGGCGCTGGCCGGATGCATGATGTTCACCTTTTCCGCTCCGGCGCTGGCTGAGAGCACCGACGCGCTGATGCAGCTGAGCATGACCCGCCGCAGCGCCGTGAGCGTGCTGGACGCGGAAAATGGTGACATAGTTAACTACGGTATTACTGTTACACACGGCAAAAAGGCAATACCTGTTACCAGCGCAAACTGCGACAATATTCTTGGTGACAGTAGTGACAGTACCCTCAGCTATGATCCGGCTGCCAAAAAGCTGACCTCAAATGGAACCATCTACGGACTCCTGTCTATCAATGCACCGGGCGTGGATGTAGAGCTGAATGGCAAGTATTTTGCATTGCAGGATAGCGGACTTAACGGTATCCTGACAATTGAAAATGCGAATGATGTGACGGTTTCCAGTCAGAAATTTGCAGCGGTTCAGAGCGATGTAAATGTTACCTGCACCGGGAAGCTGACCGTTATAACGAATGACAGTTCTTGGGCGGCTATTGGCAGAAACCTTACCGTACACAGCGCGGCAAGTGTGCAGATCGAAAGCGAGGGCGATTCTGCGGTCGGTGGCGATGTGATAATTGAATGCGCCTGCCCGGCGACCTTTTTTAAAAAGAACCAAAACGGCAGAATTGCACAGAGCATTACCTACGCTGGTGATTATGGTTACTACACCGATGATACAGCAGATACTGCAATTGACCCGAATGTTATGCCCATCCCAGTAGAAACGGCAAAGTATGTGCGCATTGCGCCGAAAATGCGCTACAACATCAATACTGCAGAAGATGCAGCCATCAAGCTGCAGGGACAGAGTACAGAACTGAAGACTGCCTTTGCGGGCGAAAAGGTCACCGTGACCGCTGCAGGCAGAGAAAACGCTGAGTTTACCGGCTGGACTGCTGAGGGCATCACGCTTACAAAGGAGCAGAAGGCGAACCCCACAGTCAACTTTACCATGCCGGACAAGAACGTGACTCTGACCCCGAATTACAATGTTGTACAGGATTATGGCATTGCGGTGGGCAGCGAGAACACTACACCAACCCGCGTTACCAGCAAAAACTATCAAGACATTTTAGGAAATGGTGTGCTGAGTTACGACCCGACCACCCAAACGTTGAAGTCGGATGGCAGAATAAAGCGCTCGTCTCTGAAAATCAACGCACCCGGCAAGGATATAAATCTGGATGGTAAAGATCAGATTGCTGTGGCTGCAAAGTTGATTGTGGAGAATGCACATAATGTGAAGGTCAACAGCAATGAACTGGCTGCAATTATGGCCAGAGATGATACCAGCACGATCGACTGCACCGGCGAGGTGGATATCAGCGGCGGATTCATGGCCGTGAACGGAAGCCTGAATATTATAAATTCCAGCAAAGTAAACATTTATACAAACTGTGCAGCTGCGGTGAATTACGATGCGACTATCACCAGCGGTGGTAACGTGACCATTGAGAGTACCGACGGTAGAGCAGCGAAAAACCTGACGATCAACAAGGCCGAGAATGTCACCATTACCATCAGTGATGACGAAAGAGCAGTCTCCGAAAATACCGACATCACCGCTTCCGGTACTGTGATCCTGAAAAACAATGCACCGGGCGGCCATGTGGGCACTGTCACCTTCAAACAGGCAGACGGCAAAAAATACGTCTACTATACCAGCGAAGCCGAGGATGCAAAGCTGATCGACCCGCGCATCCATCCGCTCCCTGATACGGTAGAAAGCAGCTACCTGCGCATTGAGCCGAGGGAGACTTACTACAGTATTACCGTTGCGAACGGCACCGCTCAGGTGGGCGAAGACACCACCGGCCTGAATACCGCCTTTGAGGGCGAAACGGTCACTGTCAAGGCCAACGAACCCACCGATGAGGATGCCGCCAAGGGCGTGAAGTTCCACCACTGGAAGGTGGAAGAGGGAAACACCGCCTTTACCCTGACCGATGGCAAGCTTGGCTCCAAGGAGGAAGCAGGCACCGCAGAGATCAGCTTTGATATGCCCAATGGCAATGTGAAGCTGACCGCCGTTTACAGCATCCCCGCTTCCGTGCTGAGGAGTACCGTTACTGTTGAGGGCGGCACGGCAAAGTCCACTCTGGGCGAGGGCAGCGATATCCCCGCAGAGATCGGCACCACGGTGGAGATCACAGCTACCCCGTATGATGCCGAGAAATACCCCGGCATGGAGTTCGTGGAATGGGAGATCGTGTACCCCGATAGCTTCTACGAGAAATTCCCCGGTGGCATTCCGGAAAATCTGCAGCTCAAGCTGAACAATGCCAAGAGCGCGACCACGACGTTTAAGATGCCCGTTTACCCGGTCAAACTGATCGCCCACTGGTCGGCCAGCGCGGTGGCCGACCCGGACGAACCTATTGATGAAGACTTCGGCGTAGAACCTGCACCCATGGATACCACAGGTGGCACCATTGCCGCCGTGGCCGTGGGCGGTGCAGCCATCTGGGGCGGCTACGAGATCGCGACCCGCGTCATCCTGAACGACCTGCTGCCTGCAGGCGCAGCCATCCCGGCAAACCGCGGCCAGCTGGCCCTGCTGGTGTGGAACACCGCAGGCAGGCCCGAACCCGCAGGCGCACCCGCCTTTGCGGATGTGACCGACCCTGATATGGCCAAGGCCGCACAGTGGTGCACCGAGCAGGGCACCATGGGTGCCAAGGGCGACCGCTTTGAGCCCGAAGGCTGGACCCCGAAGTTCAAGGTGATCGAAGTGTGGAATAAGGCGTTCCCCAAGCAGTAAAACAGCAAACAGCCCCCGGCAGGCGCAAACCTGCCGGGGGCTTTGCTGTGCCTGCGGGCCGGACAACTGCAACAGAACCGGCACAAATCGTGCTTTTCACGCTGCTTTTAGGGCGATTCACGCAGGTTTGCTTCCAAAATCCGGTAAAGTGTGAGATAATCAAAGTACCGTAATATATACCCCCCCCCGTAATAATTTTCGCAAAGGAGGAACCCTATGAAACGAAATATTTTGGCCCGGCGGGCAGCTTCCGCTGCGCTGGCAGCATGCATGATGTTCAGCCTTTCCGCCCCGGCGCTGGCTGAGAGCACCGATGCCCTGCTCCAGCAGAGCACCGCCGCCAAAAGCGCGGTGAGCGTGCTGGACGAAGAGAACGGTATGATGGAAGAAGAACCTGCGTATCAGATGGATCTCAAGTACGGCAGCATCAGAGTCTATATTGGGGATGATGGCAAACAGTATGTCCAGCAGGGCGAAAATGCTCCCCAGCAAAGTGGTAATCTGTCTATCACAACGAACGGCAGCCCGACGGACAATACCATTACCATCGAAGGCGGCACCACTGGTGCAAAAGTCACACTGTCTAATGTCAATATCGAGACTACTTCCGATGCGGCAGTCTCGGTCAGCGGCAATGTGGAGCTGATCATTGCAGGCACGAACACGAATACCCTGCGCAGCGGCACGGACCACGCCGGTGTGGAAAAGGCCGACGACAACGGGACCCTGACCATCAGCGGCACCGGTACGCTGGAAGCTTACGGCGGTCAGGGCGGCGCGGGCATTGGCGGCGCACGGAATAAAAATGCCGGCAATATTGTGATTGAAAGTGGTACGATCAAGGCCAACGGCGGTACATGGGGTGCAGGCATTGGCGGAGGTCAAAGCGCAGCGGGTCAAAATATTACGATTCGCGATGGTAATGTAACGGCGATACCCGGTGGCGAAGCAGCAGGCATTGGCGGCGGCTATCAAGGTGACGGTAAGAACATTACCATTGAGGGCGGCACTGTAAATTCTCGATCCGGCGGCGGAAGCGGCCCTGTTGCGGCCATCGGCGGCGGACGAGTGAGTGGCAAAGGCGAAAACATCCAGATCACCGGCGGCAATGTTACGCTGAAAACTGTAGATGACGATGACATTTATATCGGCAATGGTCAACAGGAAGCTGAAATTGACCCCAGCAAGCTGCTTGGCACGATCATCAAACTGGACGAGAACGACGTTAAGGTTGCCGAAATTGTACAGGATTTCAAAATCACAATCAATGATAAGCCTGTTACCAGAAAGAACTATGAAGACATCCTTGGAGACGGCATCCTCTGCTATAACATTGAGGAAAAGACCCTGAAGCTGAAAGAGGGACAATTCATTAACGGCGCCCTGACCATCACGGCACCGGAGGATGTTTCCATTGATCTGGAAGCGGATGCATCCCACGTTGTGGAAGGTGACCTGACCGTAAACGGCGCAAAGGATGTGAAAGTGACCAAGCTAGGTGGCGGTGCGGCTGCAGCAATTCAAGGCAAGGCGGAGATCACCTGTTCCGGTGATGTGATCCTCGAAAATTGGGGCGGTTCGCGTGGTGACGGCCGAAACCTGATAACGAATGGCCTTACCGTGAAGGCAGACACGGTCACGACCGAAGGCGGCATTAGCGGCGAAACGATGATTGACTGTATTGGCGATATAAAGCTTGGTAATGAGCATGGCACGACGGTTTCGAAGCTGACGGTGAAGAGTGCAAACAATGTGACGGTGACGTCCGGCAGTGTGAATCGTTCGATCGGTCAGGACGGCGCAGAGATCACATGCAGCGGTATTGTGGAACTGGACAGTAACCGTTACAGTTACGAGAACCTTGGCAAAGTGAGCTTCACTCAGGCGAATGGCAAACCCTATGTCTATATCATGGCCAAATCTTCGGAGTACGCCAAATCTTCGGAGTACAAGGACTCCCGCATTACCCCGATTCCTGAGACAATAGAAAAAAGATACCTGCGCATTGAGCCGAGGGAGACTTACAGCATTACCGTGAAAAACGGCACCGCGCAGGTCGTTGGTGACACGGATGGAAAACTGACTACCGCCTTTGCAGGCGAAAAGGTCACAGTGAGCGGTGAGAACAAAAACCCGAGTGTTACAAAGTTCGGCGGCTGGAAAGTGATCAGCCCGGAAAGCTTTGAACTGACCGAAGCGCAGAAAAATACCGAAAAAACTATGACCTTCACCATGCCGGCCAGCCCGGTGGAGCTGAAAGCTTCTTATAGCTTCCCGGCACCTGTATTAGATATGCAGGTCACAGTGAAGGGCGGCACGATCCGCGTCGGAGAGGGCGAAAGCCAGACGGGCACGGTGTTCGTACAGCCGGGCCAGACCGTCACGATCGAAGCCGATGAGCCTGCCAAGGAGAATGAGTCGTTCCATCACTGGAAGGTGGAAAAAGATTCCAGCAAGAATATTGGCATAATTGAGGGTAGTCTGGGCTCCGAAACGGAAAAGGGCACGGAAAAGATCGTCTTTACCATGCCGCAGGACGGCGTGAAGCTGACCGCCGTTTACAGCATCCCCGCTTCCGTGCTGAGGAGTACCGTTACTGTTGAGGGCGGCACGGCAAAGTCCACTCTGGGCGAGGGCAGCGATATCCCCGCAGAGATCGGCACCACGGTGGAGATCACAGCTACCCCGTATGATGCCGAGAAATACCCCGGCATGGAGTTCGTGGAATGGGAGATCGTGTACCCCGATAGCTTCTACGAGAAATTCCCCGGTGGCATTCCGGAAAATCTGCAGCTCAAGCTGAACAATGCCAAGAGCGCGACCACGACGTTTAAGATGCCCGTTTACCCGGTCAAACTGATCGCCCACTGGTCGGCCAGCGCGGTGGCCGACCCGGACGAACCTATTGATGAAGACTTCGGCGTAGAACCTGCACCCATGGATACCACAGGTGGCACCATTGCCGCCGTGGCCGTGGGCGGTGCAGCCATCTGGGGCGGCTACGAGATCGCCACCCGCGTGATCCTGCACAACCTCCTGCCCGAGGGCGCAGCCATCCCCGCAAACCGCGGCCAGCTGGCCCTGCTCATCTGGACTGAGAAGGGCAAGCCCGAACCCGCCGCACAGCCCGCCTTTGCAGACATCACCGATGCCGAGCAGGCCAAGGCCGCTCAGTGGTGCGTGGAGCAGGGTCTGCTGGATGCACGGGAAGGCAAGTTTGAATCGGACGGCTGGATGCCCAAGTTCAAGACCATTGAGATCTGGAACAAGGCGTTCCCCAAAAAGTAACCTCTGAGCGCTTCCTCCGTAAAGCCTCAGAATGACAGATCCCCCCGATACCGGATACCCGGTATCGGGGGGATTTTTTGCGCAGGCACGCGTGGCATTGGCGGTGGCAATCATCTCCGACATTTCAATGATCCAGTGACCTTGCAGTTTGCGCGAAACAAAAATACTCCAGCAACTTTCTGACCAAGAGAAAGTTACCGGAGTATTCCGCTTTACTTATTTGTTTTTACCAACAGTGCCTGATAGGGCTCCAGCTCCACATCCGCCAGCCAGACGGAAGTGCCCTCCGGGGTGTGATACTCGCCGCCCAGAGCGTCCAGACTGGCCCCTGCCGGGTACTCGGTAAAGTTGAACAGCCCCACCAGCGTTTCCTCACCGCGCTTGCGTACCAGCGCCAGCACGCCGGGGTTGTGGCTGTCCCATGTGGTCACCCACGCATCCGGGGCAAAGCAGGGGTCTGCACGCATTTGGCGCAGCTGCTCCATGCCCTGCCACAACTTGTTTTGCAGCGTGCCCTTCCGGGTGCGCTGCTTTGCGTCCTCCCAGTTGAATTTGCTGCGGTGCAGGTTACGACTGTCCTCCACACGGTCGGGGTCGTTTTTATAATCCCAGCCATTGAGTTGTGCGATCTCGTCCCCGCAGTTCAGCATGGGGAAACCCTGCAAAAACGCCATAGCAGTGTGCAGCAGCAGGTCGCGCTTCACGGCATAATCCAGTGCGGTCTTATCGTCCTTTTCCAGTGCCTGCTCCACGCCGCACAGGCTGGCGGTGGTGCCGCAGCTCCGGGCGTCGCCGGTGGCGGGGTCGTAGTTGTACAGCTCGCCCTTTGCCCAGCTGCCAGGGAAATTGCCCTCATAGAAGTAATACAGATATTCTTTGTGTTTCTGCGGGTCAATGCCGAGCCGGTTTTCCACCGCCTCGTCCAGACCCCAGCCGATGTCATCGTGGCAGCGCAGATAGTTCACGAACCAGCAGTTGTCCGGCAGGGCGTGGAGGGCATCCAGCTGCGCCTTCAGCAGCCGGGTGTCCCGGCTGGCAAGGGCACCCCACAGGTTGACCATGGTGGACACGTTGTAGAGCATGTGGCATTCTGGCTTTTCAGGTGTGCCGAAGTATGCCGCCAGTTCTTTCGGAGCCATGACCACTTCGCCCTTGAGGATGACCGCCGGGCAGACACATTCCAGCACCATGCGGAGCATCCGCACGATGGTGTGCACCTGCGGCAGATTGCGGCAGGTGGTGCCCAGCTGCTTCCAGATGTAGGGTACCGCATCAATGCGGAACACTTCCACACCGAGATTTGCAAGGTGCAGGATGCTCTTGGTCATGTCCACGAACACCGCCGGGTTTGCGTAGTTCAGATCCCACTGGTAGTCGTGGAAGGTGGTCAGCACCCACTTGTGCATTTCCTCACACCATGTAAAGTTGCCGGGCGCAGTGTTGGGGAACACCTGAGGCACCGTCTGCTCGTACTGGTCGGGGATGGTGCGGTCCTCGTAGAGATGGTAATAGGCCTGAAACCACGGGTCGCCAGCTTTTGCCGCCATGGCCCAGCGGTGGGTGCTGGCGGTGTGGTTCATGACAAAATCCAAACACAGGCTGATGCCGGCTTTCCGCAGCTCCCGGGTCAGGTTTTCCAGATCCTTGTTGGTGCCAAGGGCCGGGTCTACGGTGTCAAAATCCTCCACTGCATAGCCGCCGTCGTTGTGGGGATGGGGCATCTGCAGCAGGGGCATCAGGTGCAGATAGGTCAGCTTCTGCTCCTTGAGGTAGGGCAGCTTCTTTGCCAGTTCTTTCAGGTTTCCGGCAAAGAGGTCGGTGTACATGGTCATGCCGAACATATTGCCCCGCTTGTACCACTCCGGGTCGGCAGAGCGTGCCTTGTCCAGTGCTTTCAGCTCGGCGCTGCGGGCGTTGTAGGCTTCTGCCATCTCCCGCTCCAGAACCTCCAGCCCTT
>OOCS01000636.1_pt1 | contig 22724 bp, 18 predicted proteins | sample 1671411 | NCBI WGS metagenome assembly OOCS01 (sample SAMN06348154, study PRJEB24527) | human gut metagenome | biome: human gut; feature: ankylosing spondylitis patient; material: feces | host: Homo sapiens | place: China | collected 2015-10 | reverse complement strand
GGGACAGCATCAGCAATCTGAAGCTGAACCTCACGAGCGGAACGATCCTGACCGGCTCGATCCTTCAGGACGAGACAAATGCCGGCGACGGCGGAAACGGGACCTGTGACGTAACGATCGATGCCCTCTCCGCATGGACCGTGACCGGAAACAGCACAGTCTCCTCCCTGATCTGCAAAGGTTCCATCACGGGTGCGGACGGAAAGAGCGTTTCGATTATCGGAACCGACGGCACCGTGTTTGTCCAGGGCGAAGGCGAGTATACGATCACAACGGGAAGCTATGAACATTAGATAGTAACTGTTCAGTAGTTCTGCGCTGACCATAATAAAACAAGGATTCACAGAAAGGAATTTTTATGAACTGGACCGGACTGATCGCTGCGATCGGAACGTTTCTTCTGATCGGCAGTTTTCATGTGATCGTCATCAAGACGGAATATTACTTTGGAAAACAGGTATGGCCTGTGTTTGCGGGGATCGGGATTTTTTCTCTGCTCGCCTCTCTCCTGATCTCAAATATGATCATCAGCGTGCTGATCGCTGTTTTCGGGATCACCTGCATCTGGAGCATCAAGGAATTATTTGAGCAGGAAGAGCGGGTAAAGAAAGGATGGTTTCCGGAAAATCCGAAGAAAAAGCAGAAATAAGAAAAATCAGAACAGAACGTCGCTGTTACATAAAAAGTCATGTTCCCGCCTATTTTTCGGATGGGGAACATGACTTTTTTCACACTTATCGTAACTGTTCAGTACCTTCACAGTCACGAGCAAAAATCCATGAAAAATTGCCTGCGGCAATGGGATTTTTGCCTACCCGCCTATGTTTTCTTACGGTCAGCGCAGTAAATGCGCAGACCTACTGAACATTTACCACTTATCTTCTAATGTAGCATTCTCCAACATAGAGAGTTCCGGTCTTTCTGGAATTTTCTGGTTTTTTCGTTGTAAATACAACGGTTTTTTATTTCCGGTTATACTATACTGAACATGCAGGAAGGAAAAACTGAAACCATCTTCCACGCGGAACATCTCCGCACGATTCTGAGCTAACAGGAGGGATCCTTTATGAAACAGACCATCAACCCAAGAAAAGCAGCCGTCATCGGATGCGGCTTCGTCGGATCTGCCACCGCATTCACCCTGATGCAGAGCCGCCTCTTTTCCGAACTCGTCCTTTTGGACGTCAACCACGACAAAGCCGATGGGGAGGCGAAGGACATCGCCCACGGAATCCCGTTTGCCGGTCAGATGAAGATCTATGCCGGAACTTACGATGACATCGCCGATTCCGCGATCATCATCGTCACCGCCGGAGCGAACCAGAAACCGAATGAGACGCGCCTGGACCTGGTCCACAAAAATGTCGCAATCTACAAAACGATCATCCCCGAGATCGCAAAGCGCGGCTTTGAGGGAATCCTCCTCATCGTGTCCAATCCGGTCGACATCCTGACCTACGCGGCGTTAAAGCTCTCCGGCTTCCCGGAAAACCGCGTCATTGGTTCCGGAACCGTGCTCGACACGGCGCGGTTAAAATATGCGCTCGGGGAACATCTCGGTGTCGACAGCCGCAGCGTCCATTCCTTCATCATCGGAGAGCACGGAGACAGCGAGATCGCCGCATGGAGCAGCACCAACGTCTCCGGGATCCCGTTAAACACCTTCTGCGAGATGCGCGGCCATTTCGACCATGACCACGCTATGGACCGGATCGCGGAGGACGTAAAAAACAGCGCTTATGACATCATCTCCAAAAAACAGGCAACCTATTACGGGATCGCCATGAGCGTCAAACGGATCTGCGAATGCATCATCCGCAACGAGCGGTCCATTCTCCCGGTTTCCTCCATGATGCACGGGGAGTACGGGATCGACGGCATCTCCCTCAGCATGCCGGCCATCGTGGGATTAACCGGCATCGAGACGCATGTTCCAATCGCGTTAAATGCAGAAGAAGCCGAAAAGCTCCGGGCGTCTGCGGAGACATTGAAAAAAATCGCAGCGACGCTGGAATTGTAAACTCCATCGGCAATGAAATTACCGGTCTTCTATTTACAGCAGCTCCTCATAATCCTCCGGCAGGAACCGGTGGTAGATCAGATGGCATCCCTCATCCTTAAAACAGTAATAATACCGATCCGGGATGCCATCCGCAAAGTGGAACGCCCAGTCGAAATCGCCGTCCTCAATTTCTTCAAACACGGCATGTTCCGACCATTTGAGGAAAAGCTCCCGGATCTCATCAAGGCTGCATCCATGTCTCCCGACAAGTTCTACAAGGTCCTGGATAAACTCCCGTCCTTTCATCTGTTCATGGACGAACACACTGCCCTCTTCCGGGATCTTAATACAGAACCGGTCCCCTTTTGCGGTCACCTGAACAGCTCCAAGCGTATCCTTCGTGTGGACTCCAAGCTCCTGAAGCCGCTCTTCCATCCGTTCCGGGGTATCATCTGTCCCGAAAAAGTGATTCAGCGTCGAGACCGGATAGTACAGCCGGATCACCTCCGGGCGAAACCCGAGCTTCGCCTGCTGCTCCTTCACCATATCGATCAGATTTTCTTCCAGCTCATGAAATCCCATATTATCCTATTCTCCTCATACTTCATCGTAAAAGGCCGGACAACAGACATTGCATCCGTCATCCGGCCCTATCGCAATACTGGGCTGATATTCTCGGCTTTTGTCTATCTCTGTATTACCTTACTACAGATCATTTCACCTGGCAATGCACAAAAATTCTCACTTACGCCTCTTTCTTCTCAAATTCCGCCGCAACATCACACAGCAGATCGCGGATCTTCAGCTGCTGCGGACAAATCTGCTCACATTTTCCGCATTTGATGCAGTCGGATGCCTTTCCATGTTCCTTCGTGTGGATTTCATAATAATAGTCAGAATTCCAGTTCTTATACATCTTCTTCGCATTCATGCAGGCAAAAAGATCCGGAATCAAGATCTTTTTCGGACAGCCGTCCACACAGTAGCGGCATCCTGTACACGAAATCAGCTTTTTGCCCCGGATGATCTCACATACCTTCTCTACCGCCTGTGTCTCTTTCTCGTCAAGCGGCCTGAAGTCTTTCATAAAGTCCAGATTTTCCTTCATCTGGTCGATCGTGCTCATTCCGGAGAGGACCATCATGATCCCCGGGAATCCCGCCGCATAGCGGATCGCATATGTCGCCGGACTTCCGCCGTGGAGCTCGTCAAACACTGCTTTTGCATCGTCCGAAAGATTTGCGAGACTGCCGCCGCGGACCGGTTCCATGACGATCACCGGTTTTCCGTGCTTTCTGCAGACTTCATAGCATTTTCCGGACTGAACCGCCGGGTCATCATAGTCGATATAGTTGAACTGGAGCTGTACCACCTCTACCTGCGGATACTCAGTAAGGATCTGGTCAAGAACCTCCGCACGGTCATGGAACGAGATTCCAAAATGGCGGATCTTTCCCTCTTCCTTGAATTTCAGTGCCGTCTCATACGCATGACATTTCTTGAACTTTTCAAACTTTTCAACATTCTGGGCATGCATCAGATAAAAGTCAAAATACTCCACTCCGCAGCGTTTCAGCTGGGACTCAAAAAGCGGGCGGATATCCTCTTCTTTTTCGAAGAAATTTCCTGTCAGCTTATCCGTGAGAATATAGCTCTCTCTCGGGTGACGGCTCGTCAGGCAGTTTTTGATCGCAAGCTCGCTCTTTCCGCCGATATAGCCGCGCGCCGTGTCAAAGTAATTGAATCCCTGTTCCAGGAAATAATCGACCATCTGACAGACCTGTTTCTCGTCCACATCTTCCCCGATCATCGGGAAACGCATACAGCCAAATCCAAAATTTTTCTTGATCTTATCCATCCGCTTCTCCTTTTCCCACGCGATTCACCGGCCGGGATCCGAAAGCATCTTCCGTTACAGTACACGGGCACTCCATGCCCGCGCACTGTAACAGGATTTTGCGTCCCAGTCTCACGGTTTTCACCTGTTTCGTAAGTGACATGTTGTAACTAATTTTGATGTTAGCATACCCCACATGCCTTGTCAAGTGCCTGGAAATCAATTATAATGATGGTGTATTTATTGAATAAAGCCTGGAATTGACAGGAGGTGAACCCCATGACAGACTTTGTGCGCGCAAGAAGTGAAGAACAGAAACAGGCCCGGATGGCGGAGATCAAGGCTGCTGCCGACTCTCTTTTTAATTCCGTCCCCTACCAGGAGATCACCCTGTCCACGATCGCAGGAAAGCTGTCATGGACACGCGCAAACCTCTACAAATATGTGACGACAAAGGAAGAGATCTATCTGGAAATCTGTTCCGATAAGATGCACTCCTATTTTGATGATCTTTTCGCCGCTTTCCCGGAAGGGAAAACATGGACTCCGGACGAGTGGGCTGGCCGCTGGGCCGATGTCTTAAACGACCACCGCGACTATTTCCGCTACAGCGATATCCTCTGCACAATCATCGAGGTCCATGTCTCTGCCTGCCGGCTTGCCTGCTTTAAAAAAAGTTATTTTACCGGCAAAGATGCTTTCGTCAGACTTATGGCAGATCACTTCAGTCTCTCTGACCATGACGCCAGCGAAATTTTTCTCGCCGTCCTGTACCATGCGTCCGGTCTCTGTGGGAGCACTCACTCGAATCCGGTCATGAAGGAAGCATTAAAAATAGCCGGAATCCCGCATAAAGAACGGGATTTCCGGCTCAGTATGTACGAATTTATCCGAATGAACCTCTGGTATTACCTTGAAAGTCCCACAGGATCTCCTACTGCAGGAAATAACACCAGATCGGAAGTGTGATCAATGAGACGACCGTGGAAAAGACAACGATCTTCGTTGCCAGGCGGTCGTCTTTTCCATATTTGACCGCAAGGACTACACTCGTGCTCGCCGCCGGCATCGCGGAGAGGATCACGCAGACCGCTGTGATCAGCGAGTCGATCCGGAACAACCGGCATCCTGCAAGGACGATGACCGGGATCAGGAACAGGCGAATGAATGTATAATAGTAAACTTCTTTTGAGAACACCTCTTTAAACGGCACCTCCGCCAGTGTGCATCCGATGAGCAGCATCGCGCAGAACGTATTAGCTCCGGCGATCGTCCGGACTGTCTGGTTTACAAATCCCGGAAGCTGAAACTGCGAGATGAGGAGCACCATTCCGGTAAAGATCGCGATGATGCACGGATGGGTCAGCACCTTTTTCACAAGTTCTTTTTTCGTCGGCGCCTCCGTAAAGTAAGTGAGTCCTACCGACCACATGAAGATCCTCGTCGGGATCGTATAGACTGCGGCGTACATGATCCCAAGGTCTCCGAAGATTCCTTCCGCAATCGCATTTCCGAGGATCCCGGCATTCGAGACGATCGTCGCGTACTGAAGAACCTTCCGGCTCTCTTCATTCCATCCCGGATAGAGGACGCGGCTGAGCCCGTTCGAGATGATCTGGATCAGAAATGAGATCACAATCACTTCCAGGGTCAGTTTTAAAATGTCCATGCTGAATTCCATCTGGAACGATTTGATGATACTCGCAGGAAGTGTCACGTTCATGACAAGATTGCTCAAAAGCGCCTTTCCACTCTTATCGATCATCCCTTTTTTCCTCAGATACCATCCGAGCGCCAGAATGCAGAACATCATGCCCTGCATATTAAATAAACTTGTAAAATCCATTTTGTTCCCCTTACCTGCGGCTGTCCTATATGTTATGGATAACCGCCGTTTTATGCATTACAGTTATTGTAACTCTGGCATTTGGGAGTTGTCAATTGGCATGTCCGGCGCAGTTGCAAAATATGCTTAAAATTCTTTCTATTTGGCAGGCGGATCATCCAGACGCCGCAATTGGTCATTTACAAGACTTACGGGGTAAAAACGTTTTCCGACGATGATTGCAGGATATCGTTCCGCGACAAAACACCTGTTTTCTTCTCTGTTCTGCAGTGCTATAATAACTCCTGTCAAAGCATTTTTCACGAATTCTGACATTGACGGAGTTCCCCAAAGAACACCGATTTCATTCCTCTTAATCTTCTATGCTGGGAATTCCTGTTACAGATCCTCAAAATTAATCTTACACCAAAAGGAGGTACTCCATGGATTCCATCAATATCCGAAATGCAAAACTTGAAGATGCACCGCGCATCCTGGAAATCTATGCTTATTATGTCGAAAACACCGTGATCACATTCGAATACGAAGTCCCCTCTCTCGAAGAATTCGAAAACCGGATGCGCAACACCATGAAAAAATATCCATATCTCGTGATCGAGCGAAACGGAAAAATCGAAGGCTACTCCTATGCAGGTCCCTTCGTTGGCCGCGCCGCCTACGACTGGGCCTGCGAACTCACGATCTACCTGGACCATAACGCCAAAAAATGTGGTCTCGGCCGAAAACTCTACGAAGCCCTCGCCGACCGCCTGAAAAACATGGGTATTCTGAATCTTTATGCCTGCATCGGCTACCCCAAAGTAGAGGACGAATATCTCAACAAAAACAGCGCCCAGTTCCACGAACACCTCGGCTTCCACCTCTGCGGAACCTTCGAAAACTGCGGCTACAAATTCAACCGCTGGTACGACATGATCTGGATGGAAAAAATCATCGGCGAACATAAGGAAGACCAGCCGCCGGTAAAGCCGTACACCTACATGGAATAAAAAGAATCCATAGAGATCAACACTTTTACGGATGTAAATATGCGTTATATTACATTTTTTCGGACGTAAATTCGTTCTATTCTACATTTTTACGGACGTTAAAGTCGTGCTGTACCACATTTTTTCGGACGTTAGCTCACTCTTTCCTACATTTTTTCGGATGTTAGCCTGTCTCCAGCAACTTTTTTCGGGCAAAGGACAGCAAAAAACTCCCTCTTGCACATTCCCCACCCCCGCGCTACAATAATAACCGTTCTGCACTTCACAGAAACATCGACTAGCAGGAGACATACACAAATGAACACAAAAAACCAAAATGACACCCGCCCGATCTGGCGAGGTGAACTTGCCCTCTTGATCGTTGTCCTCATCAACAGCTTCGGCGTAGTCCTGATGCTCGACTCCGGCGCCGGAATCTCGGCAATCTCCAGCGTACCATACGCTTTCTCTGAATCATTCCCACGAATGACACTCGGCACCTGGACCTACATCTTCCAGGGCACACTTGTGGCTGTCCTGATGATCCTTCGAAAAAAATTCGTTCCGACCTACCTCTTCAGCTTCGTAGTCGGCTTTGCCTTCAGCAAGATGCTGGATGTCTATAAAACTGCCCTTGCCGGTCTTCCAATGGGACTCGGATATCAGATCTGTTACTTTATCGTGAGCTATGTCGTCCTCTGCATCGGAATTGCACTCTCCAACCGCTGCGGACTCCCGATCATCCCGACCGACCTGTTTCCGCGTGAAACAGCTGAGATTCTCAAAGTGCCCTACTCCAGAGTCAAGATCACCTTCGACGTGACCTGCCTCGCCGTGACTGCCGGACTGACCTTCCTCTTCCTCGGCCACATCAAAGGCCTCGGGATCGGAACGATCCTTGCCGCCTTTACCATGGGAAAAGTGATCGGTCTGATTGGAAACGTCCTCGACCGTCATTTCCGATTTGTATCATTTCTGACAGAAAAAGAACAGACGGCATAAAAAATCCCCCTCCCACTCCTGCCCGCACACCCGGATTTCCGGGCACACTGCAGAAGTTAGAGGGGGATTTTTCATTCACAAATTACTGTATGACCAGACCGCAGCCATTACTCCAGCTCAAACGCCCCGGTATAAAGCTGATAGTACACGCCCTTCTGCGCGATCAGCGTCTCATGGTCGCCGCGCTCGATGATGTGACCGTGGTCGAGAACCATGATCGCCTTACTGTTGCGGACCGTGGAAAGACGGTGCGCGATAACAAAGACGGTACGTCCCATCATCAGGTTGTCCATACCTTCCTGGACGAGTGCCTCCGTTCTCGTATCGATCGAGCTTGTCGCCTCATCGAGGATCATGACCGGCGGATCTGCAACGGCTGCTCTCGCGATCGAGATGAGCTGTCTCTGACCCTGGGAAAGGCTCGCACCATTTCCGGTGAGCATCGTATTGTAGCCCTCCGGCAGTCTCTGGATAAAGTCATCGGCATTCGCCAGTCTCGCTGCCGCCATACACTCCTCGTCCGTGGCGTCCAGATGACCATAGCGGATGTTGTCCATGACCGTGCCGGTAAACAGGTTGACATCCTGTAAAACGACGCCGAGAGATCTTCTAAGATCCGGCTTTCTGATCTTCGTGATGTTGATGCCGTCGTAACGGATCTTTCCGTCCGGAATGTCGTAGAAACGGTTGATCAGGTTCGTGATCGTCGTCTTTCCGGCGCCGGTCGCACCTACAAACGCGATCTTCTGGCCAGGTTTCGCATAAAGAGTGATGTCATGGAGAACAAGCTTCTCCGGTGTGTAGCCGAAATCAACATCCTCCAACCGGATATCGCCCTTTAACGTGGTGTAGGTGACGGTTCCGTCCGCCTTGTGCGGATGTTTCCATGCCCAGATGCCGTTCTTGTCGTTTGTCTCCTTCAAGGTTCCGTCCGCAGTCCACTCTGCGCGGACAAGCGTTACATAACCTTCATCCTTCTCCGGCTCCTCATCGATCAGAGAGAACACTCTGGAAGCTCCTGCGAGTCCCATTGCGACCATGGAAACCTGCATGGATGCCTGCCCGATCGTCTGGGAAAGCTGTCTTGCCATTCCGAGGAACGAGACGATGATACCGATCGTAAGGACACCGTTTCCGCCGAGGCTTAAGTTCGGCGCTCCGCAGTAGACGAGAAGTCCGCCAACGATCGCCAGTACCACATACATCAGGTTGCCGACATTGTTTAAGATCGGCATCAGGGAGTTACCATAGCGGTTTGCAAGTTCTCCGTCGGAGAACAGTTTCTCATTTAACTTGTCGAAATCCTTCTTGCACTCTTCTTCATGACAGAACACCTTTACGACCTTCTGTCCCTGGATCATCTCCTCGATGAAACCTTCCTCTTTCGCGAGCGACTTCTGCTGCTCCATCATATAGCGGGAGCTCGCGCCGCCAAATTTCTTCGTGACCGTCAGCATGAGCACCGAGAACAGGCAGACCAGGATCGTCATCCACACGCTGTAGTAGATCATCATGAGGAACATGACTGTGATCGTCAAAGATGCCTGGAATACCATCGGAAGCGACTGACCGATCATCTGGCGGATCGCGTCCGTATCGTTCGTGTAGGTACTCATGATATCGCCGTGTGCATGTGTATCAAAATATTTGATCGGCAGGGACTGCATCTTATCGAACATGTCCACACGCAGATGCTTTAACGTTCCCTGTGTCACGATCGCCATGAGGTGCGTGTAGGTGAACGCCGCGGCGACACCGAACGCGTAGATCGTGAGCATGGAGAGGATCGTCTGCATGAACGGCTGTTTCACACTTTCCATGCCCGATTTCAGGCCCGGAAGGATGCAGGTATCGATCAGCCGCTGTAAAAATACCGTCTGGACAACGGAAGCCGCCGCGCTGACGATAATGCAGCAGATGACCACGATCAGGTGGATCCTGTAATTCTGGAAGATATAGCGGAGCAGGCGGCCGAAAGTGCCTTTTTTCCTATTGTTCTGTTTTTCCATATCACTCTGCCTCCTTGCTCTTTGTCTGGGAATCATTGACTTCCCGGTAAATTCCGTTTAAAGCGAGAAGTTCTTCATGCGTACCGGACTCCACGATCCGTCCGCCGTCCATGACGAGAATGCGGTCCGCATCCTGCACGGAGGAGACACGCTGGGCGATGATGATCTTTGTGGTATCCGGAAGCTCATTCTTAAATGCCTGACGGATCAGGGCATCGGTCTTTGTGTCGACCGCAGAGGTGGAGTCATCGAGGATCAGGATCTTCGGCTTCTTTAAAAGAGCTCTCGCAATACAGAGACGCTGCTTCTGGCCGCCGGAGACGTTCGTTCCTCCCTGCTCGATGTAAGTGTCATAGCCGGCCGGGAACTGGGTGACGAACTCATCCGCCTGCGCAAGCTTGCATGCATGGATCAGCTCCTCGTCTGTGGCGTTCTTGTTGCCCCAGCGGAGGTTATCTTTGATCGTTCCCGAGAACAGGACGTTCTTCTGGAGAACGACGGCCACCGCGTCACGGAGCGCCTGGAGATCATATTCTCTCACATCGCGTCCGCCGACTTTAACCGAACCTTCCGAGACGTCATAGAGACGCGGGATCAGCTGGATCAGGGAAGTCTTGGAGGAACCGGTTCCTCCGATGATCCCGATCGTAGCGCCGGACGGGATCTCAAGATCGATGTCCGTGAGCGCATATTTCTTGTTCTTTCCGGAATAGCGGAAGGAAACATGATCAAACTCGATGCTGCCGTCCTTCACTTCCTTCGCTCCGTTTTCCGAAGATCTCAGGACACTCTCATGTGTCAGGACCTCCGCGATACGGTCGCCGGATTCCTGCGCCATGCTGCACATAACAAATACCATGGACAGCATCATCATTGAAGACAGGATCTGGACGCCATAGCTGATCAGGGAGGAAAGTTCACCGGTCGAGAGCGATGTTCCGCCGGATCCGATGATGAGCTTCGCTCCAAAGAAGCTTACTAAAAGCATCGCAAGATAGATGCAGAACATCATGAGCGGGTTGTTCAATGCGAGGATCTTCTCTGCCATCGTGAAGTCTTTCCGGACTTCCTCTGCGGCTTTTCCGAACTTTTCCTTCTCGTAGTCTTCACGGACGAAGGATTTTACAACACGGATGCCGCCGACGTTTTCCTGGACGGAATTGTTTAAGGCATCATACTTCTTAAAGATCCGCTTGAAGATCGGATGTACATAGAAAAAGATGCCGAACAGCGCGATCGCGAGGACCGGGATCAGTGCCAGGAAGATGAAGGACATCCGAACATTGATACTCATGCTCATGATCACGGAGAAGATCATCATGAGCGGGGCACGGACTGCCATCCGGATGAGCATCTGATACGCATTCTGGACGTTTGTGACGTCGGTCGTCATTCTCGTGACCAGAGAGGACGATGAAAACTTGTCGATATCCGCAAACGCGAAATCCTGGGTTTTAAAATAGAGATCTCTCCGGAGGTTCTTTGCAAGTCCGCATCCGGCTGTTGCCGCGGATCTTGCGGAGAGGACTCCAAAACACAGGGACATGGTCGCAAGGACCAGAAGAAGCACGCCGTACTTTAAGATCGGCGTCATGGAAGTTCCCGTCATGTCATCGATGAGCTTTGACATGATGAGCGGGATCGTACATTCCAGCACGACCTCCATGGCAACGAACACGGGCGTCTCGATGGATGCCCGTTTATACTGGCGCACGCTTTTTAAAAGTGTTTTAACCATGAATCTTACCTCGTTTCCATATTATGATTTGTTATGATAAAAGTTCAAAAGGTTCGGTACAGCAAGTCCGTATCCTTGCAGAACCGGCTGTATCTTCCCCCTTTTGTCCTCATAACGGACTTTCTCCTTTCAGATAAGTCTTCTGCCTCCCGCTGCCGGAAAGAGAGCGGAGTCTTATCTGACTAATCTGTATCAGGACATGTTTCGGATCATCCGGCTGATGACGCGGAAAAATGTCGCGAGATCATCCTCCGTGATCCCCTCGGTCAGCCTTCGTTCCGTCTCCTCCAGACTCTCCCGGATCATTCCTTGGTACTGGAGTCCCTTTTCCGTCACAACGATCCGCTTTAATCTCGCATCGTAGGGAACCGTTTCCCGGCGGATCAGACCATTCTTTTCCATATCCTTTAAGATTTTTGTGGCCGTCGGCGGCCGCAGGCTGTATTCTTCCTCAACATCTTTCTGGAACACATCCGTGTCCATGCTTCTCGCCAGAATAAAATGAAGCGTTTTTCCCTGCGCGGGGCTCAGAGTGTCGTGAAAAGAAAAGGTACTGAAATGCCTCCGGATCAAATTGGACAGCATTCCGATACTTCTGCCAACAGTTTCTTTCATAAATCAAAATCCCCCTTTAAAAAAGAATGTGCCGCAGCTCATTCTCGCACCGAGCGCGATCGCGATCGCTATCATCTTTGTCTGCATCATATTTCAGCGCTTCTTTCCATTCTCCGCTCTGACCGTAAGAAAATGCGAAACCAAAATCAGAGTTCCTGTCGTCTCCGACCGTATTCCATTGATTTTATTCTTAGCAAATACTTAGCAAACTAATTTGTTAGCTTGCTAAGCATCATAAAACATCCATCATTAAATGTCAACGAAAAAAATGTGAAAATTCTGTGAGGAAATCTGTTCATGAAACTCCATATGGGAATGTGAATAAGAGCATATAAGAATATTGTATACAATTTGTGCATGTTTCCGAAAATGAAAAAAATGTAAAAAAAGACTTACGAAGACCGGAAAAATATTGTATACTGCGTTCACATAGAGATTGGAAACGCAGTGAGATGCACACAAAAAGCAGTGGAGTCGCAACGAGTTTTGTTGACTTCGCTGCTTTTTTTCTGCCCCTTGCAGTGAGAAGCGCATCCGGCAGAAAAGCCATTCCATGTGCTTTTCCGATCATGAAAAAGAATATGTACGCTGGCACGTACAATAACCAAAAACACAATTTCACAAAAAGGAGAAAAAGTATGCCAAGAAATAAAAGAGAAAGTCTGATCTACACCGTATTAATGTGCTTTACCATGGTGCTCTGGATGAGCATCTACAATGTAACCCTTCACATGGGAGCTCTGAACCTGACCACGATCCGCGAAGCATGGATCGGTTTCCCGATCGCCTACGTGTTTGCGATGTGCATGGACTGGTTCGTCGTATCCGGCCCGGCAAAAGGATTTGCATTCCGTTTTCTCGTTAAGCCGGAAAGCCCGGTATTACACAAAGTGATCGCAGTTTCCTGTTCCATGGTCGTTCCGATGGTGATCATCATGTCCATGTACGGAGCGCTTGAGGGATGCGTAAAGAGCGGAAACTTCAATCTGCTCCTGATCATCTGGCTGACAAACATCCCGAAGAACTTTATCATGGCTCTTCCGTTCCAGCTCCTCGTTGCAGGACCGCTTGTACGCCGCGTATTCCGCGGAGCATTCCCGGAAGGAACTGTGTTAGCATGATCGGATAAAAGCTGATCTGCGACAAAAAATTTTGTTATAGATCTCAAAATTCCCATCGCATTTCCTCTCTTTCCGGCTGGATCTCTTCTTTTTCATATTATCCTTAGTATAATGCATCTGCCGTTATAAATTAACAAATCCGGCTTTGCTGAGATGCTCTTTCCACTCTGAAATCTTCACAGCTGCGGACCACCCCGTTCATGTGTTTCCCCCTCCGCGTTCTTTCTATAATAAATACACTTCCCCCTCACTTTCTGTCACATCCCTACGAAACTCCGCAAAAATCCACCAAAACTAAGGCTTTCGGCTTCTTGACAATCCCAATTCTACACGCTATAATACAGTGAATGTAAAGATAGAAATTATAAAGGGTCATTCTGCCCCGAAACAATAAGAAAGGTAAGACGTCATGGCTGATAAGAAACATATTTTAACTTATGCAGGACTGAAAAAATACGAGGATGAGCTTCAGGATCTGAAAGTAAACCGCCGTCGTGAGATTGCCCAGAAGATCAAAGAGGCAAGAGAACAGGGAGACTTATCCGAGAATGCCGAGTACGATGCTGCGAAAGATGAGCAGAGAGATATTGAGTTAAGAATCGAAGAGCTCGAGAAACTGTTAAAGAACGCAGAGGTTGTCGTTGAGGACGAGGTAAACCTTGATAAGATCAATGTTGGATGTATCGTAAAAGTTTACGATGTTGATTTCGATGAGGAGATGGAATTCAAGCTCGTTGGTTCCACAGAGGCAAACAGCCTTGAGAACAAGATCTCCAATGAGTCCCCGGTCGGACACGCACTGATCGGAAAGCGCGTTGGTGACGTTGTTGACGTCGAGACACAGTCCGGAATCATTCAGTACAAGGTACTTGATATTAAGAGAGTAGACTAAAGGAGAAAAGAAAAGTGGCTGAACAGCAGAATCAGAACAAGAATGCAAATGCAAAAGAGCAGGATATCCACCAGCTCTTAAAGGTGCGCCGCGAAAAGCTTGCTGAATTACAGGCAGAGGGCAAGGACCCATTCCAGATCACAAAGTATGATCAGGATACTCACAGCGCAGATATCAAAGACAATTATGCAGAATATGACGGAAAGGAAGTTTCCATCGCCGGACGTATCATGTCCAAGCGTGTGATGGGTAAAGCTTCTTTCTGCAACGTCCAGGACCTCAAGGGCAACATCCAGTGCTATGTATCCCGTGATGAGCTCGGTGACGATTCCTACAAAGACTTCAAGAAGATGGATATCGGCGATATCGTCGGCATCAAAGGCTTTGTATTCACAACAAAGATGGGCGAGATCTCTGTTCATGCCCATTCCGTAACTCTGCTCTCCAAGAGCTTACAGATCCTTCCGGAGAAATACCATGGTCTGACAAACACAGATACCCGTTACCGTCAGAGATATGTGGACCTGATCATGAACGAGGACGTAAAGAAGACATTCGTTATGCGTTCCAAGATCATCAGCTGCATCCGCAGATACTTAGATAACCTCGGATTCCTCGAGGTTGAGACTCCGATGCTCGTTGCAAATGCCGGCGGTGCTGCTGCAAGACCGTTCGAGACTCACTACAATGCACTTGACGAGGACGTTAAACTTCGTATCTCCCTCGAGCTCTACTTAAAGAGACTCATCGTCGGCGGTATGGAGCGTGTTTACGAGATCGGTCGTGTATTCCGTAACGAAGGTCTTGACACAAGACACAACCCGGAATTCACTCTGATGGAGTTATACCAGGCATATACAGACTACAAGGGAATGATGGACCTCACCGAGAACATGTTCCGTCATATCGCAGAGCAGATCTGCGGATCCACAACGATCCCGTATGCGGATGTTGAGATCGACCTTGGAAAGCCGTTCGAGCGCCTTACCATGATCGACGCGATCAAGAAATATACCGGTATTGATTTCAACGAGATCACGACAACTGAGGAAGCAAAGAAATTAGCGGATGAGAAGGGCGTTCACTATGAGGATCGTCATGTCCGCGGCGACATCATCAACCTCTTCTTCGAGGAATTCGTTGAGGAGCACCTGATCCAGCCGACCTTCATCACAGACCATCCGATCGAGATCTCCCCGCTTACCAAGAAGAAACCGGGTCACCCGGAGCAGGTTGAGCGTTTCGAGCTCTATATCTATGCCCGTGAGATGTGCAACGCATACTCCGAGTTAAACGACCCGATCGACCAGAGAGAGCGTTTCAAAGCACAGGAAGCAGCACTTGCTGCCGGTGATGACGAGGCAAATACCACTGACGAGGACTTCTTAAATGCCCTTGAGATCGGTATGCCGCCGACCGGTGGTATCGGATACGGTATCGACCGTCTTGTTATGTTATTTACAAACTCCCCGGCGATCCGTGACGTACTGCTCTTCCCGACAATGAAGTCCTTAGACACAAAGAAGTCTGAGAAACCGGTCATTAAGACATCCGAGAACGCAGCTCCGGAAGTCATCGACTTCTCCAAAGTTGTGATCGAGCCGATGTTCGCTGATTATGTTGATTTCGAGACATTCAGCAAGTGCGATTTCCGCGCTGTTAAGGTAAAGGCCTGCGAAGCAGTCAAGAAGAGCAAAAAGCTCCTTCAGTTCACACTCGATGACGGAACCGGCACAGACCGCACGATCTTAAGCGGTATCCATGCTTTCTACGAGCCGGAAGAGCTTGTCGGAAAGACCCTGATCGCGATCACAAACCTTCCGCCGAGAGCCATGATGGGAATCGATTCCTGCGGTATGCTGCTTAGTGCAATCCATACTGAAGAGGGCGAGGAGAAGTTAAACCTTCTCATGGTTGACAACCATATCCCGGCTGGTGCGAAGCTGTACTAATAACGAAACAATCTACTGTGCCCGGGTGGTTCCTTACGGAACTGCCTGGGCACATTCTTTTTACATTAAAATACGCATCACATCCCCATTGATCTGGCAATGGGCACGTGATGCGTACTTTTTTTCATATGAAGGTCTCCTGATCGCGGGCTGCAGAACCCGCGATTTTACCATTCAGCCGCCCTACTTCGTGATCTGGAAGGACCGGTTGATCGGGGAAGCCAGATAGTTACCGCCGAGGACAACGACTGTCATGGTGTAACGTCCCGGCTCTGTTGGCGGAGTTGTGGTGCTGGAGTATGCTCTCCATTTACTTGTAAATCCAGAGTAGAGTACGCTGACGCTGGACTGGTCATCAACTCTCTCCCCGCCGATCTCAAGATGTGCGCCAAAATCAGCTGATGTCGCATCGCCTGCAGAGATCTTTTTGCCGATACTCTGGTTCCATACAAGCTTTGCCTTGTCAGCCTTTAAGACAAGAGCGCCGGCACCGACACCCGTATTGTAGTTCTTGTTGTCGGTGACTGCTGTCACGCTGTAAATTCCGGCGTGATTCGGGGCACCAATACTGATCCGAAGATTATCAGCGATGGATGGAAGCTTATTGATCACCTTGATGACCTGTCCCAGAGCGCCGGTATCCACACCGATCTTCTCAAGCACATCGATCACTTCACTGGTATTTAGAAGCTGTCTAAGTTCACCGACTGTGATGCCGTTCTGCAGCATTTCTGTCAGGGTTGGCTGATTTAAGCTTTCCAGCGCCTTATCTACGATCTTGATGACAGTGCTGTTGGAGGTATACTGTTCCGGAAGCTCCAGATAAACGCCTGTAGTCACATTGCTGGTGATTCCGGCATAGATGATATACAGGTTGAAATGATCTTCCGGATCCGTGGAGACAAGTTCTCTGCCCTTCACAGCCTCGCTCACATATCTGCTGGCGCTGTTGACGCTGACCTTCACATTTGCTTTGTTGATGGTCACGCTGCCCTCAGCTTCTTCACTTGCGCGATACTCCGAATTTCCCTTGAAGGTCACTTTGATCTTCTGCACGCCTGCGCCGATCTGCGGGAAGCTTCCGAGAACCTTTCCGCCGAGCTCATAGTTTTTTCCTTCAAACGGAACATCGTCCCTGATTCCTTCTCCGTTCAGGAATTTGTCAGCAAAGCTGTCACCGAGCTCGCTGCTCAAACCGTCCAGAAGAGAAAGTCTCGCATTGTAGGAAAACGTGAAATCGTCAACAGACAGTGTGTCCCGCTCCGGAAGCTCGGAATTTTCCCAGTCGATCACATTGTCAAGAACCGCCTGTTTTACTGCTTCCACATCCTTATTGTATGTAAAGGAGGTTTCGCTCTTTAATACGACTTTACTGTTGATCCGGTTGTCCGTCACTGTTACTGATACCGTCACGCTGCCCGGTGCATAGTCCCTGCTTCCGCCCCAGGAAATACGGATCTTCCAGCTTCCCGGACCGAATTTCTTTGTTACAAGTGACTCATCATCAAGCGGTTTGTAATTTTCAATGAGCCCGGAAGGATCTGCATTGTACTTCACCGCGAACTCATCAAAATCCACTTCCGGTTCTGGGAGTCCACTACAGCCTCGTAGATCGCTTTTGCTGTTGCAGTATAATCGATATTCTGATCATGATCAAAAACAAGCCCTGCCTCGTAAGGAGCCTCTTTCAGGTTGAACTTCATCTGCTCCCGTTCCGTCATGGTCACGTCTGTCTCTTTTTTAAAACCGGAATACTCCTCATCGCCGTCCCATAAAATACGGATCTTCTGTTTTCCTGCCGGGATCTCCGGATAGGAATAGATGGAATTCACGCCGCTTCCTTGTCCGCCTTCTAACGGCATCCACGTCTTCCCGGCATTTCCCACCCCTAATTTCTCAGGCGCAGCATAATATTCGATCGTCACTTCGTCACTGGAAATGTACTCCGCATTTGATGCAGAAAAGACTCTTGTAAAGATCTCCTCTTTCGTTTCATCGGCATTGAATGTTCCATCCGCGTCATATCTCAGAGGAATTTCTTCACCTGCATTTAATTCAACATCGAATGTAAGTTTTGCTGCCTTTTTGATGGTGTATTCTTTCGTCGTACCTGCTGCACGAACCTTATAAGTGTCATCCTTATTATCTGCCAGAGCCGGATGTGTATATGTATAGTTGATAGCTATCTTCTTTGTACTCGTAAATCCAGCTATTGAACCCCAGGATCTATTTCCCCAGGTCAGATTATTCAACTTTCCTTCACACTCATACTCCCACTCCAACGTCTCATCACTGTCCGGAATCAATGCCTTTGTCAGAATCTCATTCACAAACTCCGGACCGCTTTCAGCCGGAATACACACTTCCACGCCTTCCGCTGCAAATCCTGTCATACAGAACGCCTGCATCATAACCAACAGCGCTGCAAGCACCGCCAGGATATGATGAAAAAGATGCTTTTTCATATGTTTTTCCTCTATTCCCATAGATTAGGGGATGCGGACATCTCCACATCCCCTGTTTTTTCGTTCATATTATTTTTTACTGGATCCATGCCCCGTTCGCGTCTACACGATATCCATCCGGTGTCGTGGTGTCCGCAAGCATCGCTCCAAGTGTTCCCTTGTCGGATGCTGTATTGAAGTAATACCACTTGCCGTCGATCTCATGCCAGCCGGTGTACATATGGCCTCTGGTGTTGTCGTACTGGGTATGAAGGTAATACCAGTTATTGTTCCAGAAGAACCAGCCGTCTTCCATCCAGCCGTCAACGTCGAAATAGTACCAGTCGGAACGTCCGTTCCAGGAGAGGTATACCCACTCATTGTGCGGGAATGTTCCGTCATCGTAGCAGAACCACCAGCCGTTCAGTCTCCATGTTCCTGTCGCGTCGCGGTAGCCGCCCTTTGCCTGGATCGCCTCGTCGGTGTAGTATTCCGGACGGTCGAAATCGATGGCGAAGCCGTAGGTGTAGAAACCGTAGATCGTATCGCCGATCTTCAGGTACTCGTTGGACGGAAGTCTTCCGTTGTCCTCAGTGAACTCGCCGCCCTCTAAGATCCAGCGGCCAGTCTTGCCTGCTGCGTTTGTGGCTCTTCCTCTTGTGGATGTGCCGTCGGAATCGCTGTCACTGCTGCTGTTTCCGCCGGTAGATCTCCACTTGTAAGTAATCGTGAAGGTCTCTCCATTTTCGCCTACAACATAACCTACCGGGAATTTATCCCATGTCTGATCGCTGTAGCTGCTGCTCTTTCCCTTGGATGCCGGAATGTCGGCAACTGTGAGCTTTGTTCCGACCTCGAAGGTCTTTGTGATCTCGGTGCCGCCGTTCTCTGTGAATGTTCCGTTTACAACAATGAACTTGATCTCGGTGTACTGTTTCTCAGGAGCTTTCTTCTCGCATTTTGCAAGGAAGCTGATGCTGATCTCCTGATCTGCCGCATACCATGCCGCATCGTCTGTGTCGTACCAGAGAGTAACTCTTGCCGCGTCATTTCCCGCATTCGTGTGCTTTCCATCGAGATATGCCTCAATGTATTTTGCTGCGCGGACTGTTACGACTGCTGTGTTCTCATCGTCCTTGTCTCTTGCCACACCGTAGCTTCCGGAGATAAGGCCGAATTTCTGAGCCGCATGATCTGCGTCTGTGGTACAGGTCACGTTGATGGACTCACCGAACAGCTTCTTCAGCTCATCGTCTTTCGGAAGCTTCGGAGGTTCCGGTTTCTTATCGGTGCACTTTACGGTAAATGTGACCGGAACTTTGCCATCTGCAAGTTCCCAGGCACTTCCGCCGTACTTGAAGGTCAGCTTTGCGGATGATCTTCCCTGTAATTCATGTGTTCCGTACTCATCGTTATATGCTTTCACATAAGCATCTGCGTTTACTGTGACGATCGCTCTTGCATCGCTTGCGCTTGCAACTGTATAGCTGCCGTCGATCAGGTCATATGCTGCGTCTTTATGGTCTGCATTGCTTCCGGTATGAACGAGAGCAACACTGATAAGCTCTTTTAACTCATCGTCTGTCGGAACTGTCGGCTCTTCCGGTTCCTCGGCATCAAACCATGCCCAGAAATTGATCTCATCTCCGCCTTTGACGCTCCATGTGATATCCGGTTTTACGCCGGAATGATCTGCGCTGTTCTTTGTCCATTTTGCAAATTCATAGCCGTCTGCCGCGTTGACTTCCACGCCCTCCAGGGTCGGTGTTATGGATGTCGCATCTTCCAGGGTGTAAACCTGAACAGTGCCGGTGTTAGCCGCTGCGTTTTCTTTATCGGTTACTGTGCCGTTTCCGTCTTTATTTCCAAACTTAACGAGAACCTGCTCGATATCCGGTGTGCCATCTCCGCCTGTCTCGCTGCCGTCATTCTTGTTCCAGGAATCGCGGTAGTAGTAGAGGTCGATGGTGTTCTTGCCGGACTGGAACTTAGAGTCGTCCGTATAGGCAGTTGTTGTTCCGCCAACGGTAACTGTCGCATGGCTGTACAGATAATCTGCGTTGTAATAATTCTGAGTTGTCATAAGGCCAGAGATCTTCTCAGAGATCAGGGAACCTTCGTCGGCTGTCTGGTTGACGTCAACGGACTCATCGTAAACGGCGTTTTCTTTGTCTGTGTCAAAGTAGTGTTTGTTTACGACGTAGGTGACTGTCTCGGCCGGAGCGGAACCGTCCTCTTCCCAGACTGCATACAGTGTGATTGCTCCATTCTTAGCTACTGCTGATACATTTACATCGCTGAAAAGTTCAACAACTGCATTCTCGTCATCTGAAGTACTCCATCCTTTAAACTTGAATCCATCTTTGGACGGTGCGTCCTTTTCGGCAAGATTCTTGACCTTATCTTTACCAGTAAGATCATTGTTGCTGAGAATGTTGCGTGCTTCATTTAACTGATATCCGTCTGCATTCTGATACTCAGCTGACCATTCGCCGCCATTTGCATCATAGCTTACCGCATATTTCTGCTCCGGCGCCTTCTCAGCCACAGCAACATTGACGGTGTAAGCTTCCCCATTTGTAATAGCCGGAATTTCCGCATCTTCCATTACATAATAGATCTTTCCGTCTTTTCCTGTGATCTCTGTGCCAGCATTGACTGCAGCATGTGTGAATGCTTCATTTCCATTAACGAGCGCTACCCATTCCAGATCGTCCTCCTGGACTATCGTATTGCCGTTGACATAGTTGACTTTCAGTGTCGCAGCTGTAACAAACGGTTTCGGGAAACTGATGCTCTTTTCTTTCTTCTCGCCGTTCTGTGTGTAAGAATAGTTGAATACAGCATCGCCGTTTAAATAAATCTTCCCTGCCTTTTTCTTTGCATCATCTGTCAGTTCTACGGTGTAAGTCAATGTTACCTTATCTTTCATTGCACCGTCAGAATTCCACTTGATCGTGTTGGTGGTTTCATCATAACTTGCCGTTCCGTTATTTGCACTAAGGGTTCCATTTGTCATGGTGATATTGGAACCTAACGGATCCTGGATGCCGCTTATGATGTCTTTGGTGATAGATGCGAATACCTGATTCAGCTCTTCACCATTTTTCGCGTTTAAATTGCCTGCGTTGGCAAGCGCATTAAATGCCGTTTCGTCCATCTCACTGTCATCTGTCTTATTTAACGCAAAGCTTACAGTGTATGACTTTCCATTTTTCTTAAACGTATTGAGGGTGTTCTGCTCATTACGCTTTTCCATGTACCCGTCATCACTGGCACCATCTGCAAGGATAATTAAAATTTTATTTGCACTTGCATCTTTTCCATTTAAAACTTCAATTCCCTTTTTTACGCCCTTGCTGAGACAGGTTCCTCCCTTTGGTTTTATTGTTCTTAATGCATCAACAGGTGAAACTTTCTCAGCTTTATCACTGTATAAAAATCCCAAAAGATCCAATTGTTCTCTTGTGAAATAAACATAACTGCAATTTACTCCCGCAGTTTTCAATTTCTCACTCATACTGGAAACTGCATTGATTGCTGTATCCCAGCGGCTCAGATTCGTTTTCGAAACCTTTCCGCAGTTATATCCGCCAGTTGCATTTTCATGATTATGCGTTTCATCCGTACACCAGGCCATAGACCCCGATGCATCCAGCACAAATGCAACTTCCGTCGGCTTCACTTCGATCAGATTTTTCGCATTTTCAGCATCTACAGTTAAAGTGATCTCATATTTGCCGTCTTCTGTTAACTTAGCTGTCTTGGATAATGTAATTGCTGCGTCCTTGCTGTCATTTACAACATTTCCCGCAATTCCATAACTGATCTCATTCGGATTCATGGAATTTCCCGGTGCTGAACCGTCTCCAACATCCGCAAACGACACTCCCGGCACTGCCCCGACAACCATGCAGGCTGTCATGAGAGCCGCCAAAACACGTTTCTTAATTCCGCGCTTCTTCATATTTCTTTTCCTCCTTTTCCTTCTCTGAATCGTGGAACAATATTTCCATTGCTGCATACAAGCGTTTTCTGTTCCTGTATGCTCACAAGCTCCTCCTTTCCATTTTGGTTCTTAAAATTTATAAAAATCACTCCCTAAACTGCATTCTATGCAGCAGAGCTGCCCGGTATTCCTGCATTTGGAAGTGTTTTTATCAGTATTGTGATCTCCCTGCGTTGTCAGGAATTTTCTTCGCGGTATTTTGCTAAAAACGGATCATATAACCGTTTTTCCGCATCCAGCCGCGCCTGAACTGCCTCCTCATAGGTTGCGAAGCTGCCAAGATTGTAGG